>Ga0308158_10000790_pt1 | contig 42007 bp, 43 predicted proteins | sample PhyBR2_FD_201038 | JGI IMG/M metagenome (GOLD analysis project Ga0308158, IMG submission 201038) | Phyllosphere microbial communities from UC Gill Tract Community Farm, Albany, California, United States - DLSLB.R2 | ecosystem: Host-associated > Plants > Phyllosphere > Unclassified | place: USA... | reverse complement strand
GTTCGCAGGCGAAGGGGCCCTCTCCGACGCGCGTCGTATAGGCCTTCACGATGCCCAACACATAACCGACGCCGCGCGGACCGATGCCCGATCCCGCCGCCGCCTGGCCGGCTACGGTGTTGGAGCTGGTGACATAGGGATAGGTGCCGTGATCCACGTCTAGGAAGGCGCCCTGCGCCCCTTCGAACAGCACGCGCTTGCCGTCCTTCTGCGCCTGATCCAGTACGCGCCAGGCCGGTTTCACATAGGGCAGGATCTTCGGCGCGATCTCCAACAGAGACGCCAGCAGCGCATCGGGATCGATCGGCTCCAGCCCCAGACCGGCGCGAAGCGGATCGTGGTGCGAGCGCAGCCGATCGATCTTGACCTTCAGATCGTCTTCATTGGCCAGATCGCAGACCCGAATGGCGCGACGCCCCACCTTGTCTTCATAGGCCGGACCGATGCCCCGCCCGGTCGTGCCGATCTTGGCGCCCGGCGCGCTGGCCGCCGCCTCGCGCGCCACGTCCAGCGCAGGGTGGATGGGCAGGATCAGACAGGCGTTGTCCGCAATGGTCAGGATCTCAGGGCTGATCGCCACGCCCTGGGCGGCGATCTTCTCGATCTCGCCGACCAGATGCCAGGGATCGACGACCACGCCGTTGCCGATGATCGACGGCTTGCCCTGCACAACGCCGCTGGGCAGCAGCGCCAGCTTGTAGACCTTGCCGTCCACGACCAGCGTATGGCCCGCGTTGTGACCACCCTGGAACCGTACGACCATGTCGGCGCGGTTGGACAGCCAGTCCACGATCTTGCCCTTGCCCTCGTCGCCCCACTGGGCGCCGACCACCGCTACGTTCGCCAAAACCGTCTCTCCGCACTGGAATGCGGGCGCAGCCTATAGCGAGGGAATCGTCTTATGTCGTCCCGTCAGGCGGATTTATCCGACTTCGCTGACCGCCGTCTCGAACGCCCATTCCAGCCAGGGCGTCGCCGCGATCACATCGGCGGTCTCGACCGTGCAGCCGCACCATAGTCGAAGGCCAGGCGGCGCATTGCGGTGCGGCTCCATATCGAACACGGCCGCTTCGCCTTCCAGCAGGGCCTTGAACCGCACGACGAAGGCCTTCTGCGCCTTGTCGTCCAGCGCGGCGATCCGCGCATCGGTGAACTTCAGGCAGACCGAGGTCGTCGACCGTATCTCCGGCCGATCCGGCAGGAAGGCGATCCAGTCGGTCCGTTCGACCCACTCCGCCAGCGCGGCGTAGTTGGCGTCTGTCCGCCGGATCAGTTCGCTCAATCCGCCGATGTCCTTGGCCCAGCCCAGGGCGTCGATCCAGTCTTCGATGGTCAGGATCGAGAAGGTGTTGATCACGACCCCGTCCGCCAGCGCTCGATCAAACCGTCCCTTGCCGTCGGTCAGCCGCAGCAGTTTCGGAATCGCCCGATCTGGCCGGTACGTATCCAGCCGCTCGACCGCGCGCGGCGACAGCACCATCACCCCGATGCCCGCCTCGCCGCCCAGCGCCTTCTGGAAGCTGAAGGTCACCACATCCAGCTTGTCCCACGGCAGCGGCATGGCGAATGCGGCGGAGGTCGCGTCGCAGATCGCCAGCCCCTCGCGATCGTCGGCGATCCAGTCGGCGTCCGGCACGCGCACCCCCGAGGTCGTGCCGTTCCACGGGAACACCACGTCCTTGGACCAGTCGGCCTGGCTTAGATCCGGCAGTTCGCCCCACGGCGCCGTCAGGGCCTCGGGCTCCAGCCCCAGATGATCCTTCACGTCCGCCAGCCAGGTCAGGCCGAAATTCTCGAACGCCACGACCTGCACCGGCCGCGCGCCCAGCATGCCCCACAACGCCGCCTCGACCGCACCTGTGTCAGACCCCGGCGTATAAAGCATCACATGGCTGTCAGGCACTTCCAGCACCTCGCGCGTCAGCCGAACACCGTGCGCGAACCGCTCCACCACCTCTGGCGCGCGGATCCCACGCCCCAGCAGGTCGGACGGCAATCCGCCCAGCGCATAGCCCGGCCGCTTCGCCGTCGGCCCCGCCGAAAACCACGGCCGCGCCGGCTTCACATCAGGCTTCGTGCTCATGCTCTTTTCCTTTGGCGCAACCGCGCTTCACGCGGCTTGAGCGCGCTCACCGCCCCGGCGTATAGGGCCGCTTGGCCCGCCAATCCTCGGCGAACTGGGTCAGTTCGGCGTCCGGCGCATCGGGCAGCGTCACCATGACCCGAGCCAGCAAATCGCCGCGCCTGCCTTGCGCAAAAGCGCCGCGCCCCTTCAGCCTCAGCACCTTGCCCGAGTTCGACCCCGCCGGCAGCGTCATCTGCACCACGCCCTCTGGCGTCGGCACCCGCACCTTGGCGCCCAGCACCGCATCGGGCACCGACACCGGCAGGTCCATGGTCAGGTCCGCGCCGTCGCGCTTGTAGATGGGGTGCGGTTCGATCCTCAGTTCGATCAGGGCGTCGCCGTTTTCGGCCCCGCGCCCCGGCGATCCCTGACCGCGCAGGCGGATCGTCTGGCCTTCCGACGCCCCCTTGGGAATGGTCACGTCCAAGGTGCGTCCATCTGAGAACTGAATCCGTCGCGTCGCCCCGGCGATGGCGTCTTCCAGACTGATGTCCAGCGTCGCCTTCACGTCCTGACCGCGTGAGGTGAAGTCCCGCGCGCCGCGCTGACGCCCGGCCCCGCCGAACATGCCGAACAGGTCGTCCAGATCGACGCCTTCGAAGTTGCCGCGACCACCCGGTCCGCCGGCGCCCGCAAAGCCGCCCCCCTGGCCGAACGGACTGCCGCCCGCACGACCGCCCCCGCCGAAGCCGCGATATTGTTCGTTGCCGTCGCCGTCGATCTGGCCCGCGTCGTATTTGGCGCGCTTTTCCTTGTCGCCCAGGATGTCGAAGGCCGCCGTCACCCGTTTGAACTTGTCCTCGGTGATCTTGTCGCCGGGGTTCTTGTCGGGATGCAGCTCCTTGGCGAGCTTGCGATACGCCTTTTTGACCTCTTCCGCGCTCGCGCCCTTCGAAACGCCCAGTTCCTTGTAGGGGTCGCCTGCCACGTCCGTTGTCGCTCCAGCTGAAAAAGGTCGAGAGGCCGTCAGTTAAGCCATGCCCCGCCCCGCGCAAAGGGCTGGACCCGCCCTATTTCGTCAGACCCGCCGGATTTCCGCCTCGACTTCAGCTTCTGGGCCCCACCCGAACCCCTCGCCCCACTGCGCCACGGCGATCCGCGCCGTCGATGTGACGCCTTCTGGGAAGTCCGCCGCCAAGTCGGCCGCAGAATAGGATGCTGACGTCCCCTCGACGTCCATTGTCCGCACCACGACATCCCCATCTCGCACACGCAGACGGAACCGCATCGGATCGACCGCTGTCGGTTCCCCATCCCAACTGTCGCCGAACAGCCGCACGCGCGGCGTCCATCGGATCGCCAGACCCTCGGCCGACGTCTCGACCGTCAGACCAGACGGCGACCACGGCCGATCATGCACGCCCCTCGCCACGAACAGAGCTTCGCTGAACCCCGTACCGCCCGGCGCCGCGCCAGCCGGTCCCGCGCGACAGACCAGCGGCAGTCCTCGCTCGCCCCGCCCGATCTCTGCGCGCGCCAGCCGATCGTCCAGAAACACCACGACCGTCCCGGCCCCGGCGCCCGCCCGCATCTCGACCTCGGTTGCCTGCTGCCCGCGCAACAGACCCGTCAGCCGCCACGTCGCCGGCCCGACCAGCACCGCCGACCGATACTGCACGATCTCCCAGCCTACAGCCGTCTCGACCGCCAGCGCATTGCCGCCGCCCAGCACCGCGGCCTCTATCGCGCTTTCCGGCGCCTCGCCCTCGACCCGCACCACCACCGCGTTCGCCTCATCCCAGCGGTGCCGCACACCGGGCCCCAACGCCTCGACCAGCACCCCGACCGTCGCCGGCGTCTCCACATCGCCCCTGGCCGTCAGTGTCTCAGCCGTCGGCCCCGCATGCAGCCGCATCGTCCGCCACGGTTCGGCCGCCACGGCGATCAAGGGCCGCGCGTCCGCCTCGCTCCCGATCAAGGACGGCAGGTCCAACACTTTCAGGAACGGCGCCCCGACCACGACCGGCGTGTCACCCCCGCGCCAGACGCCGTCATCCTCGACTGCCCGCCGGGCCGTCACCGGCTCCAGCACCGCTGACGGCGTCTCGTCCGACGTGACCCGCGTCACGCGCCAGTCGTCCGATCGACCCTCCAGCCGCACCCCGTCCCCCGGCTCCAGCCGCAGGGCCTCCAGCGGCCCCAGCGCCAGTGTTCTCGCCTCCACGCTCTCGCCGTCCAACGCCCGCTGCGCCGCCGCCGTCGCCAGTCCGCCGCCGCACACAAGCGGCAAGTCCAGATCGACCCCGCCTGCCGTCGCCGCCGCATCGTCAGACCGCACGACCACCGCCCCGGTCTGATAGTCCGCCGTCTCGTCGATGAACCGCACCCGCGCCTTGCCCGCCCTGGGCTCCAGCGTCCGCGTCGCCGTCTCCGCCGCCCCGCCATCGGGCAGAGCCAGTGCCTCGCCCGCGATCTCGACCACCGTCTCCACCCGCCCCAGCACGGCGACCTTCCCGTCCCGCTCGGCCGCCACGGCGTCGAACGTCGCCAGCAAGGGCTCCAGCGCATCGCGCGTCCGCATCGGCCGGTCGATGACATAGCCGGCCGCCGCGCCCTCGACACCCTCGATCGCCACCTCGTCCGGCGACAACCCGCCTCGCGCCAGCACCGCCTCGATCAGATCGCGCCCGTCGCCGGCCAGCCGTCCGTTCAGCCAATGCCCGGCGCGCCACGCCCCGGCGTCGGCCCAGACATCACCCCGCGCGGGAAACGCCGGATAGGGCCGCGCGTCCCAGCACCAGGCGTCCGCCGCCTCCAGCATCCGCCCGCCATAAACCGCGGACACCGGATTGTTCTCAGCCGTCGCATAATGCCCCAGCACCGCCTCCAGCGCCGCCCGCTGCACCGCGTCGTCACGCGCGCCGGTCGAACTTGGCGGCAGGCGGCTCTCGGTGCTCTTCGCATCCTGAAACAGGTTCGGCGCATTGCCGCCCCGATCCACCGCCGCACAGCCGAACTCCGACAGCCGCACCGGCTTCATTCCCGGAATCCAGGCCGTCGGCGTCACGCTTCGCACCCCGCCCGGCCGGTCATGGTGCCGGTTCGACCACCAGCCCTTCAGGTCCTTGGGCCGAAACACCCAATCCTCGCCATACGCTCCATCGACGATGGGCGTCCTCACCTGCGCCGCCCGATCCGCCTCGTTGGCGTAATACCAGTCGAACCCGTACCCGCCCGCGACGCCCGCCGCCAGATAGGCCGGGTCCGCCGCCCCGCCGAACGCCGCCGCATCCACCCCACCGTCTCGCGCGCGCCAGTCGCTCAGCGGCGGATACCAATCAATCGACACATGATCGATGTTCGCATCGGCCCACAGCGGATCGAGATGAAACACCACATCTCCGCCCGACTGGCGCCCAAAATATTCGCTCCAGTCCGCCGTATAGGATAGTTTCACGCTCGGCCCGACCACCGCCCGACACTCCGCCGCCAGCGCCCGGAACTGATCGACCGCCGGAAAGCCCCCGGCCGCATCCCGCGTCCAGGTCACCCCGCGCATCTCCGACCCGATCAACAGGCCGTCCGCCCCCTCCTCGGCTGCGATCCGGGCATAGTGCAGCGCCATCCGCCGCAGCCCCCAATCCTCGGCCCCTCCGAACAGCGCCGCGATCTCCGCCGTCGCCCCGGCCCCGTCCACGCCCGCCACCCGTCCGCGCCACGGATAGCCGGGGCAATCCATGAAGACGAACGGATACAGGGTCACCTCCAGCCCCCGCGCCTTCAGCTCGCGGATCGCCTGACGCACGCTGTCGTCGGACGGCGTGCCGCCATAGGCCGGCGCCCCATCCACCAGACTGACCTCATAGGCCTCATCGCGCGCGACGCCCGCCACGGACCAGACCCGCGGTTCGGTCGGCTTGTCGCGCCGCTCCACCCCCGGCCGCACGACGCAATACCCGGCCCTCAGGTCGCTGCCGAACCACCCGACCACCAGGCTGACCCGTTTCAGCTTCGGCAGTTGCGCCTGAAGTTGATCCAACGATACGATCAGGTCCGCCTGGCCCTCGCCATTGTGCACATTCTCCGCCGTCGTCCGCGTCAGCCCCTCGCGGCGCACCACCGCCTCGGTCGCCAGGGCGAACTCCCCCGCGCCGGGGATCAGACACACGCCTTCCAACCGGTCCTCCAGCCGCGCCGTCTGTCCGCGCGGTCGCCGGAACACCTCGAAGCTCAGTTGCGGAACCCGATCCCCGAACGGCCCCAGCGGCAGGTCCTCGAACACCACATAGGCCGTCCCGCGATACGCCGGCGCATCCGCCTCGACCGCCTCGATCAGCGGGTCCGCCGTCTGGTCCTCGCCCCCGCGATGCACCCGCATCACCACGCCGGTCATGTCCATCAGCCGCCCGTCGGCCCAGACCCGCCCGACCCCGTCGATCCCGCCCTCGCAAAGCGCCACGGCGAAGCTCAGCGAATAGACATAGTCGACCGTCTTCGGACCGCCCTTGCCCGCCCGGCCCTTCGACTTGCCTTCCAGGAACCGCGCCGCCCAGATCACCTGACCGGTCACCCGCGCCCGTCCAAAGACGCAGGCCATCGGCGCCCCTTCCGCTGTCCCCTGGACCTTCAGCGTCTCCAGCCTGGGCCCCACCTGCCGCGCCGGCCCCAGCGAGCCGATGACCCGATTGTCGATCGCCCGCCCGAGGGTCGCGCCGATAAACCGCCCGACCGGCCCGCCGACCGACTGCCCGACCGCGCTCAAAACGACTTGCGCCATGCCTTTAAACTCCGTCATCCTCGGTCAACGAGGCGGCGCACGCCGCCAAGGTCGAACCGGGGACAGGAAACCGGAACACGGCCGCCAGCCGTCTTCGCCACCACACGCCCATCCAGCTTTCGACCACAGCCCGTCCCCAATAGGCGTGGATCATCCTCGGCTCCGGTCCGTCGAGGTCGATCAGAATGGCGCAGTGCTTCACCGCCGCCCCCGGCGACATGCGAAACAGCAACACATCCCCCGCTCGCATCTCAGCGACCGCAACCGGCCGCATCCACCGCCCCGCCGCCTCCAGCAGCGTCTCGCGCCCGCCGACCTCGGCCCAGTCGGCCGAATAGGCCGGCAAGACTTCGGGCTCCTCGCCCACCACCTCGCGCCACACCCCGCGCACCAGTCCCAGACAGTCCGCGCCAACACCCTTCATGCTGGCCTGATGCCGATACGGCGTGCCGAGCCAGGACCGGGCGGACATCACCACCGCGCTCCCGCTCACCGGCGGCTCCCGCCGTCGCTGCGCGCACTTCCGGCCGGATAGGCTGTCAGGAAGTCGTCCCCCGGCACATCCGGAAATCCGCGAAAGTTCGCCCCATTCCCGAACGTCCCGACGCAGGTCTCCCACCGCTTGTCGCAGACCCGACCCGCCGGCTCTGCGACCCGGCACCTCTGGTCACCCAGCCGCGCATCGCACATCCGCCCATAGGTCCGCCCGACCACCCGCTCCAGCTTCGCCAAGGGTCCCTCAAGCTCGGCGACGAAGCTCTCCCCCTGGCGCTGGATCTTCGCCAGCGCCCCCGACCACAGCCGCACCTTCAGATCCGGCCGCCCCCAGTCCACGCGCCACAGTTCGACCGTCGCCTTGTCGAACAGACCCGCCGCCACATCCGCTTGAGCGATCGCCGCATCGTCCAGCACGCCCGCCGCCGAAACCGACCCCGCCGCCAGCCCGACCGCGCTCTCGCCCGCCCCCGCCGTCCAACCGCTCGCCGCCCGACAGACGACCCAGTCCACCACCAGGTCCCGGTCGTGATCGGTGAACCCCATCACCACGCCGTCGGCTCGCTCCAGCCGCCAGACATGGCAAAGCGTCGCCGCCCCACTCTCGATGCGGGCGGCCATTTCGTTCGGTATGTCGCGCATGGCTCAGACCCGAACCTCGATCAGCGGAACCGCCGCCATCCGTCCGGCCTCAAAGCTCTCCAGCGTCGTCTCGATCCGATCCGAATCGAACCGCACCGGCGTGTCGAACTGAAACCCCGCCGTCACCGCGACACCCGCCTCCGACGCGCGCTCCAGCGTCACCCGCCCGGTCGCGAGGTCGATCCCAAAAGCCGTCGTCTCGACACCACCCAGCGCCACCCGCACTGATCCCTCGACCGGCTTGGCGATCGGCCGCTCCACATCGCCGTAGCGCTTCACCAGATCGAACGCGGTGCGAACCCCGTCGCCCACGCCCAGCACCTGATCCTCAGCCGAGACCACCCCGCCCGGCGCGCACGATTTGAAATCGGCGAAGTCCTTGAACCGGAACCCGTACAGCCGCCCCCGCCGCGCCTCGAAGAAGGCGACCAGCTCGGCCATGTCGTCCAGCGACCTCAGGTTCGCCCCGATCAGATACCGCCTGCGCCCCAGCGCCCAGGGCGTCGATCGCCGCTCGAACCCCGACGCCAGCGTCGTGATCTCCGTCCGACGCTCCACCCCGCCGGTCGAACCGAACGCCAGCCGCGCGGGCAGGCGCACCTCGTGAAAGGCGTCCATGAACACTCTCCTGTTGTGCAATGTCGCCCGCCCGGTCCACACCTCGGTGGCGGCTCCTACGCCGCGTCTTTGCGAGACATGGCCTTGCGCGGCGAAATTCTCAGCTACGACGTGACCACCGGCGACGGCCTGATCAGCGGCGACGACTTGCAGCGCTATGCCTTCACCTCGACCGCCGCCGACCTTGAACCCGGCCGCCGCGTCGATTTCGTTGCCGACGGCGAACACGCCAAACAAGTCATCGCCCTATCGTTCAATGGCTTCTCGACGGCGACGACATCAGCTCAGTCAGTCACCACGTCGCCCGTCTCTTGGAAAAATCACTTCTTTTCCTGCAAGGGGCGGATGAGTCGTGTCCATTTCTCGGTCGTCGTTCTCATCCTGATCGGGCTTCAGGCGCCGCTGTGGCTGGAGCTATTGCCCGTCGTCTGGCATCTTAAAGCGCTCGTGGCTGGCATTTGCCTTTGGCCCTATCTGGCTGCCTCGGCGAAACGGCTTCACGATCTAAATCGCAGCGGCGCGCTGGCCATAATGCCGGTGGTCCTGTCGATCCTGCTCTCCCAGACTGCAATCGTTGTTTGGCTCATTACCTCGGTCTGGTTGTATCTAACTTCCTTCGGCAACGCCTACGATCAGGCGAGCCAGATTTGGGAACACAGCAAGACAGTCGCCCGATGGTTGGTGGGTTCGGCCATCCTGATTCAGTTAGCCTTCATTGCTTGGCTGGGCTTGGTGAGGGGCTCTGCAGCAGCCAATCGATTTGGACCGCCCCCCTCGAAATCAATCTGGTAACACCCTCGGTCCCGGACCCGCCAAAGGGCTCATTCGCATTACAAACGCGTCAGGATCGGCCAGCTTGACCTTTTCGGGTTGCTGGGATTGCACGGGTCGGCGATGTTGCCGCCGCGCCGGACCTGGCGCCAGTCATGGAGATCTCAGTGCGCGGTGAAATTCTCAGCTACGACGCCTCGACCGGCGTCGGTCTGATCAGCGGCGACGACGGCGCCCGTTACGACTTCACCTCGGCCGCGCTGCAATCGCCGGCCGTGCCCGCCGCCGGCGTCCGCGTCGACTTCGTCCCCGAAGGCGCCGCCGCCACACAGATCCTGATCCTGGCCGGGTCGCCCACCACCACCGGCGTCGCCGGCGGCTACGCCAGCTCGACCTCGACCGCTGTCGCCGGTTTCGATTGGCAGAAGCTGTTCCTGTCCTTCGAGGGCCGCATCCGCCGCAGCCATTTCTGGATCGGCTGGCTGATCCTGCTGGGCGTCAACGTCGTCATCAGCTGGATCCCCTTCATCAATCTGCTGGGCATCGTGCTGATCTGGCCCAACCTGGCCATTTCGGTGAAGCGCCTGCACGACATGGGCAAGACCGGCTGGCTGATCGCCATTCCTTGGGTCGGCTCGGTCGTGGCCTTCTTCGCCGGCTTCGCCATGGTCGTCGCCGCCGCCGTCGCCAACGGCTATTCGGAAGACTATTACGAGGGCAACCCGGCCGCCGTCTTAGCCCTGATGGGCCCTGCCTTCGGCCTGTTCGCCATCGCCGGCCTGCTGGGCCTGGCCTTCCTGCTGTGGATCGGCATCGCCGACAGCCAGAAGGGCGAGAACCGCTTCGGCCCGAACCCGAAGGGCGATTAAGCCTCAGAGCCCGATCACCCTCAGCGCCGCCCCGTTCTCGACGGGGCGGCGTTTCTACATCCGCCTTGCGCCCAGGCTGACAGCCCGCGCCAGCATCTGGGCGATCTGCGCCTCGGACCGCAGCAGGGCCGGCGCCCCGCCGTCCACCGCCACATTGACCGTCACGCCCCCACCGCCGACCGGCCCAATCTCGCCGCCCATCGACGGTCTAAACACCTCCGGCCCGCGCTCGCCGACCAGATAGGCTGCACCGCCCAGCACCGGCCCGCCGTCCGCCCGCGCCCCGCCGAAGCTGGACATCACCGACTGGATCGCCGCGCTCAGCCCGCCAGGGTCGCCGTCCGCACCCCGTCGGCCTCCAACACGGCCTCGTGCAGACACGCCCGCACCGCCGCCGCGACCGCCTTGGCCTCTTCCGATCCCGCGAAGCGCGACACGCCCGTCAGGGTCAGCTTCTGCTCGACCCCGCCCCCGTCCGCCGCCACCGGCCGGCTCTCGCACCGCCCGATCACCAGATGCGGAAACGCGGCGTCCTCCGGCGCCCCGAGAGCGGCGAAGTCGAACACTCGTCCGCCCAGCAGGGCATGCACCGCCGCGTCGCCCTTCAGCGCCGCCAGCACCGCCTTTTGCAGCGCGCTCTCATGATCCTTCATCGCACCCGCTCCAGATCCAGCTTCGCCCGCCCCGGCCGCACATCCTCGACCGAGACAATCCGCCAGTCCGCCCCGCCGAACCGCAGCACGCGACCGATCATCAGCCGGGCACCCTCCCCCGCAGGGGGAGGGAAAGTCGCCATCACTCCGCGACTAGGTCGCGGCGAACTTCATCACCTTGATCGCGTCGAAGTTCTGCACCCCGCCGCCGACGCGCTTGGTCGTGTAGAACAGCACATAGGGCTTGGCCGAATAGGGATCGCGCAGCACCCGCACCCCGGCCCGGTCCACGATCAGATACCCCCGCTGAAAGTCCCCGAATGCGATCGACAGACTGTTCGCCGCCACGTCCGGCATGGTCTCGATCTCGGTCACCGGATAGCCGAGCAAGGAAGCCGTCTCGCCCAGCCGCGTCGCCGGCTGCCAGATGTAGTTGCCGTCCGCGTCCTTGAACTTGCGCACGGCCGAGACCGTCTTGCGGTTCATCACGAACCGGCCGTTCGGACGATACTGGGCCTTGGGCGCATAGATCAGGTCGATCAGGCGATCCGCCGGACTGGTCGCCGCAAAGCCGCCCGCCGCGCCAGAGGGGACATAGCCGATCTGGCCCCAGGTCTGGCCCGCGTCCGCCACGGTCGGATAGGACAGCAGCCCCTTGGGCTTGTTCACCCCGTCGCCATTGACGAAGGCCTGGGTTTCCTGCGCCGCAAAGGCGTCCTCGACCTCGGCCGCCAGCCATTCGTCCAGGTCGACCATGGCGTCGTCCAGCAACGCCTGCGTCGCCGCCGGATTGGCGTAGAGATCCGCCGACGGAAACTCCAGCAGGGCCAGGGTCGCCGGGTCCGTCTCGGGCCGCGCGGCGGTCTCCGCCACCCAGCCGCAGGCCACGCCCGCCGTCGAAACCGGCTTTCTGAACACGCCGGCCGCCACGGTGCGCACCGTGGCGATCTCGCGCATCGGACTGGCCGCCATCAGACGCCGCTCGATGGCCCGTTCGGTCTCATAGGGCACGACATAGCCGCCCGAAGTCGCCCCGCCCGACAGGCCCGCCTTGACCTCCAGCGCGCCAGACTGGCCCGTCTTCAAATAGCCGTCCCACGCCTCTTTCGCCTCGGGCGCAGACGTCGGCTCGGCAGGTTCGACTCCAATCGCCGGACGACGGCTCTGGCTCATCACCCGATCCAGCCGCGCCTGAGCCGAGGCGACCGCCTGGTCGATGCGCGCCACCTTCTCCTCCAGCAGCACATCGGCCGCCGCCTTCTTCTCGATCTCGCCCAGCCGGGCGTCGTTCGCCCCTTTGAACGCCTCGAACGCCGCCATCATCTCGCGCACGACATCGCGCGCCTCGGACTGGCCCGAAGCCTGTTTGGTCTCTTTCATGGTGTCTCCGGTGAATGCGTCCCTAGACGACGCGATGATCCGGGCCTGCGCCCGAAACCTGTGATTGAACGGCTGGCAGGCCCGCGAAAGCGTGCTACCGATCCTGCTCTCTCGAGGATCGCTTCACATGCTCACGCTTGCTCTGGCCCTTTCCGGCGCGCTTCTGGTTCAGTCGCAACCTGATGTTTCCAAACTGCCTCCCGAACAGGCGGCGCAAGTCAGCCAGGTCTTTGGCGGCATGACCCGAATGTTCGAGACGCTGGGAACCTGCGAGCGTCAGTTCCCGCCCGAAGTCGGCGCGCAGGTGCGAGCGGCGCTGGCGAACGAAACCGACCCGCAGAAGCGTGAGGCCTCGGCCTTCCTTCTGGCGGCCTATGACAAGGGCAAGGCGTCTGAACGGGCGACGACGATCACTCAGGAGCAATGCACCGCCGAGATGGAAGCCATCACCACAGAAATGCAGGCGCTCAAGGCCGAGATGGAGAAATCAGTGAACGCCCCGGCGGACTGACACGCCGTGTCCCACCTGACGCCCCTCGAAAGCGCCGTCATGGACGCCATGATCTGGCAGATGGACGACAGCGTGCCGGACCTGCGGGCACAGGTCGCCGCCAGTTCGCCGGGCTTGCGTCGCAACACCGGCGCGGGCCTCTATTCCCAGATCGTCGTCGATGCGGACCGCGCGACCGCCAACCCGGACGCCACCGGCCTGTTCGGTACGGTCCATGCGATGATCGCCGGCCTGCCCGACCCCGTCGGCTTCCAGATCGAGCTGCGCCAAGGCCGGCTGACGGCCCTGCATGGCCAGAGCTATGGCCAGGACACCCGCGTCATCGACTTCTCGACCACCGCCTTCGAAGAGGTCTTCACCGTCGATGAAGCCGGCCGCTCGATCCTGTTCCGTCCTGCCCGGCGCGCGCCGGATCCGCTCCCGCCCAAGCCAAAACCCGCCCGACCGGCCGCTGCACCCGCCGCCCAGGCCACGCCGCAGAAGCAATCCAGATCCGCGCCCCAACCGGCGTCAAAGCCCTCCGATCACGTCCTGCCGTCCGCCGCCGCCTCGCCGGACCTGGCCGAGATCATCGCCGGCCTGTCGAACCCCACGGCCTCGCGCGGCGGCCAGCTGGCCCTGGTCTATCTTGGCGCCTATGCGCTGGCGGCCGTCTTCATCCTGTTCGCCCACCTGGTGCTGCACGTCGGCTGGATCTTCGGCCTGGTGCTCGCCGGCTGGGCCTTGCGCTATCTCCACGGCAAGAAGGGCCGCGCCCAGATGGCCGCCCTTACGGAAACCCTCGACCGCAACGGCGCCTTTCAGGCCATCAAGCCAAACTGAACCGCGCCCCCGGGAGCATCGGAAACGTCACCAGCGACACTTCCCACAGCTCGACCGCGCTCAGAACGCGCAGCCGCCCCTGACGCCGGGCCCGGGCCGTGCGGTAGCCGATCGACAGCCCATCCAGCGCCCCGGCCCGGCTCAACGCCCCGGCGAACCGCGCCTCGGCCGACCAGTCTTCGATCCGGCCGCGCACGAACAGGCCGCGCGCATCCTCGACGATCTGCTCCCAGACCCCGACCGGCGCCCGCGCATCGTGCTGGTTCAGCATCCGCACCCCCTCAGCGCCCGTCTTGGCCAGACTGTCCGCAAACGCCCCCGCCTGGACCACGTCCCCGCTCAGATCCGCCACGCCCCACAGGGAGGCGTAGCCTTCGATGACCAGCGCGTCGGACCTCTCCCTCCCCCTGCGGGGGAGGGTGGTCGAGCCGTCAGGCGAGACCGGGTGGGGGCGGCCAGGCGACGTCCCGCCGACCTCCTTCGTTTCCAGCGGTGCGGCCTTGCCTGGCCGCCCCCACCCGGTCGCTCCGCGACCACCCTCCCCGGAGCGGGGAGGGAGAAAACTGCGCGCGCCACTCATTTCCCCTCCAACCGCCGCTCGATCCGCTCCACGGCCGCCGCCGTCGCCTCGCCCTGGACCTCCAGCCGCGCCAGTCGTTCGGCGACCAGCCTCTGCTCTCCGACCCGCTGTTCCAGCGTCGCGATCCGCGCTGCGGCGCCGCCGGCCCAGACCAGGCCGCCCACCGTCTGCACCACGACGGCGATCAGCAGCGCCGTCGGCACGCGCCGGATATGATGTTCGGTCATGCCCCCAACCCCGCCATCCGCCGACGCTCTTCGTCGGTCAGGAAGCTCGCCGCCTCCAGCCGCGCCCACAGGGCGTCCCGCTCGGGCTGCAGCGCCGAGACCGCATCCAGGTCCGCCCGGATTTCGCACCCCGCGAACCGCTCGCCCAGCCAGCCCGTCATCGCGCCCGCCGCCTTTCTCACCAGCCGTCTCGCGCGCGCCGCCGCAGCCGCCCTCTTCGTCGTCCTGATTTCCCGTCATGCCCAAACCATAGCGGACCAGCGTCCTCAGGCCGGAAGAACGCCCACATAATTCGCCAATGGCTTGTTTTCGCAGCCTTTCAACCAGCGTCATTGCGCTGGCTAGGGGGTGCTACCCTATCGCTCCCGGCCGCGTTCGACCGTCCATTCCGGCGCCTCGAAATCCAGCGCATCTTCCGGCTCGGCCAGCGACAGCTCCGAGATCGTCTGCCCCCGCACCGACACGCCCGCCGTATGCACCGTCTCGCGACTGCCCGAGATCAGATGATGCCATTTGGCCAGCGGCCGCCCCTCGTGCAGCCGGCGATAGGCGCAGGACTTGGGCATCCACTCCAACGCCTCGATATTGCCGGGCGTCAGCTTGATGCAGTCCGGCACCTGGGCCTTGCGGTTCGCATAGTCGGAACAAGCGCAAGCGTCGGGGTCGAACAGCTTGCAATGCACCCGCGTCGGAATGACCTCGCCCGTATCCTCGTCCTCGAACCGGATCACGCAGCACAGCCCGCACCCGTCGCACAGCCCCTCCCACTCGGAAGGCGACATCTCGGCCAGGGTCTTGGTTTCCCAGTAGGGCTGCATGGCGCGCCTCATACGCGCCGCGCCGTCGCTTGTCACAGCCTCAATGCCCGACCGTCTTGGAGAACAGGTTTATCACCACCACTCCGCCGACGATCATCGCCAGCCCGAGCATCGCCGGCAGGTCCAGCCGCTGGCGGAGAACCACCGTCCCGATCACCGAGATCAGCACCACACCCAGCCCGCTCCAGATCGCGTAGGCGATCCCCACCGGCATCTGCCGCAAGGCGATCGACAGCAGATAGAAGGCCAGGCCGTAGCAGACCGCCATCCCCGCCGTGGGCCAGGCCCGCGTAAACTGCTGCGAGGCCTGCAGCATCGTCGTGCCCGCCACCTCCAGCGCGATGGCGCCCAGCAGCGCGGCCCAGGTGATCATGCTCATGACAGGCCCATAGCGCGGCCTGACGCCCGGCCGCAAATCCACGGCCTGCGGCTCGTATCGCCTTTCCAGTGGCGAAATGGGCCTGAACCCCTTAGATCACACCCGTTTCCGCCCCCTCCGCCGCGCTGTGCGCGGTTTCCCTCTCCGGCGTCGCCCGAGAGGATCGAAAGTCACATGGCAGCCAGACCCCCTCTCGTCGCACTCAAGGACGTCCGCCTTCAGGACGGCCAGCGCCCCCTCTTCGACGGCGTCGACCTCGCGGTTGAATCGCGCAGCCGCGCCGCCCTGGTGGGGCGCAACGGCGCGGGCAAGTCCACCCTGATGAAGGTTGTCATGGGCCTGATCGAGCCAGACAGCGGCGACCGCTCGATCCAGTCCGCCGTCCGCTTCGCCTATGTGCCGCAAGAGCCCGTGATCACCGGCGAGACCCTGCTGGACTATGCGTCGTCGGGCGAGGCCGAGACCTGGACGGCCGAAAGCTGGCTGGAGACCTTCGGCCTGAACCCGGCGAAGTCGACGCAAGGGTTGTCTGGCGGCGAAACCCGCCGCGCCGCCCTGGCCAAGGCTTTCGCCGAAGAACCTGACCTGCTGCTGCTGGACGAGCCGACCAACCACCTCGACATCCTGGCAATCGAACTGCTGGAGAACGAGCTGATCCAGGCCCGGTTCGCCCTGCTGGTCGTCAGCCACGACCGCGCCTTCCTGAACCGCGTCACCAACACCGTCCACTGGTTGGAAGGCCGTCGGGTCCGCACCCTGAACAAGGGTTTCGTCGAGTTCGACGAATGGTCCTCCAAGGTGCTGGAGGAAGAGGCCGAATCCCTGCGCCGTCTGACCAAGACCATCGAGCGCGAGACCGCCACCTTCTATTCCTCCATCACCGCTCGCCGCAGCCGCAATGAAGGCCGCGCCCGCTCGCTTCAGGCGCTGCGCGCCGAACGCGCCGAGAAGATGAAGGATGTGCCGCGCGAACTGTATCTTGGTGTCGATTCCGGCTCGACGTCGGGCAAGCTGGTCGCCGAGATCAAGCACGTCTCGAAGGGCTTCAACGGCCGCACCCTGTTCAAGGACCTGACCACCCGCATCATCCGCGGCGACCGTCTGGGCATCGTCGGTCCCAACGGCGCGGGCAAGACCACCCTAGTCAAGACCCTGCTGGGCGAACTGGCGCCCGACGAAGGCACGGTGCGCATGGGCGCGAACCTCGAGCCGGTCTATCTAGACCAGTCGCGCGAGGGGCTGAAGTCGGACATGACCCTGTGGGACGCCCTGACGCCGGGCGGCGGCGACAGCATTCTGGTGCGCGGCGTGTCCAAACATGTCGCCGCCTATGCCAAGGACTTCCTGTTCTCCGAGGCCCAGCTTCGCCAGCCGATCTCGACCCTGTCGGGCGGCGAGCGCAACCGCCTGCTACTGGCCAGGGCGCTGGCCAAGCCGGCCAATATGCTGATCCTCGACGAACCGACCAACGACCTGGACATGGACACGTTGGACAAGCTGGAAGAGCTGTTGGAGGGCTATGACGGCACCCTGATCCTGGTCAGCCACGACCGCGACTTCATCGACCGGCTGTCCACCTCGACCCTGGCCCTGAACGGACGCGGCGACATCGTCGAGACCCCCGGCGGCTGGACCGACTTCATCCGCCAGAACCCCGGCTTCCTTCAGCCCGGCTCGAACCCCCGTCCCCAGGACAAGGCCGCCGCCCAGCGCGCCGCCGAGGCGCCGCCGCCCGCCGTCGCCCCCAAGAAGACCGCCAAACTCTCCTTCAAGGACGCCCACCGCCTGAAGGAGCTGGAAGCCCTGATCGATGCGTTGCCCGCGACCATCGCCAAACACGACGCGACCCTGGCCGACCCCGGCCTCTACGCCTGCGACCCCAAGGCCTTTGACGCCGCCATGAAGGCCGCCGAAAAAGCCCGCGCCGACCTGGAATCCGCCGAACTGGAATGGCTGGAGCTGGAAGAGAAGAAGGCGGCCCTGGCCGGGTAGAGACCGAACGGCTCGTCACTCTGGCGAGGACGGCTTGAGGGCCTAACCCTGACTGTCCCGATCCCCGGGCGGCGTCTTCGCCGGGCCCCGGTTCTGCATCACGCTGACGGCGATGCAGGCGACCAGGCCGAATGCAAACCACAGGCCGAACTTGCCCGTCAAAAGCCCGATCAGGCCAAAGATCAACAGGACGCCGAAGGGGGTGAGCCGTTTCATGGGGCGGACGATAACCGGCTTTGTCGTGGCTGACGAGGCTGCGCCAAAGACCCGGACTTGAAACCAAACCCGCCGCTGCACACTCAAGCTTCATGACCCTGCGCAGCCATCTCGTCGAGTTCGCTCCGCCCCAGCAGGCGGCGGTGCGGCGGACCAACGCCGTCCTCGCCCGCGCGCCGCGTCTGCGCACCGACGGCTGGCGGATCGATGCGGGCCAGCGGCTGTCGCTGTGGCTGGACGCGGCCGCCGGGCGGGTCACCACGCCGCGTCTCAGGAAGCGCGGCGTCACGGTCGAGATCGTCCAGACGGACGGCGACCACCCCGTTCCCTTGCGCATCCTGCATCCGACGGGCACGCCCCGCGCCGTCATTTTGGACATCCACGGCGGCGGCTGGGTGCTGGGCAGCGCCGGGCTGAACGACCGGCTGAACGCCCATCTGGCGCACCACGGCTTCTGCGTGGTCTCGGTGGATTATCGCCTGCTGTCCGAGCGGCGTCAGATCTATATCGACGCCGCCATCGCCGACTGTCTGGCCGCCGCCTATTGGACGGTCACGAATGTCGATCGACTGGGCGCCTCGACCCTGTTTCTGGCGGGCGAATCCGCCGGCGGGCATTTGGCCGCCCTGACCGCCGTCGCCCTGCGCGACCAGGGGCTGATCGACCTGGTGAAGGGCTGCGTCTTCACCTATGGCGTCTTCGACTTGTCGGGCACGGAAAGCGTGCGCTCTGCGGGACCAGAGACCCTGCTGTTCAATGGCCCGACGATGCAGGCCGATCTGGCGCGCCTGGCGCCGGATCGCGACGAGGCGGCCTTGCGCCAGCCCGACGTCTCGCCCCTGTATGCCGACCTGACCGGCCTGCCGCCCGCCCTGTTTCTCGCCGGCGAACAGGATCCTCTGTTCGAGGACAGTCTGTTGATGGCCACGCGCTGGGGCGAGGCGTCGGACGCCGACCTGATCCGCGTGCCCGAGACCCCGCACGGCTTCCTGCATTTCGGCGGCCCGGCCGCGCGCGGCGCGCGCAAGGCGATCCGCACCTGGCTGAACGCCCGGCTCTAGCTCGCCTCGATCAATTCGCGGATCCGACTGCCCAGCGCCTCCATGGCGAAAGGCTTGGTCATGACGTGCATGCCGGGGTCCAGGTGCCCGTTGCCGACCACCGCATTCTCGGCATAGCCGGTGATGAACAGCACCTTCAGGTCCGGCCGATCGATCCGCGCCGCATCCGCCATCTGACGCCCGTTCATCCCGCCCGGCAGACCCACATCAGTCACGAGCAGGTCGATCCGCGCCCCCGATTGCAGCAGCTTCAGCCCCGCCACGCCGTCGGACGCCTCGATGCACTGATAGCCCAGCTCATGCAGAATTTCGGCGACCAGCATCCGCACCGTCGGCTCGTCGTCCACGACCATGACCGTCTCGCCGGCCTGGGCGCGCGGGGCCTGTTCGACCTCGGGGATCAGATCGGCGTCGTCCACCTCGCCGAAGTGGCGCGGCAGATACAGGCAGATCATCGCCCCCTCGCCCGCCTCGGAATAGATTCGCACCTGTCCCCCCGACTGGCGCACGAAGCCATATATCATCGACAGGCCCAGGCCCGTCCCCTCGCCCAGCGGCTTGGTGGTGAAAAAGGGCTCGAACGCGCGCGCCGCCACCTCGGGCGCCATGCCCGTGCCGGTGTCGCTGACGCAGATGGAGACATATTGGCCCGGCTCCAGATCCTGAGCCTTTGCCGTACGCGCGTCGATCCAGCGGTTGCCGGTCTCGATCGTCAGACGCCCGCCGCTCGGCATAGCGTCGCGCGCATTGATGCACAGGTTCAGCACCGCGTTTTCCAGCTGGTGCGCGTCGATCAACACGGGCCACAGGCCAGCGCCGGCGACCACCTCGACCTCGATGCCCGGCCCTGTCGTACGCCGCACCAAATCCTCCATCCCGCGGATCAGGCGGTTGGGATCGGTCGGCTTGGGATCCAGGGTCTGACGCCGCGAGAAGGCCAGCAGCCGGTGCGTCAGGGCCGCCGCGCGTTTCGCCGCCCCCTGCGCCGCCACCGTGAACCGCTCCACCTCGGCATGACGCCCCTGCGCGATCCGGTTGGTGATCAGTTCCAGGCTGCCGCTGATCCCGGCGAGCAGATTGTTGAAGTCGTGGGCGATGCCGCCGGTCAGCTGTCCGACCGCCTCCATCTTCTGGCTTTGGCGCAGCGCCTCCTCGGCCTGCATCAGGGCGCTGGTGCGTTCGGCGACCTGTTCTTCCAGGGTCTCGTTGAACCGCGCCAGTTCGGCCGATTGGCGTCGCAGGTCCTCGATGTCGGTGTTGGAGCCGACCCAGCGCAGGATCCGCCCCTCTTCGTCGTGGACGGGCTCGGCCCGAACCATGAAGGTGCGATAGACGCCGTCGTGGCGGCGGATGCGGAACTCGTTTTCATAGACCTGGCCGCTGGCCAGGGCCTGGACCCATCGCTCGGACGCCCAGTCCAGGTCGTCCGGGTGAACGACCTTGCCCCACCCGGTCGTGCCGTCCAACGCGCCCTCTGCAAGGCCGGAGTAGGCATAGACCTGGGGGTTGAACCAATACAGCGAGCCGTCCGCCCAGCTGGCCCAGATCTGGATCGGCGTGGCCTGGGCGAAGACCCGGAACTGGGCCTCACTGTCGCGCAGGGCCGCCTCGCTTCGGGCGCGCTCGGTCGCCGTGCGAACCCGTTCGGCCACGTCGCGCATCAGGCGCAGATCGCTGTCGGTGTAATGGCGCGGCGTCGCATGGTTGACGAACACCATCGCCACGACCCGCCCCTGTTCCATCAGCGGCATGTTGACGAACGACCCGGCGCTGATGACCCTCAGGGCCTCGGCTGTATCGGCCGTGCGGGGATCGTGGGCGACGTCGTCGATCGCCACCGTCTCGCCGCGCTTAATGTCCTCGATATAGGACCCGTAGTCGCGGAACGACAGGACGCCGGCGATGCTGCTCACCCCCGGCTGGTTGAAGTCGCGGGCGATGGTGATGGTCTCCGCGGCCGTGTCCACCGTGCCGTATCCGGCCCGGCTCACGCCCATGGTGCGGGCCAGAACCTGGGCGGAGGCCTGGGCGATGTCGCCGGCGTCGGTCAGGTCGCGGATTGCGTCGTTCAGCTCCAGCAGCGCGTTCTGACGCGTCTCGCTCTGTTTGCGCTCGGTGATGTTGTTGAACAGGATGGCGACCTGCCAGGCGCCCGACTGGCCGATCCTCAGCGCCTGCACGTCATACCAGCGACCAAAGATGTCGGCCGGGTTCTCGAAACGGACCGGCTCGCCCGTGCGCGCCACCCCGCCGTAGAGATCGAACCAGTGCTGCTCCAGCCCCGGCGCGATCTCGCTGACCCATTTGCCGTAAGGGTCGACCAGGCCGGTCATCTCTTCGAAGGCCTTGTTGCCCTCGACGATCCTGTAATCGACCGGCCGGTCGGCCGCGTCGAACTTCATTTCGATGACGCAGAAGCCTGTCGCCATCGCCGCGAACAGGGCGCCGTATCGCGCTTCGCTCAGCGCCAGCGCCTGGTCCGCCCGGTGGCGATCCGACACATCCATCCCCTGGATGAATACGCCCCAAACCCGACCGTCCTCCTTAAGCGGCTGGAAGACGAAATCGACGTAACGGTCCACCACCTCGCCGCCCGGCTCGGCCTGAACGGCGTACAGGGCGCTGTCGGCCCGGTGCGCCTCGCCGCTGCGGTAAACTTGGTCCAGCAGGTCCAGATAGCCTTGCGCCACCGCATCGGTCAGCACCTCGCCCACCGTGCGCCCGATCACCTCGCGGTGGCCGATCACCTTCTGGTAGTTCGGATTGGTCAGCTCGAACCGATGGTCCGGCCCCGTGACCAGCGCCATGAACCCCGGCGCATGGGCGAACATCTGGGCCAGCTGGCTGCGATTGATGCCGATCGACAAGGCGTGGTCAGAGCCGGTGTTGGACAACGAATTCCCCCAAGGACTTTTGTCCGTTGATCACAGAACCCAAAGCGCGCCGCACGGTTGCAGCGCAATGTGTCCGACGCCGGACATAGCGCTCTATCGCCGCGTTTCTGTGGACAAGACAAGACGCTGATCCGCAATCGCGAATTTGATCCGTCCACCGATGTTCACAGGCTTGTCCACCGCCGCCGGGCCAATCGTGCACATCGGGGCGAGTTCGGGCGCTTGCCTCATAGCCGGTTTGGTCCGAACGTCAACAGGCCAAGGGACACGGGGCAGCGGAAATCCAGGGAGACCTGGACCTCCAGCGAACCGGCCCGGCTCTCCGACCCGGCGCTTCGGGCGATCTTCGGATCGTAACGTGCGACAGGCGGGATCCAGGCTCCAGCCCTCGACGGTCTTCGGATCGACGACAGACAGGAGAACCGGATCGGGATCGACGGACGACGCGGACTAAAATGCCGCGGAACGCCGAAGACCAGGAGCGCGACAGGATACAGCCGACCGCCCTTTCGGGTTCGCCCGAAACGACGCTGACGCCGAGGTCCAGACCCGAACGGCCAAGTCCAACCCGGACTTGGCGAGGGGACGAAGAGCACGGGTCCGCCCGCACGCTTCGTCCCCTCGCTCAATTGGGGCGCCGACGACATGAAGTCGCACTAGACAGCCGCTGCGCCAGATGCACCCATGAAGTGCAGACGGAGACACCCATGCGCGCGATCCTGTTCGGCCTCGGCCTTGCTCTGACCACGACATCTGCCGTGGCGTCCGTTGAACAGGCGTTCGAACCCCTGCGGGTTTCGCCGATCCGCACCGGCGAGAGGGCAGACACGAATCGTCCAGAACAATCGCTGCTTCAAATCCCTCGATACGATGTCACCTGTGAAGGCACGGCAGTTCGACCAACATACGCCGAAGATTTACGCATCGAGACAACCCGTTTCGGCTCTGGAAAGGGTGACGTTGTTCTGAACTTCAACGTCGACGAAACGGGACGCACGCGTGACATCCGCCCCTCATCGACACGCCCGCATCGCGCGTCCGGCGAAATCCTCATTCCATCGACGCCTCCAACCGACCAGGAGCAAGCCGCTCTTGCGGCCTGGCGCTTTTCTGACAGCCCACGCCGCGACTGCAGTCTGACCATTCGCTATGCCGCAAAGCCTTTAGCGGAAGCCGATCGGAACGATTTGCTGCGCTACTTCGCCGTCACGCGAACGCGGGGTCCTGTCCGTGATGCCGTCGCGGATCGATTGGCCGGCCCGGAGGCCAACTGCGGCGGTGAGCGTCGGGGCGGTCGGCCTCCCCTTACCGTCAGCTACCCGGACTACAGGATCGGACAGCGACCGCCGCCCGGCGGTCGAGCCTGGACTGTTGTGCGCTGGGGCGTGAACGCTGATGGCCGCGCCGTCGATGTCGAGACACTGGGCTCCTCCGGCGATAGAGCCTTGGATGCAGAGACCCGACGCGCCGTATCCGAAACCGTCGTCCAGAGCGGAACGCCGCTGCGCGGATGCGTGGCGAACTTTTTTCGTGCTGGCGATCGCCTGCCTGCGCCGGACATGCCCGAACGTGCCGACGACCCGCTGCAAAACTGTCCAGACGACGTTCGCGCACGCTTCCAGACCCGTCGGGGATCCGACCTTTTCCCGACCGCCTTTCGTGAGCGCGGCATCGAGGGATGGGCGCTGGTGCGGTTCGACCTCGCCACCTGGGGTCAGGTCGGCAATGTCGAGGTGATCGACGCCCAACCCGCCGCCGCGTTCGGCGACAGCGGGCGACGGATGGTGCAGTCTGGCCGCGCCGAGCCGTCCCATAGGGCCGGTGTCCGCTGCGTCGTGCCCATCCGTTATAAGATGCCCACAAATCCAATCGACGGCGAAGCGATGGGCATCGCTACAAGCGCCGACAACGCGGCCGACTGACGCCCCGCCTTTCCAACGCCGCCATCCCCCCGTAAGTCAGGGGCATGAGCTTGTTGGGGAATCGCCTGCTGACCCGTCGCCGTGCGCTGATCGCGGGCGGGGCGGCTGTGGCGGCGGGGGCGATCGGGCTTCGGGCCTGCGGGCGGGCCGAGGCGCCGGTGGACGAACAGGGTCGCGTGCGCCTGCGGTTCGCCACCGACTGGCGCGCCCAGGCCGAACAGGGCGGCTTCTATCAGGCGCTCGCCAGCGGGGCCTATGAGAAGCGCGGGCTGAACGTCCAGATCGTCCAGGGCGGCCCCGGCGTGAACGTGCCGCAACTGCTGGCCTCGGGCGCGGTCGAACTGGGCATGGGCTCCAACAGCTTCATCCCCCTGAACCTGGTCGCGTCCGGCGCGCCGGTGAAGGCGGTCGCCGCCTTCTTCCAGAAGGACCCGCAGGTCCTGATGGCCCATCCCGACGCGGCGCTGGAGACTATCGCCGATCTGGCCGGCCGACCCTTCCTGCTGTCCGAGGCCGGGATCAGCACCTTCTGGGTCTGGCTGAAGGCCAAATACGGCTTTACCGACGAGCAGCTGCGCCCCTTCGCCTATGACCCCGCCGCCTTCATCGCCAATGCGCGGGCGGTGCAGCAGGGCTATCTGACCAGCGATCCCTACGCCATCGAACAGGCCGCCGATTTCGACCCGCGCGTTTTCCTGCTGGCCGACGAGGGCTATCCCTCCTACGCCGCCATGGTCCTGGCGCCCAACGCCTTCGCCCGGGACAATGCGGCGGCGCTGCGCAGTTTCATCGCCGCCTCGGCGGAAGGGTGGCGCGACTATATCCGGGGCGACGCCTCGGCCGCCGACGCTCTGATCCGCAAGGACAACCCGGACATGACCCAGGCTGTGCTGGATCAGGCCCGCGAGCGCCTGCGCGACTACGCCATCGTCGATGGCGGCGACGCGGCGCTTTACGGCCTGGGCGCCCTGACCGAGGAACGCTGGCAGGCCTTCTTCGACGTGACCTCGAAGGCCGGGGTTTACGAGGCCGGTCTGAACTGGCGCGACGCCTTCACCGACAACTATCTGCCCGGTCGCGGCTGACACGCGGTCGTTGTCGAATCCTGGCTTCACATTAGCGCGGGATTAAGGGTCCGAGCTCTAGTGTGTGCGCTGGAATTCCTCTCCGGAGAGCCGCCGTGCGCCGCGCCCTCGCAGTTTCGATCGTCCTGACCGCCGTCAATCTGGCGGCCGGCGCCGCCGTGGCGCAACAGGCGCCGACCAACGCGTCGGGTCTGCGCTACCTGTCCTGGCCCGGCAAGCCGCCGGTCGCCGCCCGTGCGAACCCGACGCCCGCGCTCATTCAGGCCGAGGCCCCCGCCCCGACCGTGACCGCCGCCAATCGCACCCTGCCCGGCGCCATTCCCCTGGCCCGCCTGTCGCCCGCGCCTTCGGTCACCCCCTCGATCTCCACGCCGCGCAGCAACGGCCTGACGCCCGCCAGCGCCTGGATGCCCCAGCGTGCGCCGACGCCCGCCGAGCCCGCGCATAGTGCACCCGTGGAGGCCGCACCCGTAGAAACCGCCCCGGCGCGGGCGACGCGCGTCGCGACCTCGCCCTATGTTCCGGAACCGCAAGCCTCCGCGCCTCTGCCTCAGCCTGAACCTCAGATGCAAGCCGAGCCTGCGCCCGTCCCCCAACAGGCCGCGCAGGCCGAGCCCCAGCCCGCGCCCCAACCGGCTCAAGCGGCCGTCGCCGACCCGATGGCACCGCGCCGCGACGCCCCCATCTATCGTCTGCAACGGCCCCAGGCCGGCGCGCCGCTGGACGCCGCCGCCGTCGCCGCCAGCGGTCAGGCCGCCCCGACGCCCGCAGCCGGCGACAACAGCGCCCGCTACTATTCGGTCCACCGCCAGGCCGGCCGTCACCCCGACGCCATCCCTGCGCCGCAGCAGACCTACCTCGACGCCCTGCCCGTCCAGATGGCCCAGACGCCGCAATCCAGCGACCTGGCCCAGCCGGACGGTCCGCCTGCCCTGATCCGCAACGCCAACGGCACCCTGCGCGCCGTGCCACAGACTGAAGCCGACAACCTGCCATGAGCGATCGCGCCGTGATCGAACCTGCCGAGATCAAGGGCTCGCGCCTGCCCGAACTCATCGCCCTGGCCGGCGAGGAGTCGAGCGAGAAACGTCGTCTGCTGCTGCGCGAACTGACGGCCCACTTCTTTGGTGCGCCTTCGCCGAACGCCAATGAAACCGCGCTCTACGGCACGGTTCTGGCCAAGCTGTCGGCCGAGATGGAGGTCGCGGTCCGCGCCGAACTGGCCGCCCGTTTCGCCCAGGCCCCCAACGCCCCCCACAGCCTGATCCGCCGTTTCGCCGACGACGAGATCGAGGTGGCCGAACAGGTTCTGCGCGCCTCCACCGTCCTGACCGACGAGGACCTGATCCAGGTCGTCCGCAAGCGCAGCCAGGGCCATCTGCGCGCCGTCTCGGGCCGCGCGACGGTGTCCGAGGCGGTCTCTGACGTCATCGTCGAGCACGGGGACGACGACACCTTGAACACCCTGCTGCGCAACGACGGCGCCCAACTGTCGCGCGCCGCCTCCGAAACCGCCATCGAGCGCGCCAAGGCCAACCCGGCCCTGCACGCCGCCACGGTCGAGCGCCAGAGCCTGCCCGCCGACCTGCTGAACGAGATGTATTTCGTGGTCGAGGCCCGGCTGCGTCACCAGATTCTGGAACAGAACGCGCGCATGGATCCGGCCCTGCTGGAGGCGGCGCTCGCGGCCGGCCGCACCCGCGTTGCGACCGACGACGGCGCCCTGCCGGCCGACTATGCCGAGAACCTGGCCTATATCGACGAGCTTCAGGCCGCCGGCCAGCTGACGCCCCAGACCCTGATCCGCTTCCTGCGCTCCAACGGCCGCACGCCCTTCCTGATCGCCCTGTCCAAGCTGGCCGACATCGACTTCCACACCGCGCGCGGCATCGTCGAGCGCAAGGACCTGGACGCCCTGTCGGTGGTCTGCAAGGCGGCCGACATGGACCGCGCCGTCTATCTGACCTACGCCGTCGCCGTCCTGGGCGCCGAGGACAATCCGATGGGCAAGGCCGCCGCCTACGGCCGCATGTACGGCGAACTGACTCGCGACGCAGCGCTGCGCACCCTGCGCTTCTGGCGCATGCGCCGGACCGCCCAGGCGGCCTGAAGCAGTAATGATTTCTCCCTCCTCCCTGCGGGGGAGGGTGGTCGCGCAGCGACCGGGTGGGGGCGGCCCGGCACGGGCGCACTCATCAGATCAAAGACAAATCCGTGGGACGTCTCCCTGCCGTCCCCACCCGGCTGCGGCTGCGCCTCAGCCACCCTCCCCGCTACGGGGAGGGAGAATGCTCGTGCGCCCCAAAGCAAAAACGCCCGCCTCCTGATGGAAGCGGGCGTCTCCAGACCGAAAAACCTCGGCTTATTTTTTCGCGCGGGTTCCGGCGGCGCGGGCGGGCTTGCGGCCGCCCTGGCCCAGGCCCATCGACTTGGCCAGTTCCGAACGCGCCTTGGCGTAGTTCGGGGCGACCATCGGATAGTCTTTCGGCAGACCCCATTTGGCGCGGTATTCTTCGGGGCTCATGTCGTATTTGGTGCGCAGGTGGCGCTTCAACGACTTGAACTTGCGGCCGTCTTCCAGGCAGATCAGGAAATCGGGCGCGATCGACTTGCGGATCGGCACCGCCGGTTCCTTGGGTTCAGGTTCGGCCTCGACCGGACCGTTCGACACACCCGACAGGGCGGCGTGAATATTGGCGATAAGCGCAGGCAGGGCCTCTGCCGAGACCGAGTTATTGCCGACATAGGCCGACACGATGTCTGCGGTCATCTCCAGCAGTTCGGGCTTATCTTCCATTATCGGCTTCGCTTTCCTGATTTATTGAGTTCGGCTGATTCTCCAACCGAACGACCCCAATAGCGTCATAGGGTTGTTTCGCCGCGAAAGCAAACACGCGTATAAGCGGTGCGATATGCACGTCTATGCATTCGACTTTAGTGATCAGACCTATCGGCCGAAGTCTTCGGCCAGCACCATCATCGCCGCCCGCTCCGGCGCCGAATATTCATCGACGGCGTCATCCTCGCCGTCGCGAATGGCGCGCAACAGCGTGGGCGTCAGGGCCGAAGACAAAGACCAGTTCCAGTAACGCAGCACCGTCTGGGCGCGATCGACGGCCAGCATTTCATAGGTGATCTGCACACGCTCCCAGTCGGGATGGATCTTGCCGTCCGCCGTCGTCTCGGGCCGCCGCATCGAGCGCCACAGATTGGTCAGATCGAAGCGCGACATCCCCGTCGCCTTGCACAGGATCGCCAGCGGCTCGCCGCCGGGATCACCCAGAAGCTTGGCCCCCGTCAGCGGCTTGATCCCGGCCAGGAAGGCGATCTCGGACGCCGTCTCGCGTGTCAGGCCGTCGCTGGCGGCGACCATGACGGCGTGTTCCAGATTGTCGAACGGGCTCTTTTCGATGGCGGCGCGATTGCGCTGGCGGCGCTCGATGAACTGAAGCGCCTTGCGCGCGACAGGATCGGACCAGCTTTCGTCATTGGCGATGGCGAAGACGTCCTCGGACGCCTCCTGCATGACTTCGCGCGACACGGCGAACCGTTGCAGGATGGTGCGGCGATCCTCGGGCGCGCACCACCAGAACATGACATAGGCGCCCGACGGCCTCAGCTCGGGCCGCTTCAGCAAGGGGCTGCACAGGCTCGGCGACTGGCGGCTCAGGCCCACCACCGTCTCGATGCCCAGCTGAGACAGGCGCGCGGTCGTGTTGCGCAGCACCGCCTCGATTACCTCCATCTCGCCGAAGGAGAACAGGGTCTCGGTCACGATTTCCGACAGGCCCCGGCGCACGGCCAGCAGCATCCGGTGTTCGAAACTGGCGTCGCGCGCACAGCCGACGATGTCCGCATCGCTCAGCGAAGCGCATTGTTCGATCAGCAGGCCGGCGATGTCCGGATCGTCGCGCAACAGGATGCGCGCCACGCTGTTGGGCAGTTCGGCCAGCGGCGCCAGACGCGCGGCCACGCGCTTGCGCTCATCGTGCGAGGCCAGCCGCAGCATCTCGACCAACAGGTCGCCCGTTACCGCTCGCTCGAAGGCGTTGATCCGGCTGGCGGGCAGGGACACGACGTCGGCCAGACGCTTCAGCAGCGCCCGGCGCGCACGCAGCGGCGGCGGCGTCGCTTCTTCCCCGATCATGGCTGCCAGATCGCCCATCCCCCCACCTTAGAAGCGAGCGGTTAACCGGGCGTGAGCCGGATCAGCTCTTGTTGACCACCACCACGATGGCCAGGATCACGAAGGCGATGACCGCCAGCACGCGCGCGATCCACGGCGCGGCGACGAAGACGCCCAGGACGGTGATCCCGCTCTTGACCGCATCGGGTCGTGTCAGGGCCTCCTTGAACGTGCCCGACGGCCGCGCCGCGTCGCCCGCGATCGGATGGCCGCAGTTGGGACAGGCGACCGCCGCCTCAGACACCTGACGCCCGCAGGCGGGGCAAGGGATCAAGGCCATGCTCAGCCTCCCGCGCGTGGCGTGATGCGGATCTCGACGCGGCGGTTCTTCTGGCGCCCGTCGGGATCGTCGGAGCCGTCCGGCTTGACGTTGGGGGCCACGGGCCTCCGCTCGCCAAAGCCCTCGGCGGCCAGGGTGCGTCCGGCCTCGCGCTGCAGCCGCGCCGCCACCGCACGCGCGCGGCGCAGCGACAGGCCTTCGTTATAGGCGTCGTCGCCCTTGGCGTCGGTGTGGCCGCCGATGCTGACCTGGGCCTGCGGATAGCTTTTCAGCAGTTCCGCCGCTCGCGTCAGGGCGGGCTCGGCGTCCGGCCGGATCGTCGCCTTGTCGAAGTCGAACAGAACGTCGGCCGGCAGGTCGATCACGATCACACCGTCTGTGCGCCGCGCATTCAGTTCGCTCAGCAGGCTGCGGGTGGTCTCGACCCGTTCGGGCGCGACCTCGGACGAGACGAACACGCTTTCCAGCGCGCTGTCCGGCCCCGCCTTGGCGAAGGTGGACCGGGGCGCGGCCATGTCTTTCTCGAAGGTGGAGCGCAGGCCGATGGCGCTGCCGCTCATCAGCCGCACCGTCAGGGCCGAGGCGACGCAGGGCGTCAGACCGGCGGCCAACAGCGCCGCCGCCATGGCGGGCGCGTGTCGTCCCGTCATCCGGCCGCTCCGCTCGTCGGGTTCTGGGCGGCCTGGGCGGTCAGCGGAATGGTCATGCGCAGGAACGGACCGATGATGCTGTCCGACGTCGAGCCTTCGTTGAACACGACCGAGATCTGGTTCACCCCGGCCGGCACCGCGCCCATGAAGACCAGGCGGCCGTTCATGGTGTCGCCCTTGACGATATTCATGTTCGGATTGCCCTCGGGCGGCTTCAAACGCAGCTTCTGGCCGTTGGGCAGTTCGATATAGGTGGCGTTGGTCGCCATCTGGACGCTGTTGGTCATGTCGCTGGCGAACGAGATGCTGACGTCCAGGATGGTCGCGTCTTCGGCCAGATCGACGTTCTTGACCCGCACCGTGGCGCCCACGTCGGTCACGCCCTGCACATTCACCGGCACATTGCGGATCTGGCGCGGCTGGGCGGTGACGGGGGTGTTGGCGGCGGCGGCGGCCTGTTGCTCGGGCGACATCGACGGATCAACCGCCGCCTTGTCGTCATTGTTGGAACAGGCGGCGAGCGCCAGGGCCGAGACCCCGGCGACGGCGATCAGGCGAAGTGCGGCGACAGACATGAAACGCTCCGGCGTTGTTGATCCGCCGCGCGTCGCCCCTCATCCCAAGCGGAGCCGCACGCGCGTCCGTTATCGAACACGCGAACGGCCTAAAGGCTCCGCTTACAAGCCTTCAAAAAGGGCCGTGGACAGGTAGCGTTCGGCGAAGGACGGAATGATCACCACGATGGTCTTGCCCGCATTCTCATCGCGCGCGGCGATGCGGAAGGCGGCGGTCAGGGCCGCGCCCGAGCTGATGCCGACGGGGATGCCCTCGACCCGCGCGGCCTTTCTGGCCATGTCGAAACTGTCGTCGTTGGATACCTGCTCAACCCCGTCGACCACCGACGGATCATAGATGGCGGGCACGAAGCCGGCGCCGATGCCCTGGATCTTGTGCGGGCCGGGTGCGCCGCCGGACAGCACCGGAGAGGCCTCGGGCTCGACGGCGATGAACTGCACCGACGCCTTCTTGGCCTTCAGCGCCCGGCCGACGCCCGAAATGGTGCCGCCTGTGCCGACGCCGGCGACCACGATGTCCACCGCCCCGGCCGTGTCGTTCCAGATTTCCTCGGCCGTCGTGACGCGGTGAATGGCGGGATTGGCCAGGTTCTCGAACTGCGACGGGCTGACGGAGTTCGGCGTGGTCTCCAGCAGTTCCTGCGCCCGCGCGATCGCGCCCTTCATCCCCTTTTCGGCCGGCGTCAGCTCAAGTCGCGCGCCCAGCAGGGCCAGCATCTTGCGCCGCTCGATCGACATGCTTTCAGGCATGCACAGCGTCAGCTTCAGCCCCTTGGCCGCCGCCACGAAGGCCAGGGCGATGCCGGTGTTGCCGCTGGTCGGCTCGATCAGCACCGTGTCCTGATCGATCTTGCCCGCCTCCTGCAGCGCCTCGACCATGGCCACGCCGATCCGGTCCTTGACCGAGGCGATCGGGTTGAAGAACTCCAGCTTGGCCAGCACCGTCGCCTTCGTATCGTACTCCGCCGACAGACGCGGCAGACGCACGATGGGCGTGTCGCCGATGGTATCGACGATCGAGTCATAGACCTTGCCCCGGCCCTTCTTCAGGTGGCGGGACGCGTCATAGCTGAAGTCGGTCATTGGAAAAGGTCTCCTCGAATGCTGGCGCACAACAGATAAGGCCTTGCCGCCCCACGCAAGGGGTGACGCGCGATGATTTCTGCGAACGACCGTCAGAACCCTTGACCTAAAGCCAGCCGGCGGCCCGCAGGTTGGCCACCCGCGCGCGCGACACCGGAGCCGTCAGACCACCGGTAAGGGCCAGGCGCAGGTTACGGCTGTCCTCGACGACCCCGACGATGGCCGCGCGCGCCACCCACCACGAGCGATGGGTCTGAAGCCCCTCGACGCCCTTCAAAGCCGAGACGGCTTGCGACAGCGACATCAGAACAAGCTGCGACCCCCGCGTCGTATGCACGCGCACATAATGGTCCTCCATTTGCAGGCAGATCAGGTCGCGCCCCAACCCCGTGGGAAGGGTGCGCGCAAAGCCCGGATCGCCTTCACCTGCTCGCGTCGCCGCATCGGACGTCCGCATCCGCAACAGGGCGTAGAGCGCGACATAGACGGCCCCGATCAGCAGGGCCTGCCCATACCATTCGACCCAGCCGACACGCTGGCGAATGCCGGGCCACAGGATCACGGCGATGATCCGGCTGATCACGGCGGTCGGCCCGCTGGCGACGACGATCAGCATGGGCAGCCAGAACCGCATGGACACGCGTCTGCGGCGCATCCTGGGCCAGGCCCAGCGGATCGCAGCGCCGAACACCGCGCCGCTGATCACCAGAACCGCCGTCCAATAGCCGATCCGCACAGCCAGCCCGTCGTTGAAGAAGCTGCCGAAGGGACCGACAGCGCCCAACACCACCCCCGTCACGGCGCAGGCCGCCAGATCGACGGCCCAGGCGCGCGGCGTATTCAGTCTTTCAGCGGCGTTCTGCGTCATCGTCCCTCCCCTCGTCAGCCCACTATCGTCGAACCCTTCGCCCGTCCACGCACCCGTTCGCCCATTGGCGAAATGCGGCTGGCGTTCGCTCGGTCTTGTCCCGAACAGCGGGTCGTCTCGACCAGAGGAAACCGACATGCCCCATCGCTCGCCGCCCCAAAACCTGACCGCCGGCCTCAGCCTGGCCCTGATCCTTCTGGCCGGCGCCGCATCGCCCGTGCAGGCGACCGCGCCACAAGCCCAAGGCCCGGCGCGCGCCCAGACCGATCCGCAGGCGCCCGACCAGGTCTTCACCTTTCCCGGCGGACCGGACGGTGCGGTCGAGGCCGGGGTTTGGCTGCCGAGCCGCCGCGCCGATGGCCGGCCCGCGCCCCTGATCGTCATCTCGCACGGCAACGGCGGCGGCTTGCGCAGCCATGCCGACACCGCCAGAGCCCTGGCCGACGTTGGCTTCGTGGTCGCCGCCCTGACCCATCCCGGCGACAACTATCGCGACATGAGCCGCTCCACCCAACTGACCAATCGCGCGCCTCAGCTCAGCCGCCTGATCGACTATATGACCGGCGACTGGTCCGCGCGGCCGGGCGGCGTGGCCATCGATCCGAACCGCATCGGCGCCTTTGGCTTCTCGGCGGGCGGCTTCACGGTCACCTCGGCCATTGGCGGGGTCTCGGACGCGGCGGCCATCGGCGACCATTGCCAGGCCCATCCCGGTTTCTTCGCCTGCCGCCTGCTGGACGCGATGGGGATCGACCTATCGACCTGGCGTCCGCGTGCGAAGGACGACCGGATCAAGGCCGCCGTCATCGCCGCCCCGGCCCTGGGCTTTTCCTTCACGTCCGACAGCCTCGCCGCCGTGCGCATTCCGGTTCAGCTGTGGCAGGCGGGCGCCGACGACATTCTGCCCGCGCCCTACAACGTCGAGCCGATCCGCGACCGGCTGGGCGCCGCGCCGGAGTATCACCGCGTCGAAGGCGCAGGTCATTACGACTTCCTGCCGCCCTGCTCGCCGGCCCTGGCGGCCGAGGCGCCGCAGATCTGCACGCCGACGCCACACTTCGACCGCGCTGATTTTCACAAGGATCTCAATCGCGAGATTGTCCTGTTTTTCCAGCGAACGCTTTAGCGCCGCAGGGACCGGACTGGCGCGAAACGGATGCGGATGACCATGGCTCTTGCCGCCCCACGCAAGGGGTGACGCGCGATGATTTCTGCGCAAACCTTTCAGAGCGGCTATGTCAGCCTATATGTCGCCGTCGCGCGAACCGAGATTTCCGTCCTTGCCCCACACCCGCCCGCCCTCCGACCCCGGCCTGACCCCGGAGATCGCCGAATTGGTCGCCGAGGTGTGGGCCGACACGGCGGCACAGACCCAGATCCAGATGGACGATCCCGTCGCGCCCAAGGTCGAGGATGCGCCGACGCCCGAGACCCGTTCCATCGCCGACGAGTTGCGCTATCGCCTGAAGCAGCAGTCGTTGCTGGCGCGTTTCGGCGAGGTGGCCCTGCGCGAACGCGATCGTCAGGCTCTGCTCGACGCCGCCTGCGTGGTCTGCGCCGACGGCCTGGAGACGCCCCTGTGCAAGGTGCTGATCCACAATGAAAGCCGTGACCGGCTGGTCTTGGTCGCCGGCGTGGGCTGGAGCGGCGAGGTCGAGGGTCACGCCTCGCTGGGCGTCGAGCTGGATTCGCCGGCCGGCTACGCCTACCAGACCGGAAAGCCGCTGATCTCCAACCATCTGGAGAACGAACAGCGCTTCCACACGCCCAAGCTTCTGGCCGACCACGGCGTGCGGCGCGCCATCAACGTCCTGATCCGGCCCGAGCTGGATGGCGAACCCTGGGGCGTGCTGGAGGTCGACAGTCCAGACGAGGGCCAGTTCGACGCCCGCGACGCCCTGTTCCTGGACGCCTTCGCCGCCGTCGTCGGCGCCGCCATCGCCCGCCAGCAGACCGAGCAGCGGCTTCTGGCCGCCATCGAACATCAGGCCCTTCTGACGCGAGAGGTCAGCCACCGGGTCAAGAACAGCCTGTCCCTGGTCTCCAGCCTGCTGTCGATGCAGGCGCGCGGCGCGGCCTCCGACGAGGTGCGCGCCGCCCTGGCCACGGCCGGATCGCGCATCCAGGCCATCAGCGAAGTCCATGATCAGCTGTGGCGCGGCGCCGACGTCCAGACCGTGATCCTGTCCGACTTCCTGTGCCAGCTGTGCGAGGCCATCGACGCCGGCAGCGACCGCCATGTCGTCACCTGCGAGGCGTCCGATGCGCCGCTGGGAGCAGACATCGCCATCCCGCTCGGTCTGATCGTGAACGAGCTGGTCACCAACGCCATCAAATACGCCTATGGCCCCGAGGGCGGCGGCGTCTCGGTCACCGGCCGCATCGCCGACGGACGCCTGACCGTCACCGTGGCGGACCAGGGCAAGGGCTTCGACCTGATCGCCGCCCGCAGCGACCGCAGCCTGGGCATGCGCGTCATCGACAGCCTGGTCCGCCAGATCGGCGGCACGATCGAGAACAAAACCCAGGGCGTCGGCGCGATCCTGGTGGTCGAGGCCCCGGCGACCTAGTGCTCCAGCATGGCGCGGCCGGGGTCGAAGCCGACGACCTCGCGGATGACGATCATGCTCTTGAAGCCGCGCACGCCCTTTTCGGGGACCAGTTCGCGGATGCCGAAGGCCTCGTAGTCCTGCATGGAGCGGACGGCGACGGTCAGCAGATAGTCGGTTTCACCCGTCACGTCCCAGCAGCCCTGAACCTCCGGGCTGGCCTTCATGGCGCGCTGGAAGGCGTCCATGACTTTACGATCCTGGGTGTTCATCTCGACCTGGACATGCAGGACAATGCGCGGCTCGACCCGGGCGGGATCAATGACGGCGACGTCGGCGGCGATGACGCCCTCGGCCCGCAGGCGACGCAGGCGGCGCAGGACGGCGGATTCCGATAGGCCCACCGCCTCGGCCGTCACCCGCGCCGGCTCCAGATTGTTGCGCCGGACCCGCATCAGCAGCTTATGGTCGAAATCGTCGAGCGTGACGAAATTCGTCATTATAGGGTCTCCATTGACGATTTCCGTCGCATTCAAGCGGAAATTCGCCGGGAAGCGCAAGCGGCGTTACGCTAGCTTTACGCCATGACGTCGCTGGCCCTGAAACCCCATCTGAACTCGCCGCTGGCGGCGCGGCTGATCCCCTATTTGGCGCTGTTTGCGGGCATGGTGACGCTGGCGTGCGGCACCTCCTTCGCCAAGACGCTGTTTCCGGTGATCGGGGCGGAGGGGACCTCGGCCTATCGCGTCGGGATTTCGGCCGTTATGCTGGTCGCCGTCTTCCGGCCCTGGCGGTTCCGCCTGACACGCGCGGACCTGGGCGCCATTGCGCTTTACGGCGTCGTGCTGGGGGCGATGAACCTCAGCTTTTACATGGCCCTGCGCACCATTCCGCTGGGTCTGGCCATCGCCATCGAGTTCATGGGGCCCCTGACCCTGGCCCTGATCCATTCGCGCAAGCCCATCCATTTCGCCTGCATCGGTCTGGCGGTCGTCGGCTTGGGCCTGCTGTTGCCGATCAAGGCCGGGGCCGGCGCGCTGGATCCCGTCGGCATGGCGCTGGCGGCCTTCGCCGGCCTGTGCTGGGCGCTGTACATCGTCTTCGGCAAGCGGCTGTCGCACCTGCACGCCGGTCAGTCGGTGGCGCTGGGCATGAGCGTGGCGGCCATGGTCGTCGTGCCGTTCGGCGCGGCCCATGCGGGCGCCGCCTTGCTGAACCCCGCCATCATCCTGGCGGGCGTGGCGGTGGCGATCTTCTCCAGCGCCCTGCCCTATTCGCTGGAGATGGTCGCTTTGCGCAGCATCCCCAAACGCACCTTCGGCGTGGTGCTCAGCGCCGAGCCGGCGGTCGGCGCCCTGGCCGGGCTTGTGATCCTGCACGAGCATCTGACCGGCCAGCAATGGCTCGCCATCGCCGCCATCGTCGCCGCCTCGGTCGGCGCCATCGCGACGACGCGGGAGGCGAAGATCGAGCTGGAGCCGAGCGCGCCCTAGAACTCTTCCCAGCCCGCGTTCGATGCCGCCGCCGCAGCAGCAGCAGCCGCGCCGCCGCTGGCGAAGGCCCGGATGCGGGCGCGTTCGCGGGCCAAGGGGACGGGGGCGGCGGCCTGCGACAGGTCATGGACGCGGGCCTGAGCCGGCGCCTCGCCCGTCTCGAACCGTTCGACCAGCAGGGCCAGTTGTTCGGTTTCGGACTTCAGGCTCATGGCGGCGGCTGTCGTTTGTTCGACCATGGCCGCGTTTTGCTGGGTGACCTGGTCCATCTGGTTGACGGCCGTATTGACCTGGCTCAGCCCCGTCGCCTGTTCCTGAGCCGAGGCGGCGATCTCGCTGACCAGGGCGTCCATCTCCGCCACCTTGACCGCAATGGCCGACAGGGCCGCGCCGGTCTCATCGACCAGCTTGACCCCTTGCGCCACCTCCTGGCCGGAGGTGGTGATCAGGGTCTTGATTTCCTTCGCGGCTTCCGCCGAGCGCTGCGCCAGAGCCCGCACTTCTGAGGCGACGACGGCGAAGCCGCGCCCTGCCTCTCCCGCCCGCGCCGCCTCGACCCCGGCATTCAGGGCCAACAGATTGGTCTGGAAAGCGATCTCGTCGATCACGCCGATGATGTCGCTGATCTGGGTCGAGCTGCGCTTGATGCCGTCCATCGCCGCGATCGCCTGGCGCACCACCTCGCCCGACCGGTCCGCCTCGGCGCGCGCGCCCAGGGCGGCGGCCGAAGCCTGTTTGGCGCCGTCTGCGCTGCGCCTCACCGTGGCGGTGATCTGGTCCAGCGCCGCGGCCGTTTCTTCCAGACTGGCGGCCTGCTGTTCGGTGCGGCGCGACAGGTCGTCGGACGCGCTGGAGATCTCGCCCACCCCGCCCCTCAGACCCGACACGGCCCGCAGCGCCTGGCCCATCGTCTGGCGCAGGCTTTCGACCGCAGCATTATAATCGTCGCGCACCCGCACATGGTCGCCCTTCACCGGCGCATCGATGCGCGCAGTCAGGTCGCCGGCCGACAGCTTGTTCAGCACCCCCGCCAAGGCGTCGACCAGCAGGGTCTGGGCGCTTTCCGCCTCGACCCGTTCGGCCTCGCGGCGCGCGGCCTCCTGCTCGTCGGCGGTGATGTCGATGGCCAGTTTGATGACCTTGGCCGGCCGTCCGTCTGGGCCGAACACCGGATTGTAGGAGGCCTGCAGCCAGACCTCGCGGCCGCCCTTGGCCAGCCGCCGGAATTTGCGCGCCAGGAACTGTCCCGCATTTAGCTCGCGCCAAAAGGCGGCGTAGTCGGGCGAAGCCGCCTCGGCCGGGTCCATGAAGGTCCTGTGGTGGGCGCCCCGGATCTCGTCCAGGCTATAGCCCATCGTGGTCAGAAGGTTCTGGTTGGCGTCGATAATGGTGCCGTCCAGGTTGAACTCGATCACGGCCTGCGACCGGCCGATGGCGGCCATCTTGCCGTCCAGATCGATCAGCCGGTCCTGCATGCCCGATGACTTCGGTTTACGCGCGAACATAGGTTGCAACCTCTTCGCTATCGGCCGGCCCCCCGCCCGCCTCGGTTGCAAGATTAGCCACCTAATTAGTTGAAAAATCGTTGCCCGCTTGAGTTGCAATCGAGACGCAATAATCGCTATCTTATCCCCCGCGTTTCAGTAGCGCTTCATCGGTCGTTAACCACGTTGCCGCATCTGTTTAGGCCTGTTCCTGGGGTCTGATTTTTGCGCAATCTCGTCGCCGCCGTCGAAGCGATCGATCCGCTGGTCGTGACCGGCAAGGTCGCGGGCGTGTCGGGCCTGCTGATCGAATCGCGCGGCGGCCTTTCACGCCTCGCCGTCGGCGCCCGGGCCGAGATCGGACGGCGCGGCCACGATCCCCTGCCCGCCGAGGTCGTCGGTTTCCGCGATTCCAAGGCCCTGCTGATGCCCTTCGGTCCGGTGGAGGGCGTGGCCCCCGGCGCCGATATCCGCATCATCGATCAGGCCGCCAGCGTGCGCCCGACCACCGCCTGGCTGGGCCGCATCATCGACGCTTTCGGCCAGCCCATCGACGGCAAGGGTCCGCTGCCCCAAGGCCCCGCCCCCTACCCCTTGCGCGCCCCGCCCCCGCCCGCCCATTCGCGCGGCAGGGTCGGCGAACGCCTCGATCTGGGCGTGCGGGCCATGGACGTCTTCACCACCACCTGCCGGGGCCAGCGCCTGGGCATCTTCGCCGGTTCGGGCGTGGGCAAGTCGGTGCTGCTGTCGATGCTGGCCAAGGAGGCGACGTGCGACGCCGTAGTCGTCGGCCTGATCGGCGAACGGGGCCGCGAGGTGCGCGAGTTCGTGGAAGAAACCCTGGGCGAAGAGGGGCTGAAACGCGCCGTCGTCGTGGTCGCCACCTCGGACGAACCGGCCCTGAAACGGCGTCAGTCGGCCTATATGACCATGGCCATCGCCGAATATCTGCGCGACCAGGATCTCGAAGTTCTGTGCCTGATGGACAGCGTCACGCGCTTTGCGATGGCCCAGCGCGAGATCGGGCTGGCCGCCGGCGAGCCCCCGACCACCAAGGGCTACACCCCCACCGTCTTCACCGAACTGCCCAAGCTGCTTGAGCGCGCTGGGCCGGGGCCGATCCGGCCCGACGGCACGACGGCGGCGCCCATCACCGCCCTGTTCACCGTGCTGGTGGACGGCGGCGATCATGACGAGCCGATCGCCGACGCCGTGCGCGGTATTCTGGACGGCCACATCGTCATGGATCGCAAGATCGCTGAGCGCGGGCGCTTCCCCGCCATCGACGTGCTGAAGTCCGTCAGCCGCACCCTGCCCGGCTGTCAGACCCCGCCCGAGCGCGAGTTGAACAAGCGCGCCCGCCAGTGCCTGAGCGCCTATGCCAATATGGAAGAGCTGATCAAGATCGGCGCCTACCGCACCGGCGCCGATCCCATCGTGGACCGGGCCATCGCCCTGAACCCGGCGCTCGAAGATTTTCTGGGTCAGGACAAGGACGATGCGACGCGTCTTTCCGATTCTTTTACCCGGCTGGAAGCAATCCTGAACCAAGGCATGATCAGGGAGTGATGATTTAGATGACCGCTTGGGCCCAATCCCTGATCCGCATCTCCAACTACGAGGTCGAAACGCTGCAGAAGCGCCTGGCCGAGATCGCCGAACGCCGCGCCGGCGCCGAACTCCGCATCGCCGTGCTGGACGCCGAGGCCGAGGGCGAACGCAACCGCGCCCGCATGGACGCCGAGGCCGGCATGATGCTGGGCGCCTATCTGAACGGCTGGAAATCAAGGAAGGCCGCCGCCGAAGGCGACCTGTCGGTGCTGGACGCCGAGGAAGCCGGCGCCCGCGACGCCCTGACGGGCGCGTTCGAAGAGCTGAAGAAGTTCGAGCACGTCGCCGAAACCACCCGGCTCAACCAACTGATCGCCCTCGCCAAGCGCGAAACCGCCGCCTTCGACGAGCTGGGCCTGCGGAAGCGTGCGGTCTGACGACAAACAATTTTCTCCCTCCCCCTGCGGGGGAGGGTGGTCGCGTAGCGACCGGGTGGGGCCGGCCAGGCGCCGTCGCACCGAGTTGAGACAAGACAGGTTCGTGGGTCGTCGCCCTGCCCTCCCCACCCGGCTTCGGCTACGCCTCAGCCACCCACCCCCGCGCGGGGAGGGAGACGCATGACGCCCACCCGCCGCACAATCCTCGCAGCCCCGCTCGCGCTTGCCGCCTGCGATCGCCTCGCCTCGGCGGAGCCGTCGCCGCCCAATGTCCCCCCGCTGAAGTCCATCGCCCCGGCGCCCTTTGGCACGGCGATCAAGGCCAGCCAGATCGACGACCCGGACTGGGTCGCGCTGGCCCGCGCCAACGTCTCCCAACTCACGCCCGAGTGGGAGATGAAGATGGAGTACATTCTGGCGAACGGCCTGGACCGGCCCAACTTCGACCGCTCGGACCGTATCGCCGCCTTCGCCCGGGCTGAGGGCATGGCGATGCACGGCCACACCCTGATCTGGTACGCGCAGGGCAAGGAGGCGTTCGCCGGCCTGTCGGGCGCCGCCTTTGACCGCGCCTTCGACGGCTATATCGCCACGGTCGCCGGCCGCTATCGCGGCAAGGTCCGCAGCTGGGACGTGGTCAATGAGCCGATCCTGGACGACGGCTCGGGGATGCGCGACTGTCACTGGTCGGCGCGATACGGCCAGGACGGCTATATCCTGAGCGCATTCGAAAAGGCCCGGACCGCGGATCCTGACGCCGTTCTGTTTCTCAACGAATACAATCAGGAAAGCGTGCCGGCTAAGGGCGCGCAGTTTCTGAAACTGGTCGAGCGGCTGCTGAAGGCGGGCTGTCCGCTGCAGGGCCTGGGCCTGCAATCCCACCTGTGGATCGACATCCCCGAGGGCGTCATCGCCGCCTATATGCGCGAGATCAGCCAGTTCGGCCTGCCGATCCATGTGTCGGAGCTGGACTGCACCCTGCGCACCGGAAACCGTCTGGATCTCCGCAGCCAGGCCGACCGGATCGCGGCGCAAAGCGCCCGCGTCACCGAACTGGCCTCGGCCTTCGCCGCCCTGCCCAAGGCCCAGCAGTTCGCCTTCACCGTCTGGGGCCTGCGCGACACCGACAGCTGGTATCGCCAGGGCGACAAGGACGACGGGCGGGACAAGCCCGTGCCCTTCGACAGCTTCGGCCGTCCCAATCCGATGGCGGCCGCCCTCGCAGCGGGCTTCAAGACCCCCGCCTGACGACAGGCCTCTGAGTACGGAAACGCCCGGCCGTCTTGCGACAGCCGGGCGTTCCTGTGCGAACCGGAGGGGGCGGCCGGTTTACTTCTTCTTGGCGGTCGCGGCGGCCGGCACCTGGACCGAGGTCTGGGCCTGGGCTTGATGACCGCGGCGATGCGCACGCGGGGCGCGGGCCGACGGCGCAGGGGTCGTCGCCGAAGCGGTCGCGGCCGGACGGGCGGTCATGGCGGTCGAGGGCGCCGGGGTCGTGCCAGCGAAGGCGGCGCCGCTGGTCAGGGCGACGAAGGCGACGGCGGAAACGGCGGCGGCGGTGCGGAAGGATTTCATGTCGATGTCTTTCGTTTGAAGGTCGAAGTCTCAGGAGTGTCAGGGGTCCTGCCGGCCGGGGACGCCGGCAGGACCAGCAAGGCGTCGGGCCTTACTTCTTCTTGGCGGGCGTCACGGCGCGGTGGGTGCGGTCGTGGCTGACCCGATGATGCGCACGGGCGGAGGCGGCGGGGCGGGCGTGAGCGCCCGACGACGGGGCCGAAGGCGTGCCGGCGAAGGCTGCGCCGCTGGTTAGGATCACCAGGGCGGCGGCGCCGAAAGCGGCGGTGGAACGGAAGGACTTCATGGCGGGTCTTTCTGTGTGTTTGGCGTCCGGCCTCGTGTCGGACAGTCACTGTTTCGGACCCGCGTCCGGCCGGTTCGGGGCCGGTCCGTGTCGCCGCGTATCGTCGGCGAAGAGAATTGTGTCCGACTGTATCCGCCGCGCTTTGGCCATGAGACAGGACGACAGATCGCGCTTCTTCCCGCTCGCCGAACGCCAATGTCCCAGACCTCCGCC
>Ga0308158_10000789_pt1 | contig 42062 bp, 35 predicted proteins | sample PhyBR2_FD_201038 | JGI IMG/M metagenome (GOLD analysis project Ga0308158, IMG submission 201038) | Phyllosphere microbial communities from UC Gill Tract Community Farm, Albany, California, United States - DLSLB.R2 | ecosystem: Host-associated > Plants > Phyllosphere > Unclassified | place: USA... | reverse complement strand
CGGTCGACCTGGAAGACCTCGATTCGAGCCAGAAGGTCACGTACCAGATCGTCGGCATGGATGAAGCCGACCTCAAGATGAACAAGGTCTCGATCACGTCGCCCATCGCGCGCGCGCTGATCGGCAAATACGCCGGCGACGTCGTCGAAGTGCAGGCGCCGTCTGGCCCGCGCGAATACGAAATCCTGGAAGTGCGCTACATCTGATGAACAGCGGCGCGCAGGGGCTCGCAGCAGGTCAGGCGCCGGGCCGGGCAGGGCGCCTGCCAGCGGCACGCCTGCTGGTGGCGGCGCTGTGGACCGGCAGCCTGTGGGCGCTGGGCTATATCGCGGCGCCGGCGGCGTTCAAGGTGCTTGGCAGCGGGCAGGCCGGCGATCTGGTTGCCGTGCTGCTGACGCGCCAGGCCTGGCTGTCAATTGGCTGTGCAGTCGTGCTGGCGTTGTTGCTGTGGCGCTCGACCGATCTTGCCGCGCCGCGCCGGCGCTTTCTCGGCTGGCTTGTGATCGCGATGCTAGCGTGCGCGCTGGTGATCTTCGTGGGCTTGCAGCCAGGGATGGCGCACTTGCGCGTGCTGGCCGGTGAGGCCGGGGTGCGCGCGTCGCCGTACTGGACGCAGTTTGCGGTCATGCATGGCGTGTCGCAGGTGTTTCACATGATCCAGAGCGTGCTGGGAGCGTGGTTGCTCGTCAAGCTGCGGTAGTTTTTAGCCCACCGTACGCGCCACCGATATAAAAAAACCGGGTTGCCCCGGTTTTTTTTACTTGTTCAGCGAGCTCTTCTTGGAGCTGGTCTGACGCGGTTTGGCGCGCTTGATGTTGCCGCCTGCCGTCACGCGCTCGTTACCCTTGAGCATGACCTTGGTGACGCTCGGCTTCTTGGTGCCGCTGGCGCTGGCCTTGACGATCGTGACTTCGCGCATGCCCGGGCCGGCCTTGCTGCTGCGTTCCTTGGCCGTCTCGACCTTCGGACGGTACAGCACCAGCAGTTTGCCGATGTGCTGGACCTGGGCCGCGTCGAGGTCGGCGCTGATCTTGTCGTACATGGCAACGCGCGCTTCGCGGTCGTCACCGAACACGCGCACCTTGATCAGGCCGTGCGAGTCGAGGCTGTTGGCGACTTCCTTCATCACGGATTCGGTCAGGCCGTCGGCGCCGATCATGACAACAGGATTGAGCCCGTGGGCTTCTGCGCGCAGAGCACTGCGCTCGGCCGGAGTGAGTTTAAGCATAATAAATTTTTGATGGACCTATAAAAGCAGTATTCTACGCGAATGGCCAAGAACAAATTAAACAAAAACTGGTTACACGACCATATTAACGATCCCTATGTCAAACTCGCGCAAAAAGAGGGCTACCGCGCCCGTGCCGCCTACAAACTGAAAGAAATCGACGAGGCCGAGAAACTCATCAAGTCGGGCAATGTTGTGGTTGACCTTGGCTGCACGCCAGGTAGCTGGGCCCAGTACACGCGGCGCAAGCTGGCCGGCAAGGACGGCGGCGGCATCCACGGCACCATCATTGGCCTGGATATTTTGCCAATGGAACCGGTCGCCGATGTTCAATATATTCAGGGCGACTTCCGCGAAGAAGAAGTGCTGACGCAGCTCGACGTCGTGCTGGCCGATCGCAAGGTCGACGTGGTGCTGTCGGACATGGCGCCGAACCTGTCGGGTATCGGCCACGCCGACGCCGCCCGCATGGAACATCTGATCGATCTGGCGATCGAATTCTCGCAGGCGCATCTGAAGCCGGGCGGCGCGCTGCTGGTGAAGTGTTTCAAGGACATGGGTTTTACCCAGATCCTGGAGAAATTCCGCCTCGAGTTTACGACCGTGAAGCAAATCAAACCGAAGGCCAGCCGCGATAAATCGTCCGAGATTTTCCTGCTGGGCAGAGGTCTGAAAAATCCGAGCGTGTAATTGGCGTGTGGTGACAGATCGCCCCTTGAAATTCAGCCGCGCGGCCACCACATCTGCCGCGTGATCCCTTGTATTGCGACTGCGTTTCGGGCAGTCGGCGATGTCGGGAATGAATAAGACAGTCATTCGATGGTATTTCGACACTACGGCTGGAGTTGCGTGGCAGCGTTGGCCTATTGCGGGTAAAATCAGAATACTGAAATCGGTAGAGATGCGTACGCATCGGAGGAGTGCTCGTGAATAATATGTTTTCCAAATCCGCCATCTGGGTGGTCGTCGCGCTGCTGTTGTTCATGCTGTTCAAGCAGTTTGACACCCACAGCGTCGCTGGCGGCAGCAAGACCATCGCTTATTCCGAGTTGCTCGATGAAGTGAAGTCGCGCCGCATCAAGGAAGTCCTGATCGAGGGCACGAACATCACCGCCACGCGCGCTGATGACACGAAAGTGCGCGCGACCGCCACCGGTCTCGACCGCGGCCTGATCGGCGACCTGCGCGAATACGGCGTGCGCTTCGACGTCAAGCCGCCAGAAGAGCCTTCGTTCCTGCAACAGATCTTCATTTCGTGGTTCCCGATGCTTCTGTTGATCGGCGTGTGGGTGTTCTTCATGCGCCAGATGCAGGGTGGCGGCAAGGGTGGCGCGTTCTCCTTCGGCAAGTCGAAGGCGCGCATGCTCGACGAAACCAACAACACCGTGACGTTCTCGGACGTCGCCGGTTGCGATGAAGCGAAAGAAGAAGTCTCCGAGATCGTCGACTTCCTGCGCGACCCAACCAAGTTCCAGAAACTGGGCGGCCGTATCCCGCGCGGTGTGCTGATGGTGGGTCCTCCAGGTACCGGTAAAACGCTGCTGGCCCGCGCCATCGCTGGCGAAGCCAAAGTGCCGTTCTTCTCGATCTCGGGTTCCGACTTCGTCGAGATGTTCGTCGGCGTCGGTGCAAGCCGTGTCCGTGACATGTTCGAGAATGCCAAGAAGCATTCGCCGTGCATCATCTTCATCGACGAGATCGACGCTGTCGGCCGTCACCGCGGCGCCGGCATGGGCGGCGGCAACGACGAGCGCGAACAGACGCTGAACCAGCTGCTGGTCGAGATGGATGGCTTCGAGGCGCAATCGGGCGTGATCGTCATCGCCGCCACCAACCGCGCCGACGTGCTGGATAAAGCACTGCTGCGTCCGGGCCGTTTCGACCGCCAGGTGATGGTGGGCCTGCCGGATATCCGTGGCCGCGAACAGATCCTGAACGTGCACATGCGCAAAGTGCCGATCGGCACCGATGTCAAGTCCGACATCCTGGCCCGCGGTACGCCTGGTTTCTCGGGCGCCGATCTGGCAAACCTGGTCAATGAAGCGGCGCTGTTTGCAGCCCGCCGCAGCAAGCGCCTGGTCGAAATGATCGATTTCGAAGATGCGAAAGACAAGATCTTCATGGGTCCCGAGCGCAAGTCGATGGTCATCCGTGAGGAAGAGCGCCGCAACACGGCCTATCACGAATCGGGCCACGCAGTGATCGCCAAGCTGTTGCCAAAGGCCGATCCGGTGCACAAGGTCACGATCATGCCGCGTGGTTATGCGCTTGGCCTGACCTGGCAGCTGCCTGAGCACGATGCACTGTCTGGCTACAAAGACAAGATGCTCGAAGAAATCTCGATCCTGTTCGGTGGCCGTATCGCCGAAGAGATCTTCGTTGGCCAGATGTCTACCGGCGCATCGAATGACTTCTCGCGTGCCACCAAGCTGGCGCGCTCGATGGTGACCCGCTTCGGCATGTCCGACAGCATGGGCGTGATGGTCTACGAAGACAGCGAGAACGAAGGCTTCTTCGGCGGCGCCACCAAGACCATTTCGGAAGCGACCCAGCAAAAGGTCGACGCCGAAATCCGCGCGATCCTCGACACGCAGTACGCCCTGGCGCGTCGCCTGCTGGAAGAGAACCGCGACAAGGTCGAGATGATGACGAAGGCGCTGCTCGACTGGGAAACCATCGACGCCGACCAGATCAACGACATCATGGCCGGCCAGGAGCCACGCAAGCCGACGACGGTGCTGACCAAGCGCACGCCGCCAGGCGACAGCGGCCCTGGCGGTGTGGCGCCAAACGCCACCGCACCAGCCTGACGCTCGCGCTACCCCACGAAGGCACCCGCAAGGGTGCCTTTTTTCATGACGGCGTCTGCTAGCTTACCCAGCCTGTATCGCCCGTACGACTGACACCATGAACAAGACATTGCAATGCGGCCAGTTCAGCTTCGCGCTCGATGGCGCCGCGTCCCTTGAGCCCGTCGTGATGGGCATCCTGAACATCACGCCGGATTCGTTTTCCGACGGCGGCCGCTACCAGGGCCTGGAATTCGCTCTGACCCATGCCGAAGCGATGATCCGCGATGGCGCCACCATGATCGACATCGGTGGCGAGTCAACCCGCCCTGGCTCGCCTGGCGTGCCTCTCGATGAAGAGCTGCGCCGCGTGATGCCGACGCTGTACGCGCTGCGCACGCTGGATGTCGCGCTGTCGGTCGACACCACCAAGCCCGACGTCATGCGCGAAGCACTGATTGCCGGCGCCGACATGATCAACGACGTCAACGGCTTTCGCACGCCGGGCGCGCTGGAGGCGGTGCAGGACAGCGACTGCGGCCTGTGCGTCATGCACATGCAAGCCACGCCAGCCACGATGCAGCAGGCGCCCCGGTATGATGACGTCGTGGGTGACGTGATTGCGTTTCTCAAAGCACGCATCGATGCGATGACGGCGGCTGGCATCGAGCGCAGCCGTATCTGTGTCGACCCGGGCTTTGGCTTCGGCAAGACGGTCGAGCACAACTACGCGTTGCTGCGCGGCCTGGGCCGTATCCGGGATGAACTTGGCTTGCCAGTACTGGCCGGCATGTCACGCAAATCGATGATCGGCGCCGTCACCGGGCGTCCTGTCGAGCAGCGCGTGGCCGGCAGTGTCGGCGCGGCATTGGCTGCGGTAGCACAGGGCGCTAGAATCGTGCGTGTGCATGATGTTGCGGAGACGGTCGATGCGCTGAAGGTATGGCACGCGGCCATGCATCCATAAAATTCGTTTCAATAAGAGAAAAGAGAACTAGATGGCACGGAAATATTTCGGCACCGATGGCATTCGCGGCCTCGTGGGCGCATCACCAATTACCCCAGATTTCGTCATGCGCCTCGGCTATGCCGCCGGCACCGTGCTGGCAAAGGGCAAAAAATCGAGCAGCGGCCGTCCCGTTGTCCTGATCGGCAAAGACACGCGTATTTCGGGCTACATGCTCGAGGCAGCGCTGGAGTCGGGCTTCTCGGCTGCTGGCGTCGACGTGATGCTGGCCGGCCCGATGCCGACCCCGGCCATCGCCTACCTGACGCGCGCACTGCGCCTGCAGGCCGGCGTCGTGATCTCGGCTTCGCACAATCCGTTCCAGGACAATGGCATCAAGTTCTTCTCTGGCCATGGCACGAAGCTGCCGGACTCGGTGGAGCTGGAAATCGAAGACGCGATCGACCAGCCGATGGGCTGCGTGTCGTCGGACAAACTTGGCCGCGTATCGCGCCTGCGCGACGCCCAGGGCCGCTACATCGAGTTCTGCAAGAGCACGTTCCCGAACGAGCTTGACCTGCGCGGCCTGAAGATCGTCGTCGACAGCGCGCACGGCGCCGCTTACAACATCGCCCCGCACGTGTTCCACGAACTGGGCGCCGAAGTCATTTCCATTGGCGCCCAGCCGGACGGCTTCAACATCAACGCCGGCTTTGGTGCCACCGCGCCGCAGGCGCTGTCCGAAGCCGTCGTCGCCAACAAGGCCGACCTGGGCATCGCGCTCGATGGCGACGCCGACCGCCTGATCATGGTCGACGCCACCGGCCGCGTCTATAACGGCGACGAGCTGCTGTACGTGATGGTGCGCGACCGCATGAGCACCGGCCCCGTGGCCGGCGCCGTGGGCACCCTGATGACGAATATGGCGCTCGAAGTGGCGTTCAAGGAAATGGGCATCGGCTTCGCGCGCGCGAAGGTAGGCGACCGCTACGTGCTGGAAGTCATGAGGGAGCGTGGCTGGCTGTTCGGCGGCGAAGGTTCGGGCCATCTGCTGGCACTCGACAAGCACACCACCGGCGACGGCATCGTCTCGGCGCTCCAAGTGCTGTCGGCGCTGGTACGCGGCAACAAGTCGCTGGCCGAATGCTGCAACGAGCTCACGTTGTTCCCGCAAACCCTGATCAACAAGAAAGTCGCGCCGGGCTTTGATTGGACGGCCGATGCGGCAATGGTCGCCGAGAAGGAAGCGGTCGAGCGCGAGCTGGGTGACAACGGCCGCGTGCTGATCCGCGCATCGGGCACGGAGCCATTGATCCGGGTGATGGTCGAGGCGAAAGAGGCGGAACTTGCCGACAGCCTGGCGCGTCGTCTTGCGGCCAAGTTGTCGGTCTGAGTGCGCTGACCCGGGGGCTGAATTGGAGACCAATTGAGGCTCTGACAAGGGCTGGTGTTTCGCGAAGGATTGGCATATAATGTTGCCCACGGCGGAGTGTAGCGCAGCCCGGTAGCGCACCTGGTTTGGGACCAGGGGGTCCAAGGTTCGAATCCTTGTACTCCGACCAAAAAGATTCATCAGAACAGGCCGTCATCGACGGCCTGTTTTGTTTTCTGATCTCATCGTTTTGCACCGCCCTTAGCTCAGTCGGATAGAGCAACAGCCTTCTAAGCTGTGGGTCGGGGGTTCGATTCCCTCAGGGCGGGCCAGATTTTCCTCATCATTTCAAAGCGTCAGGCAGTCGCCATTGTTGATGGTTCCAGCAGTGCGCTACTCAGCTCGTGGCCGGTGTTGCCGGCGGGTTGAGCGCGGCGCGCAGCACGACGCCAACATCGCCGGCCTATCGCGCCGCGTTTCCCGTCCAGGTAGGCAGTCAGGCTTGCCAGTCAAAGCCATCAACAAAAGCACCTCGCGATAACACGCTGCGCGTGGTGGTCGTGAGCCCAGCCGCCGCCCTCTGCTCAAGCGACGAGTTGCTGTGTCAGTGTACGTTCGAAGTTGGTTATAATCCTGCGAAATAATCAACGATTGAATCGGGGAAAGAATGAGCGATTGGGAGTGTGATCTGGTTCGGTATGGTATGCGGAGACCATTCCTCAAGGAGCAATCGATCTGGGCCGTCTGGCTGTATCGTCATGGGCGGCGCATTGACCGCAAGCCGGCAGGCCTTGGTAAAAAGTTCCAGACGACGCTGTATTGGTTAGCCTTTCGTCTGATCGAGACGACGACCGGCGTCAGTCTTCCAAAATCTGCAGAGATCGGCCCCGGCCTGCGGATTTGGCACTTCGGCGGTATCTTTATTCATCCTGACACGAAGATCGGCGCAAATTGTACGTTGCGTCAAGGCGTCACGATCGGCAATCGGCATGTCGACGGTCCCGTGCCGGTGCTGGGTGACGACGTCGAAATCGGCGCGTACGCGCAAATACTGGGTGGCGTCAAAATTGGTAATAACTGCCGCATTGGCGCTATGTCGGTCGTGCTGACGGATATGCCGGACGGCAGCACCGCGGTGGGCGCTCCCGCACGCGTGATTCCAGAGTCCCGCATAGAACGCGACGCGGTAATTGTTCAGCGGCCTTGAGCCGACGGCTCGCATCGCAGGCGCTTCATTGGCCCTCTCACAGCCGCATCGCAATCTTCGGCTACTCTTGCAGTAGACCTTGGTCTGTTCCGGCCCACTTGCCATGCAGGTACGCGGCCTCTGCCAGGCGGTTCGTTTTTTCCACAGACCAGCAAGCCGGATTATGCCGTCGAGCCTGACAGGCCACTGAATCAGGCAGACTGCATCAGAACGCCGATGCATCATTTGGCTGCACCGCTATTCAGCCATACCTGTCGGCTCGGCGCTCGCCCGGTTGCTACATCAGGTGACAAACTGTCTTGTCCCGCGCCATTGCGCAAGCATGAACGACGTGCCTAGCGCCAGGAGAAAGACGACTGCCAAATATGCAGGTCCTCGAAGGTAAGGGGTTTCTATGATCCGCTCCAGCCAGCGGACGTGCTCCACAAAATAGTAATGAGATGTATACACGCCCAGAATCAGGGGACCAATGGATGCCAGCGCTTTCACGCGCAAGTAACGTGTGTTGGAAAGTGAAATCATACTCATACCCACTCCAAAAAAGTAGGTTCCTACAGTGTAGTCGTGCAGGAGGGGCGTGCCCCACTGCCGGTAAAGCCATGTCGTTTCTGAAAGCTGCAGCAAAAACCCGCCAATAGCCATTCCCAATCCAATCGGCAGTAAAGCAAGACCTTGGCCGTAACGGTGAATCGCGTAGCCGCTTGAAAACATTATCACGCTAAAGAACGGACCGTTCCTGAAATTGAAGTCAGAGGTGAATCCGTACGGCGTATCGGAATAGGCGCCGCCAGCCAGACCCACAACAAACAGGCAAATTGATAACACGAGTAGTGCGACCTCCCTACGTTTGGCAAGCAACGCACCGCTAATCAATGCTGCGGTAGCAAGTGCTGGTAGAAACCAAAGGTGGTTCTTAGTGCCTTCCAAGATTAGTGTGATCAATTTCACTGCATCAAATGGAGATATAACCTTCATCATGCTGGCGAGCAGGCTATCCAGTCCGTGCTGTCTGATGACATAGAGGGAAGGTCCAATCGCGTAGATGAGTGACCAGAAGAAAAAAATAATCATCACACGCTTGCCGGTAGCCACTGCACGCGGCCAGTAATCCCCAATGGCGGCAGAGCGGGAGGCCCACAGATAGCCGGATATTACAAAGAAAAAGGGGACAGCGAAACGTGCGAGCTGGTCGGCGATCGTCGCCGCGTCAAGGCGCGTGACATTGACTTTCGAGTACCAGGGTGTGTGAATCTGGATCACCGCAAGCATTGCCAGCACACGCATTGCATCGATGCTCTCGATTCGGCCAGTCTGAGTTCGCATGTCTGTTCCCGATGAGAGGCTGAAAGATATGCATGATATTGCCGTGCTCGCGAACTATTTAGCGCACGTTAAAGTAGGGAGGTCGCTCTCGCGTAACTGCTGGACTTTCCGGCGTCGTAATTCTTGAGCCGTCCTGTCAAGCGCGTATGTGATCACAACCGGTGAGCGGCCTGCCTATAACGCTGGTTTCGATCCTTTCGGGACATGGCGGGAAACCGTCTCAAAGTCGGTCCTTCATCACGTTACGATGAACCTAGCGCCGGCCTGCAACGAGGCGACGACCTGCGCATGATTTTCCGCGCGTTCGCTAAATTGCACGACGAGGTCGGCCTTGGTGCTCGCATCCGCTAACGTTCGCCACTATGCGCCCATGGTCACGCGTTGTACGTGCCCATTCGCGCGGTCGTCACGCCGCGGCCGGGAACGGCTCGGTGCCGTCACCCCAGGCCGCCAGCGCGCGGCGCAGCAGGCGACGCTCGCGGTGATCGATCATCTGGTCGGCCCGTACGATCTCGAGCATGCCCTTGAGCACCAGCGCGCGCAGCGCCGGATCCTGCACTTCGTCCAGCAGCGCGTCGATCGTCGCCGGTTCGATTTCGACCATGCCAGCAGCGTGGTTGGTGCTGTGGGCCAGCAAATCCTGGGTCAGCTCGCCGGCGGCATCGTCGAACGTGTCTTCGCTCACGCCCAGCACCTCGAGTACGCCGCTGCGGTGCAGCGTCTTGAGCTCCTGGGGCGCCAGGCGGCCATCGGCAATCATCGCCAGGGCCAGCAGGCGGCTCATGGCCTTGGGACTGTTGGTTGGGTAATTTCTCATTGCTTCCTCGCTTCATGTGAACTGAGTCACCAATATACGGTTGCGCAATGCTAAAGTAAAATCGATTAATCTTTAGCAATAATCAATATTTTTGGTGGTGACGGCGAATGAACTATAAGCACCTGCAGTACTTTCATACGGTCGCCACGGCCGGCAGCGTCGTGCGCGCGGCCGAGCAGTTGCACGTCTCGGCGCAAGCGATCAGCACGCAGCTGCAGTTGTTGGAAGACCAGTTTGGCGAGGAACTCCTGCGCAAGAAGGGGCGGGGGCTGGTACTGACCGAAGCTGGCAAGACCGTGCTGCGCTACACGGACCAGATCTTCAGTCTCGGCAATGAGCTGGAGCAGGCAGTGCGGCGCGGCCTGTTCACCGAGACCGAGACATTGCGGGTGGGCCTGTGCGACGTGATCGCCAAGACGATGGCCTTCCGCCTGCTGCAACCTGCGCGCGACGCAGGGCTCGCCATGCACCTGGTCTGTCGCGAAGGGCGTTTTGGCGACTTGATGGAAGACCTCAGCGCCCACCGTCTTGACCTGTTGATCTCGGACCAGGGTTTGCCGCCCGGCGGCGCCGTACGCGGCCACAGTCATCTGCTCGGTTCGAGCACGGTGACGATCGTGGCGCACCCCGACGTGTGCCAGCGCTGGGCCGGCGATTTTCCGCAGCGTCTGAAAGGCGCGCCATTCCTGATGCCGGGCCAGGGTGCGGCCCTGCACAGCCAGCTGATGGCCTGGCTCGAGGCGCAGGGCCTGCGCCCGATCGTGGTTGGCGAATTTGATGACGGTGCGCTGCTGGGCGCATTTGCCGGCGCCGGTGCGGGCTTCATGGCGGCCCCGACTGTGCTCGCGGACTCATTGTGCGCGCAGTACGGTCTGGCGCCGGTGGGTGTGATCGATGCCATTGTCGAACAGGTGTATGCCGTGACCGTCGAGCGCCGGGTGCACCATCCGGCGCTGCGGCGGATCCTGGAACGGGCGCCGCAGGTATTTGCCTGACAGCGGACGGCGCCTGTCAGATGCGGTCGCTTTCCTTGCGCACGACACGGCCGATCACGATGCACTCGTCGCCCTGGCATAGCTTGCGGTGGTAGGTGCGCTGGTCCGGGTTGTCGGAGGTGAGCCACCACTGGGCTGCCTCGCGCGCCAGTCGCTTGACAACGGCTTCGCCCTCGACATTGAACGCGAACACGGCGCCGGCGACCGGCTTGGTGTCGAGCGTGTTGATAACGACGATGTCGCCGGCGTACAGCGACGGTTCCATGCTTTCGCCCTTGACGTAGATCGCGATCAGATGCGAGGGACTGTACTGGTTGCGCTCCAGCCAGGTGCGGCGCATGCCAAGCGTGCCGCCATCGCGCGCTTCCGGTTCGGCCCGGTACCCGGTGATGCCGGCTGACAGGCGCAGCTTGACCATTGGAATGGGGACGAAGGCATCGTCATCGCCTTCAGCCACCACGCGCAGTGCGTTGGGCAACCCGGGCAGTCCAGGCAGGCCCGGCAGGGCGCTGCCGTCATTCGCCGGGCCACCGCCCAGCGGCGCCAGAATGTCGGCCGGCAGGCGGCAGCCAGTGACCCGGGAGATCGCCAGCAGCTGTTTCAGGTTGGGGCTGTGCTTTTCATTTTCCCAGTGCGAGATATTGGCCTTGGTGTGGCCACGGTCGGTACCGAGTTCGAGCGCAAGACGGGCGCCCAGCGCCGTACCCGACAAGCCGGCGGCAGTGCGCGCTTCTTTCACCCAGTTAGCAATCATTGTTTGAAGGTCCATGTGCGTATGGTAAAGGAAATCTATACATTGAAGTATAGCTTTTCTTTACTGCTGTGGTATAGTTTTCCTATACTTTGAGCCATTACATTGATGTGGCGCAGAGTAAGCGTGGGCTTGCCGGTGCAGGTTCCGCCGCAAGCACAGGGGAGACACGATGATCATTGAAACATTGCAGCGTCTGATGGACGCCAACCTGGCCGGACTGGCCACCGACTTGACGCTGACAGATATCGGCGCGCTGATCGGCATGTTCAGCGCCTTGCTGAGTACCATCGGCAACTTGTTGTATACCTGGCGCAAGGATCGGCGGGAACAGCGCGACAGCGATGCCGCATGGGCCCGGCGCCAGAAGGAGCCTTGAGTATCATGCTGGTTGGCTTCCTTGGCGCGGTCCGGCGACCAGTCCGGCGCGGTAGAATAGCAAACCGCAAGCACATCAATCCCGGAGCAGTTCGCACATGGTTTTTCTCACCGTCCCCTATGCCGAAAAGGGCGCCGCCAAGGCGCTCGGCGCCCGCTGGAATCCCACCCGCCGCCGCTGGTATGTGGCCGATGGTGTCGCCACCGAGCCATTTGCCAAGTGGATTGATGAAGCATCTGCGTCGGCATCCACCTCAGCATCCGCCGCAACTGGCGGTGCAAGGCCTGGCGCCAAGCCGGGTTCGGGGCGCGTGGACAGCTACCAGGGCAAGACGGTGGTTGGCCTGAATTACCTGGCGCTCGATCACGATTGCAATCCATTCGAGGAATGCCCTGGCTGCCGGCAGAGACTGGAAGGCACGCCATGGTTGCAGGCACGCGCCAGCCTGGCGGCGCTGGTCTTTGGTATGCCGGGGACGTCCAACATCAGACCGCCCGGCAAGGCGGCTTGATCGCCATACGGCCGGGTTAACGCTAAGATGCAAACCTGACAATACCTCACAACGACGCCATGCATCTTGCGACCGCCAGCACGCGCCGCGCCGGCCACGCCCACAGCAACCGGCGTCTGGTTGGGGGTATTGCCATTTCGGTGCTGCTGCATGCCTTGCTATTGTCGCTGCAGTTTGGCGTGCCGGGCAGCGATACCGGCGGTGGCGGACCGCTCAGCGTTGTTCTCGCGCCAGCGGCCGTGACTGTGCCAGCGCCTCTTTCTCTACCGGCGCTTGTACCTGAGCCGGCACCAACCGTCGCTGCTTTGCCGACGCCTACAATCCCAACACCTGTCCAGCAGCCGCCTGCGATGCCTGTCGCCGCTGTTCCGCCGGCGCCCGAGCCTGCACGCGGCTTGCGTCTGGTCGATCTGCCGCCACCACCGCCGGCGCCGGTTGTGCAGATTGCAGCGGTGCCGAAAACACGCCAGCGTCGGCCCACACCAGCCGCGCCCAAGCGTGTTCTGCGCGACGTGGCGACGCCCGTGATTGCCATGGAAGCGAACCCGGAATCCGAGTTTGCTGTCGCGGTGCCATTGCCCGAGGTTGACGCCGGTACGCCGCCAACGGTTGCCGAGCCGGTCGATGCCCCCGAGGAGGTGGCGGTCAGCGAGTTACCAGTCGCCCCGGAGCCTGTCGCGGATGCCGAGGCGGAGCGCGCAGCGCGTGAGCAGGCGCTGCAGCAGGAGCTTGCCCTGCAGCGAGAACAGGAGCAAGCGCGGCTGGAACAAGCACAGGTGGAGACGCAACGGAACGCCGCCGAGGCAAGCAGGCTCGCCGAGCAGCAGCAAGCGCTGCAGCAAGCGCAGCAGCAGCAAGCGCTGCGCGATCAGGAAGCGCTGGTACAGCGTGAACAACAGGCGGCCGCGGCGCGCGAACTGGCTGCACAGCGCGCGGCGCAAGAAGCCGCGACACAGGAGGCCCTGGCGCAGGCGCAGTTACAAGCACGCCAGCGCGCCGAGGACGCGGCGCGGCGCGTGGTGCAGGAAGCGGCTGAGCGGCAACGCAACGAGGAACTGGCGCAGCGCAGGCTTGCCGAAGAACGCGCACGCCAGCAAGCGGCCGAGCAGGCGCGCGTGGATGCCGAGCGCCTGGCACGGGGCGCTGCCGAAGAAGCGGCCCGTCAGGCGGCGCAGCGCTTGCAGGCCCAAGCTTCCGGACCGGCTGTGGGCGCAGGCGCAGGACCAGCCGCTGGCGCCACCGCCGCCGCACGTACGGACGGCGCTGGCGTGGGCATGGGTATGGGCAGCGGGGCAGGCATGCAACCGGGGCCGGGCGCCATGGCTGGCTTGCCCGGCAATCGCGCACGCGAGTTGCTGCGCGGGGTAACGATCCCGAATGTGGATGCCGCCGGCTTGCCGCGCGACCGGCCGGCCGGCAACCGCCGCGTGGTGGCCGATGGTGGCGAGCGCGATGCACCGCTGCGCTTGTACGTCGACAGCGTGCGCCAGAAACTCGAGCGCAACGCGGTGCTCGGCGGCGCGCGCCTGTCGCTGCGTGACGTACGCATTGATCCCCTGGTAAGCGTCTCGCTGCGCAGCGACGGCAGTATCGACGAGATCACGATCGTGCGTTCGAGCGGCCGCGCCGACATGGACGATGCCGTGCGCCGCTTCGTGCGCCTGAACGCCCGTTACGCTGCGTTTCCGCCAAACGTCGCCGCGAACTTCGATGTGATCGAGATCCGCCGTGTCTGGCGCTTTGCCGAGGGACTCAAGCTCGTCGAAGAGATGCGCTGACGCCATCTGGTCGATCGCCGTCGCGTCACCCCTGGAGTTCGAGCGATTCCACGCTCCGCGCTTGCAGCGGCACCGTTGCACGCAGCAGGCACTGGGCCACCCGACGGATTTCCTTCGCCGCCAGGTAAGGTCCGATCGGCAAGCTCAGTACGGACGTGGCGATCGCGTCGGCGACGGGGCAAGATGCGCCGGCTGCCAGCTGGGCGAAGGCAGGCTGCCGGTGGACCGGCACCGGGTAGTGCACGGCAGTCGGGACGCCGGCATGCGCCAGGATTACGCGCACCTGCTCGCGCTGCTCGACCAGCACAGCATATCCCGCACAGGCGCTGGTGCGGTCGGAGCGGCAGCCAGCGACGGGCAGGTGCGGCTGCAGCATCTCGTCATACGCAGCCGCTATGCGGCGGCGCTGCTTGATGTCCCAATCGAACCGTTCCAGTCTGGCCAGCACGATCGCGCATTGCAGTGTCTTCATGCAAGCATCGTCGCCGAAACGGTTGTACGCATGGCGCCGCGCCTGACTGTGCATGCGGATGTCGCGCATCGTGCTGGCGAGCGCATCGTCGTTCGTGAAGAGGGCGCCGCCATCGCCATAGCAACCGAGAGGGTTGGTCGGGAAAAAGCTGGTGCAGCCGATCGTTGACAGATTGCCGCTCTGGCGCCCGCGGTAGGTGGCGCCAAAACTCTGTGCACCGTCTTCGATCACGGCCAGACCGTGACGGGCGGCGACGCTGTTGATGGCGTCCATGTCGGGCGGCTGGCCGTACAGCGAAACCGGGATGACCGCGCGCGTGGCCGGCGTGATGACCTGTTCGATCAGCCGCGGATCGAGCATGCACGTGACGCGCTCGATGTCGGCGAACACGGGCCTGGCGCCGACCCGCGCGATTGCCTTGGCTGCCGCACTGGCAGCGAACGGCGTGGTGATGACGTCGTCACCTGGCCCGATGCCAAGGGCCATCATGGCAATCGCCAGTGCAGTGCGGCCAGATGAGACGGTGATGCAATGGCGCACGCCCGTGTAGTCGGCCAGGCGTTGTTCAAGTTCGGCGACTTCAGGCCCCATGATGTACTGGCCGTGGTCGAGAACGGCCTGGATGCGGCTGTTGATCAGGCTGCGCGACGTGTCATCCTGTGATCGCAGTTCGACGGATTGCATGCTCTGTCCTTGGCGTCAGGCCTGCACGACGTTGGGCGAGCGGTTCGGGAACACACCGCGCGTATCCACGATCAGGCTGGCGTTCTGGCGCACGAGTTCGTAGTCGAAGGCGCTGTGGCCGGTGGCCAGCAGCACCACGTCGTAGGACGCGAGCGACGCTGGTGTGAGTTCGACGCTGGACAGGTTGAAGTGGTGCTCACGCATGCGCGGGAAGACCGGCACATGGGGGTCGGAATACTCGACCACGGCGCCACGCGCGCGCAGCAATTCCATCAGCGCCACCGAGGGTGACTCACGCATGTCTTCGACGTCTTTCTTGTAGGCGATACCCAGCACCAGGATGCGGCTGCCCATGACGGCGCGGCTGCGGCTGTTCAGCGCATCGGCCACCTTGGCGATCACCCAGGCCGGCATGTCGCTGTTGATCTCGCCAGCCAGTTCGATGAAGCGGGTGTGCAGCCCGAACTGGCGCGCTTTCCAGGTGAGATAGAACGGGTCGATCGGGATGCAGTGCCCGCCCAGGCCCGGGCCGGGATAATAGGCGGTGAAGCCGAACGGCTTGGTGGCGGCGGCCCGGATGACTTCGTGGATATCGATGTCCATGCGGTCAGCGATGATTTTCATTTCGTTGACCAAGCCGATATTGACGGCGCGGTGAATGTTTTCGAGCAATTTGGTCAGCTCGGCCGCGCGGGTCGAGCTGACCGGGACGACGGTGTCGATCGCCAGCCGGTACAGGGCCAGCCCGGCTTCGAGGCAGGCGTCGGTGGAGCCGCCGCAAATCTTGGGAATGGTGCGGGTGTGGAAGTCGGGGTTGCCCGGGTCTTCGCGTTCGGGCGAGAACACGAGGAACACATCGTGGCCGACGCGCAGGCCGCGCGCTTCCAGGCGGGGCCGGAGTTCTTCTTCGGTGGTGCCGGGATAGGTGGTGCTTTCAAGTGACAGCAACTGTCCGGGACGCATATGGGGCAGTAGCGACTCGACCGTGCCGATCACGTACGACAAATCGGGTTCGCGGTAGGCGGTGAGGGGCGTGGGGACGCAGATAATCAGCGCATCGGCTTCGACCACGCGCGAAAAGTCGCTGCTGGCGACCAGCCCGGCGGCGCGCGCCGCACTGATCGTCGCGCCCTTGATATGAGCGATATAGCTCTCGCCCCGGTTGAGCTGATCGACCTTGGCAGCGTCGATGTCGATCCCCAGGACGTGAAAGCCTTCGGCCGCATAACGCAGCGCGAGTGGCAGCCCGACGTAGCCAAGGCCAATGATGCCGATCACGGCGTGGCGCTCACGCAGCCGGGTAAGCAGCTGTTCCAGGTGAACTGATTTGATCTCGTCTCGCATGGTTTCCTCGACAGTGACAGTAACAGTGGCAACTACGGGTAAATCAAAGCCGGCAATTTCTGAGGCTGATCTTGCAGCAGCGTGTTATTGCTGCTGTACTACCTGGGTCATCAAAGGCGTGACTGACTTTGAATCAACTGAATAGCCGACCGGTAGAAAGGGAATAAAAAGAATGCGAAAATAAATAAACCTGCCGAAAGAAAAAAACGATCCTTTTAAATAAGCGAGGCGTCTGGGTTAAACGCAGTTGCCCGATTTAATTTGATACCTTGTCGTATGCAGAGGAGCCATCAGGCAGCACTGCGCTCCAAGAAATTGATTCGAGAAACTGCCAGGAAAGAGCACCATGATTGCGCAAATATACGGATCGAATTACCACGAATTTGATGGCCCGTTATTTGCGAGTTGATTATCCGACCCTTGCTGCATGGCGGGATTGAGATCACTCAACAGCGCTCAGGGATATCCGCGATCAAGCGTTATTCAATGGTTTGATGAAAATAGAAATAGAATCAGGGAATTAAATTTCTAATTCTCTATTTCTTGATTGAAGATGCGAGCGGAGGAGAATAACGTTCCCGGCCCGGCAAGCCGGGAACGCACAGCAATGTACTACGCGCCCGGCCGGCCAGGCCGCGGCTGCGGCGCCATTGGCGGCACCGTGATCGTCTCGTTCAGGCGCAGGAACTTGAAGCCGGCCAGCATCTGGCCGGGCTTGCCGGCGCGCGCATTGTCCGCTTCGCGTCCGGCCACCCGCACCATGTACGAAGCGAACGTTTCTTCGCGCACCTTCGGCGCCGACGAGTGCAGGAAGTGCCGCTCGCCGTTCGGCCCCAGCACCACCAGGCCCACGTGCGACGCCCAGTATTCGCCGTTGCGGGTCGAAATGACGTTGACGAAGTCGCCTTCCTGCAACTGGTCGAGGATGGCTGCCACGCCGTCTTTCGGCACGTAGGTCTGGCGGCTCGTTTCGACGGCGATGTCGCGTACCGTGTTGTGGCGCGTGCGCAGAAAGCGTGCGCGGTCGACGCGCATGTCGTAGCCGGGGCCGTTCGGGCCGGCCAGGTCGGCGCTGATGTCCGTGACCAGCCAGCGGTTGGCCACGTTCCAGTCCAGCTCGGTGTAGTGGTTGCGCGTGGCCACGCCGATCACGCCGTCGCGGTAGCGGATCCGCTGCAGCATCCAGAAGAATTCTTCCCACGATTGCGACAGCGCCATTGCGTACGTGTGTTCCGCAAAGACGACGCAATCGCTTTGTTCAAGACTGTACATCGGCAGGCTGTCGTGGATCTCGAACGGGAACTCGCCCAGCAGGTTCAGCGAATACGGCTGGCCGATGTTCTGGCGGCCGATCGCAGCGATGCGCTTGCGCAGGTCGGGCTGCGCGCTCTGCATGTGCGGGATGTACTGGCCGGTTTCGAACGGCGTCATCTTGTAGATCGGCTTGTCCAGCAGGGCCGCCAGCGGCGTGGGTGGCGGTGGGGCGCCCGGGATTGGCGGCGTGGCGGCGGGGGGACTGGCGCAGCCGGTCAGGACGGCGCTGGCAAGAAGCAGGCAGGCAAGGCGCATGGCGGTCATCTCGGGAGAAGGGAAAGTGTCACGCTAATCCGGCGTGTGCGCTGGGGATAATGAATTCTGCGTATGTGCCCATAACCTGAGCGATCCACGGGAAACATGCATTCCTCCCAGTTATACGAAAGCGAACACAAGTGATTATTCATCATGGCAATTCATCATCAATACTCGCCACAAGCATTTAAAAATTTGCCTTACTTTACCAAGAATCGCACCCTTCCCAGGAGAGAGATGATGTTCAAGCAGAAGCCGCTTGCCGCGGCCGTATCGATGGCCGTCTGGAGCCTTGCCACGTTGCCAGTGCTGGCGCAGGCGCAAGCGCAGGACCAGGAGACCCCAGCCGCAGTGCCGATGCAGACCGTGGAAGTGACGGGCATCCGCGCGTCGCTGGCCCGGTCGCTGGCGGTCAAGCGCGATGCGTCGGCCAACGTCGAGGTGATCACGGCCGAAGACGTCGGCAAGATGCCGGACAAGAACCTGGCCGATTCGCTGCAGCGCCTGGCCGGCGTGGCGGTGCGCACCGACTATGACGAGGCCGAGAAAGTCTCGATGCGCGGCACCAACCCGGACATGTCGCTGATCATCTTCAATGGCCACGCCGTCAGCAGCGCCGACTGGTACGTGGCCGACCAGGGCTCGAGCTCGCGCTCGACCAGCCTGTCGCTGATGCCATCGCACGTGCTGCAGCAGGCTGTCGTCTACAAGACCTCCCAGGCCAATATCGTCGATGGCGGCCTGGCCGGCACCATCAATGTCTCCACGCGTAAACCCTTGTCGGCCAAGGAGAACCTGTCGGGCGTGATCAGCGTCGGCGCCAGCTACGCCGACCTGCCAGGCCGCTACGCACCGGACATGAACGGCTCGGTCAACTGGAAGAACGAGGCCGGTACCTTCGGCGTGCTGGCCGCGCTGTTTGCCGAGAAGCGCTATGTGCGGCGCGATTCCGTCTCGCGTTTCGCTTACGGCACCAACAGCGGCTGGGACGTGATCAACACCAATACCATGAAAGGCATCACCGATGCATCGCTCGCTGGCACCGGTTACACGGCGGCAGATTTGAACGGTGTGCGCCTGCCGGGCTCCATGAGTTCGGAGTTTGTTGAATCCGTGCGCGACCGCAACGGCGGCATGCTGTCGCTGCAGTTCAAGCCGAACCGCGATTTCGATGTGACGCTCACGGGCTTTCATTCGTCGATGGATGCCGACAACCACGGCCGCCTGACGTCAAGCGCCATCTACTCGATGCTGCTCGGGAAGAACGCGCCGCTGGGCAGTACCGTCGCCACCGCCGCCAACACCAGTTCGAACGGGCAGCAGGTGTTCGCGCAGATCCGCAATCCGGTCATCGTCAACGAGACCACCGTCTACGGCAACCAGCTCAAGGTGCTCAAGGCCGCCGATATCGTGTTCCCGAACGGGACCACGCCGCAGTACGTCGGCAACTCGGAAGGGTTCTACCGCGATGGCGCCAAGGCCGAGAGTTCGTTCCTCGACCTGGACGCCAAGTACCGCGTCAACGATGACCTCACGATCAAGACGCTGCTGTCGAGCACGCGCGGCGTGGGCACCACCGAACTCGATCAGGGCCTGACGCTGGCCCGCTACGGCACCGGCATTTCGTACGCGCTTGGCAGCCTGCATGACGCGCCGTTCGTCCAGTACCAGAACGCCGGCGGCAACCAGCCCGGCCTGAACGCCGACGGCAGCGGCTACACCATCGTCGACCGCGCCGCCTCGGGCGTGCGCACCGTCGACAAGGAATGGAGCGCGCAATTCGACGCCGAATACCGCGTCGACCGCGGCATCTTCCAGTCGCTGGAAAGCGGCGTGCGCTTCTCGGATCACAAGCGCACCAGCGCGCGCCGCGGCCCGGCCTTCCGCAACGGCATCACGCTCAACCCGGCCACGGGCCGCGTCACGTCCAATACACCGACGCCAACCACCGGCTGGCAAGCGTTCCCCGGTGACTTCGGCGATGGCCTGGATGGCCCGGCCGGCTGGGACAATACCGGCTTCACGTACACGCCGGAAGCGATCAAGGAGTACATCGCGGCCAATACCAAGGTCACGAGCGACGCGTTCGAGCGCCGCGTGAGTTCCGAGATCGACATGCAGGAACGCCAGAGCGCCGCCTACCTGATGGCCAACCTGGAACGCGATCGCTGGTCGGGTAACGTCGGCGTGCGCTTCTCGCGCACCGAAGTGAAAGCCAATATCGCCACGCCGATTCCCGCTGGCGCCTGCCAGCGCGTCGCGCCGGGCCAGGCGCCGGTGACCTGCGCCGCCTATCCGGGCGCGATCACCGATGCCGGCGACGCCACGGCGTTCTTCGATGGTACGCCGTTCAATCCACTGGCCGGCATCATGTATTACAAGACGCCGACCAAGCGCACCTTCGACAACTGGCTGCCAAGCCTGAACGTGCGCTATGACATGGGCAACGACATGCTGGCGCGGTTTGGCGTGAGCCGCACGATCGGGCGTCAGAACTACAACCTGCTTGGTAGTGGTTTCGGCACGCCGGGTTGCGACGCCAACGGCTGCCGCGTGACTGGCCCGAATCCGGATCTCGAACCGCAAACGGCGGACAACGTCGACCTGTCCTGGTCGTGGTACTTCGCACCGCGCTCGATCGTCGCCCTGAGCGTGTTCCATTCATCGATCGACGGGTATCCGAAGACGGGCGCCGTGGGCAGCACCACGATCGACCTGCAGGATCCGCGCGACCAGACCGTCAAGTCCTTCTTCATCAACACGGCCTCGCAGCAGGGCGCGAAGATCAACGGCATCGAGCTGCAGTACGAACAGCCGTTCGGCCAGACCAACTTCGGCTTCACGTCGAACATCAGCCGCGCCAAGACGAAGGTCGACGATGGCCGGCCGATGGTGGGTGCGTCCGAATGGACCGGCAACCTGGGCCTGTACTATGAAGACCGCAAGCTGTCGGCGCGCCTGGTGGCAAACTACCGTGGCGAGTACGTCAACAGCACGACGGCGCCGGCGCCAACGGCCAACAGCCAGGGCCTGACCGTGATCAACGGCGTAGCGATGCCGACCGCACCGACCTATGCCGATGCGGTGACGACGCTGGCGCTGTCGGCCAACTACTACTTCACCGACAACTTGGAGCTCGCGTTCAGCGCGACCAACCTGACCAACGCCAAACGCGCGCAATATCGCTACAGCGAAGAAGAGCAGCAAAAGCTCGACGTCAGCGGTCGCCAGTATTATCTGAACCTGCGCTACAAGTTCTGATTGCGGCATGCCGCAAAAGGGGAGGGGGCTGCGGCCCCCTTTTTGCATGGGTATGTCGAGCTCAGCCGTATTGACGCCCAAAGTGTGCGGCATCTAACGGTGAATGGTGGACGCAGCCGTTAAGATGCTCCTGTCTGAGTGAGGAACGCGCGAAGAAATTCGCAGCCATCCGACACCTCAACAGGTTAGCCGGTCGCCTCGAGGATCGGCACCAATTTCATGACCGTTGCGGGCTTCGTGCCTGCACCGGGCAACAAGGAAGCGGAGGTTGCGATGTACGATGTCAAGCATCCAGCGAAGCACTTGGTGCGCGAATATCTAGCGCGCCGCTCGCGTGATCCAAAGCCGCCACCGGCGCCCGAAGAAATCCGGCGCCAGCTTGGCTGGGCAATGTTGATCCCGGCGGCGCTCAAGATCACCCCAACCCGCAACTAGCCTTCGCACACGTTTTCGCGTCGACGTCCTGTCAAGGACGCGGCGCATAGTTCAACCAAGGAGACCGTTATGACCAGCAGAATCGGAAGCAAGCACATCGCCCAACATCGCGGCAAGGCAGAACGCATCGAGATCAAGCGCACCAATATCGCACGTGAAGCCGTACGCCAGGCCGAAGCACGCGCCAAGTACCGCAACGTGCCAAAAGGCCTGATCAAGCGCCAGGAAGCCGCCAGCGCTGCCTGATAGCACCTGCGCTGCACACCGAACCCGCCTTCACGGCGGGTTTTTTTTCGCCTGTCTGTTTGTCACGGGCGTCGCTTCGCCGTTCGCCGGTATGGATTCGCCATCCGCCGAAAACCTCTTTCCCCACCGTGCCGACCCTTGCTATCGTGATCCCTATTCGATCACAAGGAGGTCCGCACCATGCAATCCGAAGAATCCTATCGCTGGCGCAAGCAAATCGTCTGGGGCTTGCTGCTCATCGTCGTCGGCGCCGTCGTGCTGCTCGATCGCCTGTACTACATCAACGCCGAAGACTACTGGCACTACGCGCCGCTGCTGCTGGTCGCCGTCGGTATCAGCCAGACCATCGGCTACCCGAGCCCGAAGGAATTCGGCAACGGCTTGTGGACCGTGTTTACCGGCCTGTGGCTGTTTGCCGTGCTCGAGAATGCATTCGGCCTGACGTTTCGTAACAGCTGGCCGCTGTTCATCCTGATGTGGGGCGTCAAGCTGGTGCTCGACCCGTTCATCGCCCGTCGTTTCCTCAACAACCAAAAGGTGGGCCGCCATGAAAAATGATCGCTTGCCCAGGGGCGTAACGGGCCAGGTGGTACTTGGCGTGCTGGTCATCGGCATGGGCCTTTTGTTCCTGCTCGATAACCTCGGCCTGGTCGACATGCACCGCGCGTTTTCCTTCTGGCCGATGCTGTTCGTGATCGTCGGCACGGTCAAGCTGTGCGACACGCGCAGCCAGGGCGGCACGCTGCTCGGCGCTGCGCTGGTCGGCGTGGGCATCCTGATGATGCTCGACCGGCTCGACATCATCAACTTCAGTGTGCGCACCTTGTGGCCGCTGATCCTGATTGGCCTGGGCGGCTTCCTCGTCGCCAAGGCGCTGCGCAACCGCGGCCTGCCGGGCAGCGTCGCCGCCAGCACAGGCGCCGGGATGCTCGATGATACGGGCAGTGGCGAGACCGTCGACATCACGGCAATCCTGGGCGGGTACGAGCGCCGCGTGACCACGCAGGATTTTCGCGGCGGTGAAATCACGGCGGTCATGGGCGGCTGCGAGCTCGATATGCGCGGCGCCTCGATCCGCGGCGAGGCGGTGATCAACGTGTTCGCGTTCTGGGGCGGCGTGACCATCAAGTGTCCGCCCGACTGGACCGTGATCCTGCTCGGCACGCCGATCCTGGGCGGCTTCGAAGAAAAGACCGCCGTGCCACCCGATGGCAGCAAACGCCTCGTCATTCGCGGCTACGCGATCATGGGCGGTGTGGAAATCCGCAACTGATGGGCCGGATGTTCTGGGCCGGGCGCAGCGCCGCGCTGTACCTGGCGGCCTGGCTGATGCTGGGGCTGATGCTCGCGGGCCTGCTCGATGCGGCCACCGGCGCCGGCATTCCGGCCAGCCTGCTGTTCGCACTGCCGCTGATGCTGGTGTATGCGAGCGTGTGCGGCTTTTCGAGCTACTACCTGTGCCGCGCCTATCCGCTGGCAAGCAAGTCGCTGCGCTCGGTGCTGGTCGTGTTCTTTGTCACGGCCGCCAGCGCGGCCTTGCTGTGGTGCGCGGCGGCAGTAGCGTGGGCGGCATTCTGGCGCTGGCTGGCGCCATCAATGGGCGGCGTGCTGCTCTCGCCACCCGTCGCCGCAGTGATGTTTGGCGTCGGCGTGCTGCTGTACGGGATGACGGCGTGCGCGCATTATCTGGCGCTGGAGTTCGAGCGCGCGCGGCGGCTGGAAACGCGCGAACTCCAACTGAAGCTGCTGGCGCAGGACGCCGAACTGCGCATGCTGCGTACGCAGATCGACCCGCACTTTCTGTTCAACAGCCTCAATTCGATCAGCGCGCTCACCAGCATCGATGCCGACGCTGCGCGCGACATGACCTTGCAACTGGCCGGCTTCTTTCGCCATACGCTGGGACTCGAGGCGCACCGCAAGGTTCTGCTGTCGGACGAAGTCGAATTGACGCGGCGCTTCCTGGCGATCGAGCAGGTTCGCTTCGGCCCGCGCCTGACGTTCGCGTGCGAGATGGCGGCTGACGCGGCGCGCTGCCTGCTGCCGCCGATGATTCTGCAGCCGCTGGTCGAGAACGCGGTCAAGCATGGCATCGGGCAGCTGCCACAGGGCGGCGTGGTGCGCATGCAGGCGGTGCGCGCCGGCTCGCAACTGAAGCTGCGGGTCGAGAACGACATCGATCCGGACGGCGGGCCGGCAGGCAAGGGTGGTGGCGTCGGCCTGGCGAACGTGCGCCAGCGCCTGAGCGCCGTGTATGGCATCGACGCGAGCGTGCATGTAACGCGCGATGGGACGATTTTTCGGGTGGACCTGATCCTGCCCGCAGACATGGGAGACTGACGGCATGCGGGTTCTGATCGTGGACGATGAACACCTGGCGCGCGCCGTATTGCGCGAATACCTGACGGCGCACGCCGACGTCGAGATCGTCGGCGAATGCGCGAATGGCTTCGAGGCAGTCAAGGCCATTGCGGAGCTCGACCCCCAACTGGTTTTCCTCGACATCCAGATGCCGAAACTCGACGGTTTCGAGGTGGTCGAACTGGCCGGCAGCAAACCGCACTACATCTTCGCCACTGCGTACGATCAGTTTGCGCTGCGCGCGTTCGAGGTGCATGCGCTCGATTACCTGCTCAAGCCGTTTTCGCGCGCGCGCCTTGGCGAAGCGCTGGCGCAGGCGCGCCTGCGAAACGCCCAGCCGGCGCAGATCGAGGCGGTGGTGAAGGAAGCAGCGGCGCGCCACACGCCGCTCGAGCGCATCCTGATCCGCGACGGCGCCCGCGTGCATGTGGTGCCAACGGCCAGCGTCGATTACATCGAGGCGCAGGACGATTACGTCGCGGTCTGCGCGGACGGCAGGCAGTACCTCAAGCTTGGCAGCCTGGCCGAACTCGAGGCGCAGCTCGATCCGGCCGTCTTCGTGCGCATTCACCGCTCGCACATCGTCAATCTGGGCGCAATCGCGCGCATCGAACCGGTCAGCAAGGACAGCCACTGCGCCGTGTTGAAAAGCGGCGTGAAGCTGCCTATCAGCCGCAGCGGCTACCAGCGTATCCGCGAGCTGCTGGCGTAGATGTTCAGCGCGAATTGTGCGCGCCCAGCTCCCACCAGGCCGGCATCAGCGCGCGGATGCCCGGCTGGGCGAAGCGGTCGTCGATCAGCCACACGACGCCGCGATCCTGCTCGGTGCGGATCACGCGGCCGGCCGCCTGCACCACTTTCTGGATGCCGGGGTACAGATACGTGTAGTCGTAGCCGGCGCCAAACAGCGTCTGCATCCGCTCGCGCAACTGCTCGTTGACGGGATTCACCTGCGGTAGGCCGAGCGTGGCGACAAACGCGCCGATCAGGCGCTCGCCCGGCAGGTCGACCCCTTCGCCGAACGCGCCACCCAGCACCGCAAAGCCTACGCCCGCGCCACCAATGGCAAAGCGGTCGATGAAGCCCTGGCGCGCGGTCTCGCTCATGCGGCGTTCCTGGCGCCAGGCCGTCACGCCTGGATCCAACTTCGCCAGCGCGCCCGCCACCTGGTCCATGTAATCGAAGCTGCTGAAGAAGGCCAGGTAGTTGCCCGGGCGTTCGTGGAACTGGCGGGCGATCAGTTCGGCGATCGGCTGGACCGACGCGGCGCGCGCCTGGTAGCGGGTCGAGATGCCTTTGGCAACATGCACGTCGAGCTGGCTGGCCGTGAACGGCGAATCCACTTCGACCCAGGCCGTGTCGGCCGGCAGCCCGAGCGTGTCGGTGCAGTATTGCCAGGTGCCGAGCGTGCCCGAGAACAGGGTGCTCGAATGGGACGCGGCAAAGCGTGGACCGAGAAACGGGGCCGGCACCACGTTGCGGATGCAGATGGTCGAGTCGCGCAAGGTAGGGCGGTCGGCGTCGCGCGACAAGTCCACCAGCGAGTGCGGCCCGAACGACTCGGCCAGGCGCGCAAATTGCAGCGCGTCGAAATGGAAGCGCTGCAGGTCGGGTTCGAGAGGGCCGGGGAACGCGGCCAGATGTTCGTTGATGGTGCTGGACGCATCCTGCAGCGCGTCGACCAGTTTCGCCGGCATTGACTCGAGCAGCTGGTACGGCGCGGGGGCGCCCTTGTCGACATTGGTCCAGGCGCGCCCGACGCGCTCCAGCGCTTTCTTGATCGCGGGAGGCGCGACGGCGCGCGCGGCGCGCAGCAGCTCGCGGTCGATTTCGGCGCTGTACATCGAGCGCGCGCGGTTGACCAGGTTGTGGGCTTCGTCGACCAGCACGCTCGCCTTCCAGCCGTTGGCCTGCGCGAGCGCGTACAGCATCGCACCGCCGTCGAAATAATAGTTGTAGTCGCCCACGATCATGTCGACCCAGCGCGTCATCTCGCTACCCAGGTAGTACGGGCAGACATCGTGTTCCAGCGCGACGGTGCGCAGCGCTTCGCGGTCCAGCACCAGCACCTCGGCCGCAGCCGCGCGCGCGGCCGGCAGGCGGTCGTAGAAGCCGCGCGCCAGCGGGCAGGCGTCGCCATGGCACGCCTTGTCTGGATGCTCGCAGGCCTTGTCGCGCGCGGTCAGTTCCAGTACGCGCAGCGGGGTTGACGTTGCCGAGCACAGTTTGGCCGCGCCATCGAGCGCCAGGCGCCGGCCCGGCGTCTTCGCGGCCAGGAAGAACACCTTGTCGATGCCCTGCTGCGGCATCGCTTTGAGGGTCGGGAACAGGCTGCCGACCGTCTTGCCGATGCCGGTCGGCGCTTGCGCCAGCAGGCAGCGTCCGCTGGTGTTGGCGCGGTAGATACTCTCGGCCAGGTGGCGCTGGCCGGGCCGGAAGTCGGCATGCGGAAAGCGCAGATGGGTCAGCGCATCGTTGCGCGCGGCGCGGTGTGCGCTTTCCTGCGCGGCCCAGCTCGAGAAGCGTTCGCACAGGCCCGCAAAATGGGTCTGCAGCCACGCGCTGTCGCGCTGCTCGCGCAGCACCGTTTCGACGCCGCTGCCGATGTCGTAATAGACGAGGGCCAGGTTGACCGCATCCAGGCCGCGCTCCTGGCACAGCAGGTGACCATACACGCGCACCTGCGCCCAGTGCAGATGGCGGTGGTTGTCGGGAATGGACTCGGGGCGGCCGCGGTGCGTTTTGATCTCTTCGATCAGGTTTTCGTTTTCGTCGTAGCCGTCGGCGCGGCCGCGCACGCGCAAGCCGTTCCATTCGCCGGACAGCGGCAGCTCGGCGCGGTAGCCGTCGCCCCGGCGCGCGGCGACGACGGCGTGGCCGGCGATGCCCTCTTGCGCACTGGGCGAGGGCGTGAAGCGCAGGTCGAGGTCACCGGCCTTGGCGGTGAACTCGCACAGCGCGCGCACGGCGATCGTGTAGGCGGGTTGCGTGGTGCCGGTCAAATCAGGCCGCCATTTCGGGCGCCAGATCCCAGACCAGGTAGCAGACGGCCACCGGCATCGCATGCGCGGCGCAGTACTCGATCCAGCGCTGCTGGTTGTCCTGCAGGCGGTCGCCCGGGCCCTTCACTTCGATCATCGTGTAGCGGTTTTCAAGGGGGAAGAACTGGATCAGGTCGGGAAAGCCCGTGCGGTTTTCGCGTACATCGGCCAGGATCCGCTCGCACCACTTGCGCAGGTGCGCGGCCGGGATGCAGTCCAGCGCCAGTTCGACCAGCTCGAGGCTGATGCCGTCCCAGTGCACGAACGGCGACTGGAGGCCAGCCTTGTCGCGGTAGGTCGCGCGGATGGTGTCGCGGTAGGCGCCGGACTCGAGTTCGTCGAAGCAGGCGGAAAATTCGGCCAGGCGGCGCGCGTAAAAATCAGCGCTGTACAGGTCGGCCGGCCCGCGGTGGAACGGGTGGAAGAAGGCGCCGGGGATGGCGGCGAAGATGGCGCGCCAGCACAGCAGGCCAAACAGTGTATTGGCCAGCGCGTTTTCGACATAGAACACGGGCGCACCGTCTTGCGCCAGATGGTCGCGCACGGCGCCTTCGACCCAGCGCTCGCCGTTTGGCGGCGCCAGGCACAGGTCGATGCGCTGCACCTCGGTCTTCGGCAGCCGGCCCAGGCGCGCGTGACCCAGGCGGCGTGCCAGGCGCGGCGCGATGCGGGCCAGGTGCTGGCGCTCGGCGTCGTTCTCGGGGTTGGCCTGGGCCTCGGTCAACAGGGCCCAGGCGTCGTCGAAGCGCTCGTGTTTTTCAAGGACGCGGATCGCGCGGCCCCGCGCACCGGGGTAGCGGCAGCGGGCGTAGGCGGCGAAGGCACCATCCCAGTCCTTCTGCTTTTCGTAGTGCTGGCCGATCTGGAACACGAGCTTTTCGCGCCGGCTGGCCAGCCAGTCGTTGTCGAACGCATGCTCGGGCAGGTCGCGCACGACATCCTCGACGGCCTCGCCGGCAGCGAAGCGCTCGCGGCACGCGTGCAGCAGGATGTAGTGGTCGATGTCGGCACGCTGGCGGAAACCACGCGAGGCCGGCGAGATGTCGACCTGCTCGTAGCGGAACAGGCCCAGGTCGGACAGCACGAAATCAGTCCAGCCCTGGCGCAGGTTGCCGAAGAAAACCAGCCGCAGGCGGTCGCACAGCGGCTTGACGTGGATGCGCCAGGCGACGTCGGGACAATCGCCATACCAACCTGAGAATCGGCGTGGGTCGGCGCAGTCGGCCCGCAAGGCTTCGAGAAGGTCGCCCTTGCGCGCACTTTTCTGGCGCAGGTGCGGGAAGGCCTCGGCGACTTCGGGCTTGGACAGCAGGTCGAACAGTTCGTCGAGCGAGAGTTCGGGATCGGCTTCGATCCAGCCGGTGCCCAGCAGGTGATCGGCGGCCTCGACCGGGCAGCCGATCTCGGCGTAGCGGAGTTTACTGGCCCGGAATAGCGTGCCTTTTCGCATGACCATGCGCACGAACAGCGCGCGCGCCGCATGCGGCAGGGCAGGGAAGGCGGCGAGGAACGCGTGCTCCTGCGCGTCGAGCAGGTCGGCATAGCGTTCGCCGATCCAGTCCAGAACGCGCTGAAAGTTGTCCAGATAATAAAACTCGTTTTCCAACAACCTGATCATGACCACCCGCGTTACTGTTCTTATGTACAGTATAAGCCCGGGTGAACAGGGAATCCAGCAGTTTCGGCGTGATCGTCCCGCGCGGTGCTAGCGCGTTGGCCGTGGACGACAGGCCTCGCCTGCGCAGCGATCCGGGTTCATTTCCGGGTCGGGCAGGGCGTGGCCATTGGCGTGATAGATGACGGCCGAGATCAGGGCGACATCGCTGTCGGGCGGTTCGGTCGCATGCACCGGTCCGGCATGTTTCGCTGGCCGCGCAGCCTGGCGCGGTGCGCTTGCGCGCGCCTGGAACGTGGTCGGCGCCGGGACCACGGCCCTGGCCGCGCTACGCTCGGGCGCAGCAGCCGTGCGCGTTGGTTTGGCGGGTGCTCGCCCACCGTCCGCCGGTCGCAACAGGCGCAGCGGTGGCACCGGCGGCGGCAGGACATGCGCTGTGCTGGCCGCGGGTGCTGGCGTTGCCACTGGCGCCAGTGCCGGCGCAGCGTCGACGATGATGGCCGCCGCCAGCGGCGCAGCAGGTTCGTCGGCCACGATCGCGCGCGCCGCCATCCTTGCATGCGCGGGTTGAACCTTGTGCGGGCTGTCCTGCCCCGCCGCCAGCCAGGCCAGGGCGCCCGTCAACCCCAGCGCGACCAGCACGGCGCCACCATACCAGGCCACCCGCACACCCGTGCCACCGGGCGCGGTGCGGCGCGCCGGTTCGCGTTCGAGCCTGGCGAGAATGCTGTCTTCGTTGCCGCCGTGCCGCGCTGACGACATCAGATCGGGCCGCAGATGTGGTTGCGTGGGGTTCGCTTGATGTTCGTCTGATGAACGCACGGCAGCACTCCTAAGATGGGGTTTTTCCAGTTCCGATTAGAAACAATCCTGGAGGTACCGATGCTGATCTTTATCGCGCTTCTGTACGTTTGTGGCGCATCCGGCCTGATCTGGCTGGCCGTGTTCCCGACGGGTCGCGCATTGGCAACGCGCGGTATCGGCCGTCTGCGCGCGCTGGCGCGGCATGCCGGCGCCTGGGGGCACGCGGGTGGGCGGGCGCTGGGCGCCGCGCGCGATGCGGCCGCGCTCACACTGCGCGAGCGCCTGCTGCGCTTCCTGCGCCGGCATCGGGTGGTGTTCGCCATTGTCGCGCCAGTGATCCTGATTCCGTCGCTGCTGGCGCTGGCGCTGAGCAATCCCGCCATGCTGCCCGTGTACCAGGGTAGCGCCGCCATGCCGGATGAACAGGTGGCGGCGCTGCTGGCCGGCGAACAACTGGCGCCCCCCGTCGCGCTGCCGCCGGACGTGTTTACGACCGCCGAAGTCGAACTGATACGGCCGATGCTGGTGGGCGCGAGCCGCAACTGGGGCTTGCTGCACCCCGACTTCAGCGCGCGCCTGTTATTGGCCTTCAAGATCATGAAGGAGCAGCATGGCTACGAGATGGCGCTGCTCGAAGGCTACCGCAGCCCGGCGCGCCAGGATGCGCTGGCGGCCAGTGGCAGCAACGTCACCAATGCGCGCGCGTTCCAGAGCTGGCACCAGTACGGCCTGGCGGGTGACTGCGCGTTCCTGCGCGACGGCAAGCTGGTGATTTCCGAAAAAGACCCGTGGGCGATGCGCGGCTACCAGGCGTACGGACAGGTGGCCGAGTCGCTCGGCCTGACCTGGGGCGGGCGCTGGAAAATGATGGATTTTGGCCACACGGAGCTGCGCCTGCGCGGGGTGATGCGACGGTGATGCGGCGGTGATCCGGCGATGCACCAAGTCCACCGTGTTGCGCCCGCTCAAGCGACGGCGGCCATGCGCGTGCGAGCATTTCCTGTGAGACTCTTTTTTCAACGGACCTGGGCCCCGCCATGGCGCGATTCTGGAACTTCCTGACCAGCAGCCGCATGCTGATCCTGATTGGCGTGCTCGCCGTCGCGGCGCTGCTGGTGCTTGGCGCCGTGGCGCTGGACATCGCCATCGTCTGGGCCGCCATCGTCGGCCTGGCCTTGCTTGGCATATGGGGCGCCGGCTGGATGATCCGGCGTGCCTGGCGCGCGCGCGAGGGCGCCCGGCTGGCGTCGGCCATGGCCGAGGGCGAGGGCGGTGGTCTCGCCACGGACGATGGGATGGACGACGACGGCAAGGGCGACGTCGCCGTGCTGCGCAAGAATCTGCTCGATGCGGTCAGCACCATCAAGACGTCCAAGCTGGGCCTGACGCGCGGCGCGGCGGCACTGTACGAACTGCCGTGGTATATGGTCATCGGCAATCCGGCGGCGGGCAAGAGCAGTGCCATCGTCCGCTCGGGACTGACGTTTCCGATCCCCGGCAACAAGGCCGTGCAAGGCGTGGGCGGCACCCGCAACTGCGACTGGTTCTTCACCACCGACGGCATCCTGCTCGACACGGCCGGGCGCTATTCGGTGCAGGAGGACGACCGCGACGAGTGGTTCGGCTTTCTCGACCTGCTGCGCCGCCATCGCCACCGTGCGCCCGTCAACGGCATCCTGATCGCCGTCAGCGTGGCCGAACTGATGGCCGGTCCGGCCACGGCATCGCACGAACTGGCCAAGAACCTGCGCACCCGCATGCAGGAGCTGACCGAGCGCCTGGGCGTGCATCCGCCTGTGTATGTCGTGTTCACGAAGGTCGATCTGGTGGCGGGCTTTGTGGACTTTTTCCATGGCAGCGAACAGGCCGAGCGCGAACGCATCTGGGGCGCCACGCTGCGCTACAACCGCCGCAGCGCGCCGCAGGACGTGCTGGCCTTTTTCGACGACGAGTTCGAGGCGCTCGTCGATGGCCTGAAAGAGATGAGCCTGGCCGGCATGGGCGCCAACCGCAGCACCCTGATGCGCCCCGGCGTGTTCACGTTTCCCCTCGAATTCGCAGCGATCAGGACGCCGCTGCGTGCCTTTTTGGCCACGCTGTTCGATGAAAACACGTACCAGTTCAAGCCCGTGTTTCGCGGCTTTTACTTCACCAGCGCGCTGCAGGAAGGCAGCGTGCAAGACCTGTCGAGCCAGCGCGTGGCCAGCCGCTTCGACCTGGCGCTGGGCAATCGTGAAGGCGCGGTGGCCGAGCCGGCAGCCGGGCAGTCCGGCTACTTTTTGCTGGATCTTTTTCGCAAGGTGATCTTCGCCGACCGCGACCTGGTCAGGCGCTACACGCATCCGGCGGCGGCGCGCTGGAAGCTGGGTGTGTTCTTCGCGGCCACGATCCTGCTGGGTTGTGCGATGGGCGGCTGGTCCTGGGCCTATATCGGCAACCGCCAGCTGGTGGCCAATGTGCAGGCCGATCTCGACAAAGTCAGCAAGCTGCAGGCCGGTCGCATCGACCTGCAGTCGCGGCTCGAAGCGCTCGATATCCTGCAGGACCGGATCGAGCTGCTCGATGGCTACAGCCAGGACAAGCCGTGGGCGCTGGGCTTCGGCCTGTACCAGGGCGGGCAGCTGTCGCGCAAGCTGCGCGACGAATACTTCGCCGGCGTGCGCGCCGTGATGGTCGAACCGGTCACTGGCGCGCTCGAAACCATGCTGACGGAAGTGAACAGCAATGCGGCCAGCCTCGATCCGGCGCGCCAGGCCGCCACGCCGGCGGCACGGCCCGGCCAGCCGTACCAGGATGCGTCGCCCACCAGCGTCGGCGACGCCTACAACGCGCTCAAGACCTACCTGATGCTGGGCGATAAAACGCACGCCGAGCCGGGCCACCTGAACGACCAGCTCACGCGCTACTGGCGCGGCTGGCTGGAAGCGCACCGCGGCGCGATGCCGCGCGAGCAGATGATCCGCAGCGCCGAACGCCTGCTCAGCTTCCACCTTGCCAATATCGATGATCCGGCCTGGCCGCAGATGACGCTCAAGCTTGGGCTGCTCGACACCACCCGCGAGCACCTGCGCCGCGTGGTGCGCGGCACCCCGGCGCGCGAGCGCGTGTACGCCGATATCCGCACGCGCGCCGCCACGCGCTTCCCGGCGGTGACGGTGGCGCGCATCGTCGGCGAGCAGGACAGCGCCCTGGTGGCCGGCAGCCATGCGGTCAGCGGCGCATTCACGCGCGCGGCGTGGGACAAGTTCGTGCTGGGCGCGATCCGCGAAGCCTCGAACCGCGAACTCAATACCGTCGACTGGGTGCTCAAGACCACGGCGCGCGACGACCTGACGCTCGAGGGCAGCCCGGAGCAGATCCAGAAGGCGCTGATCGACCTGTACAAGGCTGACTATGCACGCGAATGGGTCAAGTTCGTGCAGGGCGTGGCGATCACGGACCTGCGCGGCTTCGACGCCAGCGTGCAGGCGATGAATCGCCTGGGCGATCCACAGACGTCGCCCATCGCCAGGCTGCTGCGCACGATCCATGAAGAGACCGCCTGGGACAATCCGGGCGGGTTGCGCCAGCCCGCGAGCAAGACCGAACGGGGCGTTGCCGAGTGGATCAAGCAGAAGATCCTGCGCCGGGCGCCGTCCGATGCACGCACGCTGGCCGATGCCATCGATCCCGCCGAGTTGACCGGCGGGCCGCAGAGCGCGGGCCCGATCGGCCGCGAATTCGCGGGCGTGGCGCGTCTGGTCGGCGCCAAGGAGAAGGAGGCATCGCTGATGACGGGCTACCTCGACGCGCTGTCGCGCCTGCGCACGCGCCTGAATACGCTGAAGAACCAGGGTGACCCGGGGCCGGGCGCCAAGCAGTTCATGCAGCAGACGCTCGAAGGGACCGGCTCGGAACTGGCCGAGGCGCTGCGCTACGTCGACGAACAGATGCTCACCGGGATGAGCGAGAGCCAGAAAAGCGCGCTGCGGCCATTGCTCGTGCGGCCGCTGACGCAGACCTTCGCCATGATCGTGCTGCCGTCCGAGGCCGAGATCAACAAGACCTGGCAGGCGCAGGTCGTCGAGCCGTTCACGCGCACGCTGGCGGCCAAGTATCCGTTCGCGCAAGGCGCGAGCATCGAGGCCACGCCAGGCGAGATCGGCCAGGTGTTCGGGCCCGACGGCGCGGTGGCCAAATTCGTGGGCACGGCCATGGGGCCGCTCGTGGTGCGGCGCGGCGACGTGCTGGCCGCGCGCACCTGGGCCGACATCGGCATCTCGCTCGCGCCGCAGGCGGTGGCCGCGTTCCCGGCCTGGATCGCGCCGCTGTCGAACAACGGCGTGGCGGCCGGCACGGCGGCGCAGACCGTGTTCCAGGTGCTGCCGCTCACGGCGCCCGGCACGCTCGAATACACGCTGGAGATCGATGGCCAGCAACTCCGTTATCGCAACACCCCGGCCAGCTGGAGCAATATGGTGCATCCGGGGCCGCAGGGCGTATCGGGTGCGCGCGTGTCGGCCGTGACGTTCGATGGCCGCACGGTTGAACTCTTCAACCAGCCCGGCCAGTTCGGCCTGCAGCGCCTGTTCGAGTCGGCGCAGCGCACGAGGAAGGACGGCGGCGTATTCGAGCTGCGCTGGAGCAGCAACAATGTGACGGTGGCGGTGGACCTGAAGATCGTCAGCAGCCCGCAAGCGGGCGGGGGCGGGGGCGGGCAGGCGCAGGGCCAGGGTTTTCGTGGCATGCGCCTGCCGCCGGCGATCGTTGGCCGCTTCGATGCGGCGACGCCGGCACTGGCCAGCACGGGAGGCCAGTGATGCGCCCCGACCGGATCGGTTATTTCGGCAAGCTGCCGGCGCGCGCCGACTTCGTCAAGCTGGCGCACGAACCGGCCACGATCGGCATGCTCGACGCCTGGCTGGCGCAGGTGATGACGCTGCTGCCGTCCGATGCGCGCTGGCGCGTGCACTACGACGCCTTGGCGCCGGTGAGCTTCGCCCTCGTCGGCCCGGCGCGCCACCACGCGGTGGCCGGGCATCTGCTGGCCAGCCGCGACCAGTCGGGGCGGCGCTTTCCGTTTCTGGCCACGCGCACGCTGACGGTGGCCGATCCGGCCGCTTTCGTGGCGCACTGCCCGGTCGCGTTTGCCCCGCTGTGGACGTTTTTGCAGGAGATCTGCCCGAAGGTGCTGGCAGAAGCTGATCCCACGGCGTCGTTGCAGTCGATCGCCGACAGCGCGATCGGCCTGGGGGATGTTGGCGCCTGCACGGCCTGGATCGATGCCGGCACGGTGGGCTCGCTCGACGCGCTGCTGGGCGACTGCGGTGTCGCGCGGCTGGTGCTGGCGCTCGGCCTGCTGCTGCAGCCGGTGATGCGCAGCCCGCCCCGCACGCTTGACAAGAGTCTCGTGCTACCGCTGCCGCCCGACCCGGCGGCGCATTATCCGGTGGCGGCGTTCTGGCTTGGGCTGATCGCGCCATTCCTGCGGCGCGCCGGGTTCGACCTGGCGCTGTTCATCACGCACCAGGACGGGCAGCCGGTGCTGGTGGTGGGCTTTTGCGCCGCGCTGGCCGACACGCTGCGCGCGATGATCGATCCGCTGGTGGGCGCCGACCTGCAGGTACGCCTGCAGCACACGGCCTGGATCGACGAGGAGCTGCAGCTTGAGCCCGACGTGCGCGCGCTGGCCAGCCAGCTGGCCCAGCCCGACCTGCCGCTGGCGCTGGCGCGCACGCTGTTCATGACAACCTTCATCGGAGCCTGACGTGATACTTCGCACACTGATCGTCATGCTGTGCCTGGCGGGCCTGCAGCACGGCACAGCCACGGCCCAGACCCAGGTCCAGGCCCAGACCGACGCACCGGTGCTGGTGACCGGCACCGTGGCCGACGAGGCGACCAGGGCCGCGCTGCTGGAACGCCTGCGCGGCGTCTACGGCGCCGCGCGTGTGGTCGACCAGCTGGCGGTCGGCACCGTGTCGACGCCCGCCAACTGGAACACGTATGTCGGCCGGCTGATCGGCCCGAACCTGCGCCTGGTGAAAGGCGGCCAGCTGCACATCGACGGCAACAGCATCAGCCTGCGCGGTGACGTGGCAAGCGAGGAGCAGCGCCAGAAGATCGCGGGCGACATCGCGGCGAGCCTGAATCCCACCTACACGGTCAACAACGGCTTGCGGGTGCAGGTGTCGCAGCAAGTGGTGCTCGATACGGCGCTGGCCGACCGCATCATCGAATTCGAGTCGGGCAAGGCAACGCTCACGCCCACCGGCATCGCCGTGCTGGACGGAATGACGGCCGCGCTGAACAAGATCAAGGGCGTCAAGGTCGGCGTCATCGGCCACACCGACAACGCCGGTTCGCGCGCCGGCAACCTGTCGCTGAGCCAGGCGCGGGCCGAAGCGGTCAAGGCCTATGTGGTGGCCCAGGGCATTGGGGCCGAATCGATCGCGGTATCGGGCGAGGGGCCCGACCGGCCGGTGGCCGACAACCGTACGCCGGAGGGAAGGGCGCGCAACCGGCGCATTGAGTTCAAGGTGATCCAGTAAAGCGCCCCGGCCTCTCGGCCGGGGCCGTCAACGGTGTAGGTCAACGCTTTACGGCAATGTGATCGTTACGTTTGCCGCTTTCGGCGGCAGCGTCACCAGATCGTTGTAATGCGCCAGCGCGTAGCCAGTGTCGTTGCCCAGCACGGTCCGGAAACCCACGTATGCACCCAGCCCGGCCACCGTAAACACCGCCCCCAGCACCCACAACGACAGGTCGCTGCGCACGCGGTTGACCACCTGGTCCGGCCGCTCGGCATGGGGAGCGAAGCCCCGCGTGCGGCCGCGCATGCGGGCGATCTCGTCGCCCAGGCGCGCCACCAGGTAGTCGAGCTTGTCCTTGCCGTCGAGCGCATAACGGCCCTGGAAACCCAGCAGCAGGCACATATGGAAAACCTCGAGCGCCTCGACCTGCTGCGCCCCGCGCGCGCGCAGGTCGTCGAGCCGGTGGAAGAAATGCTCACCGGCGAGCTGGTCGCCGAACACGCGCAGCTGCAGGGGCCGGGTCTCCCACGCGTCGCGCACGTCGAAGGTCGAGCGCAGGATGATTTCATCGACCGCCGAGCAGAATGCGTACTTGGCGGCGAGGATATCGTCGGCCGCGATCCCGAGTGCCTTGGCGTTGCGGTCGACGTCCATCAGAAAGCTCGTCATGTTGTCGGCAAACGCGACCTTGTCCTGTGGCCCGCACCCGGTCTTGAGCAGGAACAGCGCGTAGAACCCCTCGTACATGATGTCGCTGAGGCGTTGCGTGCGGCTGGCGCGCTCGCCCGTATCGCCTTTGGGCGCGGCGCGGCGCTCGATGAACGCGCTCATGCCGACACCGCGATCAGTTCGAGCCGCAGTTCGCGCAGCCCGTTGGGCACGTACACCGACATCGCCTGCGACTTGAGCATGGCCTCGTACAGCGCCCCGCGCACATCGAGGACGAAGTAGACCATGTCGGGCCGCACGGGAATCGCGCTCGGTACCTGCGGCGCATGCAGCAGCCTGACGCCCGGCAGCGCAGACAGCACGCAGCGGTCGACGTCTTCGGGCGCGCCGACCTTGAATTGCAGCGGCACGGTTTCGACCAGGCGCAGCGCCGGCATGTCGGCGGCCACGGCAAGGTACAGCGTGGTTTGGGGCGTGATGCGGCCCGAGTCGAGCGCGCCGTGGTAGTACGACGGCCGGTCGTGGTACAGGGCGATGGTGAAGTAGCGCGACGAGATCACGGTGTCGAGGAGTTCGCGGATGATGCCGTCCAGGCGCGCGAACGGCGGCCCCGGATCGGCGTGGACATACGCGGGCAGGTCGTCCAGCCGGTAGCTGCGCGAATAGGTCATCAGGCCGCCGGCCAGATGCAGCAGCGCGCCGTACAGGCGCTCGGGATGCAGCTCGCGGTGGTGCAGGTAATGGGCCAGCGCCGCATAGCCGGCGCTGGCCGTGTGCAGCAGCCAGAACGCCGACACGTCGCCGCCGCGGATCTCGACCACGTTGCGGCTCGGTTCGCGCAGGTCGCCATACAGCGCGGTCACCTTGGCCAGCAGCTTTTCCATCAGCCGCGCCAGCGCGCCGTGCAGGCCCAGGCCCGGGCCGGCCACCGCGTCGATCGACAGGCTCGGTGGAATGAAGCCGGGATCGGGCTCGAAGCCGCCGGTGGGCACGCGGCGCAGGCGCAGCAGTGGAAAGCTCTCAAAGGCTTCGAGCGCGTCGCCGTCGGCCACCAGCCGCAGCGTCTTGCGCAGATACGTGACCGGGGCTTCGGCGGCGCTGCTGTACAGGTCATGCGTGTCGCGGTCATGCCGGGAAAAGCGCAGCGTGTCTTCCTGCTCGTGCAAGCCGTCGCCGGCGACGTTCGCGCAGTTCTCGCCGTGCGCGCGCAGCGCCGGCAGGGCGGCGTGGTAAGTGACGGTCTGCAGCTCGGGCGGCAGGTCGGCCAGCCGTACCTGGGGCGGCAGGATGTCGCCATCGGGCGCCCGGTAGACCTCGCCCTCGGGGAACAGCAGCGACAGCGCTTCGAGGCGCAGCACGTCGTTCCTGAGCGCGTCCAGGTCGATCGTCATCCTGCGCACGCCCCAGCAATACGGATGCAGCGCGCACGCGGTCTGGTTCAGGCGCGCATCGTGGTAGCGCTCCTGCTGCTGGAAATGCTGGGGCCGCAGGAACAATCCTTCGTCCCATAAGACCTTGGATGGCATGCTCACGTCGGCCTCGCTTGGTGTCCGAAAATGTTTAGCTTGCAGGAAAGTTTTCGACGTTTATTGACAGCGCACAGACCCCAGCGTGCTTGCACCACTGACGGTGCCACCGGCCACACTCATCGCACAGGCATGCAGACCGATATTCACGCCGTTGCGCTCGGCCTCCACGCTGCTGACCGTCGTGCGCCAATGGCCGGACGCGGGGTTGTGGAACAGCGCTACGATACCGACATGGCCGGCTTCGCGCGCCACCTTCTCGGTTACTTCGTAGCGCTGCCCCGGCACCAGCATGATTTCGCGGACATCGAGCAGGTCGGCGCCGAGCCGCTCGCGTTCCTGTTGCGGATCGAGGAAGGCGGCGTAGGGCGCTTCTTCGAAGGCGTCCTTCTGGCGCAGCTTGTAGAGGCGCACCGCGAGCGCCAGCGGCTGGCCGCGCTCGTTGACGTTCAGGCGTGTGGCTGCGTGCAGCCGCAGTGGCACGTTACGGGGCGGCTGTTGTGATTCGGGCAGCCCGGGCTGTTTGCGCAGGCCCACCGCGCCCAGCGCCGCACTGGCGAACGAACCGTGCGGGGCGTTGCCGCAACCAGCCAGCGTTGCAGTGAACGTGAACGCGAGCATCAACAGCGCGCAGCGGTGGGTTGGGGTCATCCGGTTCCCCTGTGCAGTTTCTTGAACGCCAGCGTTGGATTGAATCCGTTTCCCGCCCGCATACGCTGCGCCAGCGCAAGGCGTCGCCCGTTCGCGCACCGATCCCACATCTGTTTGCTGAATGCACGCGCTGTTGACCATGCACAACTGCACGCGGGTGCCGATGCGAATAATGGTGGCTTGTTTATCCACCGGAGCCGAACATGATTCGCCAACGACTGTTACCCATGCTGATCGGCGTTGCCGTCCTGGCCGGGTGCGCCACCGACGGTACGGGCACCAGTACGAACACCCCGCGCGCCGCCGTGTCCGGGAACATCTACGTGCAGGCCGATGCGGCGCTGGCGGCGCGCCAGCCCGAAAAAGCGATTGCATTGCTCAAGTCTGCCAGCGTGGCCCATCCCGTCGACAAGAAACCGTGGGTACGCATGGCGCAGATCCGGTTCGACGCCAGCCAGTATGGCGAGGCGATCAGCCACGCCCAGGAAGCCCTGGCGCGCGACCCCAACGACACGCTGGCCTACAGCATCCTGGCCGTCAGCGGCCTGCGTGTGGCGAGCAAGGCACTGGCCGATCTGACCCGCAAGAACAATCTGCAGGGGTCGGTGCGCAGCGAGGCGCAGGACCTGGCCAGGCTGCTGCGCACGAGCCTGGGCGAAGAAGTGCTGGTCAGTACGCGACCGGCCGCGCGCCCATCGGCGCGCAAGCCGCCCACCCAGACGGCGGCAGCGCCGTCGCGACCCGCGCCTGCCCCAGCGGGCGGCAGCCCGTTCGACGTCCTGAAATAACGCGGCATTTCTCACGAGTGGCCGGCCATGCCGGCCATCCCATCCCTTACTGGAGTCGACATGGCCAAGAACGAAAGCGTACAAAAACGGTTGCAGAAAGTGCGCGCGCCGCGCGTGCAGATGACGTATGACGTCGAGATCGGCGACGCGACCGAAAACAAGGAGCTGCCGTTCGTGGTTGGTGTGGTCGGTGATTTCGGGACCGATCCCCAGGTCGACAAGAAACGCCTGAAGGACCGCACGTTCGTCAATGTCGATGCCAGCAATTTCGATGAAGTGCTCGGGGGCGTGGCGCCGGTGGCGAGCTTCAAGGTGGAAAATCACCTGTCGCCGGAAGGCGGCGAATTCGGCGTGCAGCTGCAGTTTCGCGAGATGGCGGATTTTCGGCCCGAATCGGTGGTGCGCCAGGTGGCGCCGCTGGCCGGGCTGCTCGAGGCGCGCACCAAGCTGGCCGACCTGCGCAACAAGCTGGCCGGGAACGACAAGCTCGAAGACATCCTGACCGACGTACTGGGCAACACCGAAAAGCTCGACAGCCTGCGCAAGCAGCAGGGCGACACCGGCAAGGAGGGTTGAGATGGCCGCAGTCCTCGAATCAACGGGTGCACAGCCGGGCACCCCCGAACTGGATGCGTCGCTGCTCGACCAGATCGTCGAACAGAGCCGCGTGGCCACGTCCAGCAGCGAGCATGTGCGGGCGCGCGACCTGATCTCGGAGCTGGTCAGCCAGGTCATGCAGGGCACGATGGTGATGTCGTCGAACCTGTCGGCCACGATCGACGCCCGGCTGGCGGAGCTCGATCGCATGATCTCCGACCAGTTATCCAGCGTGATGCACGCGCCCGAATTCCAGAAGCTCGAGCGCAGCTGGACGGGCCTGCAATACCTGGTCAAGAACAGCACGACGGGCGCGAACCTGCAGATCCGCATGCTCAACGCGTCCAAGCGCGAGCTGGTGAAAGACTTCCAGTCGGCGATGGAATTCGACCAGAGCACGATGTTCAAGAAAATCTACGAAGAAGAATTCGGCACCTTCGGCGGCGCGCCGTACGGCACGCTGATCGGCGACTTCGAGATCACGCGCCAGCCCGAAGACATCTATTTTCTCGAACAGATGTCGCACGTGGCCGCCGCCAGCCATGCGCCGTTCATCACGTCCTCCAGTCCCGAACTGTTCGGCGTCGAAAGCTTCGGCGACCTGGGCAAGCCGCGCGACCTGGCCAAGGTGTTCGACACCGTCGAATACGCCAAGTGGAAGGCGTTCCGCGAATCGGAAGACGCGCGCTACGTCGGCTTGACGCTGCCGCGCTTTCTGGGCCGGCTGCCGTACCACCCGGCCGACGGCATGACCACCGAAGGCTTCAATTACGTCGAGGATGTCGACGGCAGCGACCATTCCCGCTACCTGTGGTGCAACGCGGCGTACGCGTTCGGCGCGCGCCTGACGCGCGCGTTCGAGGATTACGGCTGGTGCGCGGCGATCCGCGGCGTCGAGGGCGGGGGGCTGGTCGAGAACCTGCCGACCCACACGTTCAAGACCGACGAGGGCGAGGTCGCGCTCAAGTGCCCGACCGAAGTGGCGATCACGGACCGGCGCGAGAAGGAAATGTCGGACCTGGGCTTCATCTCCCTCGTGCACTGCAAGAACACGTCGTACGCCGCTTTTTTCGGTGCGCAGTCGGCGCAGAAGGCGCGCAAGTACAACAACGAAGCGGCCAATGCGAATGCGGTGCTGTCGTCGCAACTTCAATACATCTTTGCTGTGTCGCGTATAGCGCATTACATGAAATCCATGATGCGCGACAAGATCGGCAGCTTCGCGGCAGCGTCCAATGTCGAGGATTACCTGAACCGCTGGCTCACGCAGTACGTCCTGCTCGACGATAACGCGAGCCAGGACCAGAAAGCGCAGTTCCCGCTGCGCGAAGCCAGCGTGCAGGTATCCGAGGTGCCGGGCCGGCCCGGCGTGTACCGCGCCGTGTCGTTCC
>Ga0308158_10000784_pt1 | contig 42473 bp, 39 predicted proteins | sample PhyBR2_FD_201038 | JGI IMG/M metagenome (GOLD analysis project Ga0308158, IMG submission 201038) | Phyllosphere microbial communities from UC Gill Tract Community Farm, Albany, California, United States - DLSLB.R2 | ecosystem: Host-associated > Plants > Phyllosphere > Unclassified | place: USA... | reverse complement strand
TGGGTAACGTAGGACACGAGGGCCTCCTGGCGTCGATATGAGTGTGGTAACCCAAATCGATACCGGAGGCCCTCGCCCTTTACATCACGCCACGCTGTTCACAACGTCCGCGGGAATTACATCTAGGCAGCGGCCGGGCGTCCAGCCTTAGAACTCGGGGACGGATTCCTGTGCCACTGCCGTGGCCTCGGCGAACTGCGTCTGGTAGAGCTCGGCGTAGCGGCCGCCGGCTGCCAGCAGTTCGGTGTGGGTTCCGCGTTCCACGATCTGGCCGCCCTCCACCACCAGGATGGCGTCCGCCGCGCGGACGGTGGAGAGCCGGTGCGCAATCACGACGGCGGTACGCCCCTCGAGTGCGGCGCCCAGGGCTGCCTGCACAGCGGCTTCGTTCGTGGAGTCGAGCGCGGCAGTGGCCTCATCGAGGATGACCACCCGCGGCTGGGCAATGAGGAGCCGGGCGATGGTCAGGCGCTGGCGTTCGCCGCCGGAAAGCCGGTAGCCGCGCTCCCCCACCACTGTCTCCAGGCCGTCCGGCAGGGACCTGATCATGGTCTCCAGCCGGGCCTGGCGCAGGACGTCCCACATGTCTTCGTCCGTGGCGTCGGGCCGGGCCAGCCGAAGGTTGGAGGCGATGGTTTCGTGGAACAGGTGGCCGTCCTGGGTAACCATGCCCAGGGTGTCCCGCAGCGAATCGAAGGTGGTGTCCCGGACGTCCAGCCCCGTCCCCGGCGCGGTGCCGCCAAGACGCACGGCGCCCGAGTCGACGTCGTACAGCCGCGACAGCAACTGGGCGATGGTGGACTTGCCGGCGCCGGACGAGCCCACCAGGGCCACTGTCTGGCCAGGTTCTACCCGGAAGCTGACGCCGTGCAGCACTTCCTCGCCCCCCCGCGTGTCCAGGGTGGAGACCTCCTCCAACGAGGCCAGGGAGACCTTGTCCGCGGAGGGATAGGCGAAGCGGACGTTGTCGAACTCCACGGACACGGGCCCGGCAGGAACGGGCACGGCGTCCGGTTTCTGCTGGATCAGCGGTTTCAGGTCCAGGATCTCAAAGACCCGTTCAAAGCTGACCAGCGCGCTCATGACTTCAACGCGGGCGTTGGACAGTGCCGTGAGCGGAGCGTAGAGCCGTGTCAGGAGCAGCGCCAGGACCACCACATCGCCGGGCGCGAGCTGGCCGCCCAGGGCGAGCCAGCCGCCCAGTCCGTAGACCAGCGCGAGTGCGAGAGCCGAGACCAGGGTCAGGGCCGTGACGAACGTGAACTGCAGCATGGCCATGCGGACGCCGATGTCACGGACGCGGCCCGCGCGGGCAGCGAATTCGCGGGATTCCTCATCCGGGCGGCCGAAGAGTTTCACCAGTGTGGCGCCGGGCGCGGAGAACCGCTCCGTCATCTGGGTGCCCATGGCGGCGTTGTGCGCAGCGGCTTCGCGGCGCAGGTCCGCCAGTTTGGAGCCCATGCGCCGGGCCGGGATCAGGAAGATCGGCAGCAGGACCATGGCGAGCACGGTGACCAGCCAGGACTTGTTGAGCATCACGATCAGGGTCAGGGCCAGCGCCACGGAGTTGCTCACCACACCGGAAAGCGTGCCGGCAAAGGCCGACTGCGCTCCGATGACGTCGTTGTTGAGGCGGCTGACCAAGGCTCCCGTCCGGGTGCGGGTGAAGAAGGCAATGGGCATGCGCTGCACGTGGTCGAACACCCGGGTGCGCAGGTCCACGATGACGCCTTCGCCGATGGTCGAGGACAGCCAGCGGGTCAACAGCCCCACTCCCGCTTCGCCCACCGCCACGATGGCGATCAGCACGGCCAGCCAGATCACGGTACCGGCATCTGTCTTGGCGATGATGGCGTCAACCACCTGGCCGGCAAGCACCGGGGTGGCGACGGCAAGGAAGGCCGCTGCGATGGAGGAGAGTACGAAGGCGACGAGCTTGCCCTTGTGGGGAGCGGCGAAGGCCAGCACCCGCTTCAGGGTTTCCTTGGAGAACGGCTTGGAGCCGCTCTTGGCGGTGCTGATGTTGTAGAGCGAGCTCCACGCCACGCGGTCCATGCTCATGGTTATTTCTCCTGGCTTGCAGTGTGGTGGAGCTCCTGGACCGTGCCGTTTTCCAGGTGCCACCGGTAGTCGAGTCGGACGTTTTCGAGCAGCCGGCGGTCGTGGGTGACCAGCAGCAGCGCTCCGTCGTAGCTTTCAAGGGCCTCTTCCAGCTGCTCGATGGCCGGCAGGTCGAGGTGGTTGGTGGGTTCGTCAAGCACCAGCAGGTTCACGCCGCGCGCCTGGAGCAGGGCCAGGGCTGCCCGTGTCCGCTCCCCCGGCGACAGGGAATCCACGGTCCGCGACGTGTGGTCCGCCTTGAGGCCGAACTTGGCCAGGAGGGTACGGACGTCCGCGCTGTTCCAGTCGGCCAGCACGGCTTCGACGGCGTCGCCCAGTGGCTGGGCACCGTCCAGCAGTCCCCGGGCCTGGTCGATTTCGCCGACGGCGACGGTGGCACCCATGGAGGCGTCGCCGTCGTCCGGTGCCTGGGTTCCCAGCAGCAGGCGCAGCAGGGTGGACTTTCCGGCACCGTTGGGGCCCGTGATCCCGATCCGCTCACCACCGTTGAGCTGGAGGTTCACCGGTCCCAGCGTGAAGCTGCCCTGGCGTGCCACGGCGTTGCGCAACGTGGCGACGACGGCGCTGGAGCGCGGTGCCTGGCCGATGCTGAACTGCAGCTGCCATTCCTTCCGGGGCTCCTCCACCACGTCCAGCCGGGCGATGCGGGATTCCATCTGCCGGACCTTCTGGGCCTGCTTCTCGGAGGACTCGGTGCTGGCGACGCGCCGGATCTTGTCGTTGTCCGGGTTCTTCTTCATGGCGTTCCGGACGCCCTGCGAACTCCACTCACGCTGGGTCCGTGCCCGGGACACCAGGTCTGCCTTGGTGGCGGCGAACTCGTCGTACTTTTCGCGGGCGTGCCGGCGGGCCACTGCGCGTTCCTCGAGGAAGGCGTCGTAGCCGCCGTCGTACACGGCAACGCTGTTCTGTGCCAGGTCCAGCTCCACCACCCGGGTCACGCAGCGGGCAAGGAATTCACGGTCATGGCTGACCAGGACCACCCCGCCGCGCAACCCTGTCACGAAGCTTTCGAGGATGGCCAGGCCGGCGAGGTCGAGGTCGTTGGTGGGCTCGTCCAGCAGCACCACATCGAAGCGGCTCAGCAGCAGGGCAGCCAGTGCCACCCGTGCCGCCTGGCCGCCGGAAAGCCCGGTCATCAGCGCGTCCGGGCCGGCGTCCAGCCCCAGCTCCGCAAGCACGGCAGGGATGCGGTCATCCAGGTCTGCCGCGCCGGAGGCCATCCAGCGGTCAAAGGCCCGGGCATACGCATCATCTGCGCCGGGAGCACCCGAACCAAGGCCCTCCGCGCTGGATTCCATCTCAAGGGTGGCTTCTGCGCAGCCGGTCCGGCGGGCGATGTAGGCTGCCACCGTTTCACCTGGAACACGTTCGTGTTCCTGGGGCAGCCAGCCGACGAAGGCATCGGCCGGGGCAAGGCTGACGGAGCCCTCATGGGGCTGGTCGACGCCGGCAAGGAGGCGCAGCAGCGTGGATTTCCCCGCCCCGTTGGCACCCACGACGCCCACCACGTCCCCGGGCGCCACTGTCAGCGAGAGCCCGGAAAAAAGCGTGCGGTGCCCATGGCCACCGGAGACGTCCTTGGCAACAAGGGTTGCAGTCATCGATTCGTCCTTTCGCCGCTGCCCGGACAGCCGTCGACGGCCGGCAGAGGCGGCAAAATTGCGGCCGCGGCGCCGCTGGGGCTGCAGGACATAGAAGAACCCGCTGGTCCGGACTTGGGGGGTGTACGGACCAGCGGGCTCGACCAACAACTATAGAGGAAAGTGGCCCTGGGGCAAAATCCGCGGCATGGCGGGCACGAGCCGGCAGGGCAGGCGGGCACGGTAAAATCGTCGTCACCACCCGTTCTGCAGAGAGCACCCCATGACCCTTTCCGCCAAGGCGTTCCAGCGCTGGCTGCAGGGCATCGCACCCGATGCCAGCACTGCCGACGTCTGCCGGGTCTCGGGGATCAAACGGACCACGTTGGCCCAGCAACTGGTCCGTGGCAAGGTCTCGGTGAGTACGGTGGTCAGCATCAGCCGCGCCTACAAAATCAACCCGGTGGCAGCGCTGGCCGGGTTCGATGCCTACAGCGCCCTCGCCGGTCCGCCCCGCCCGCCCACCAGGAACGAGCTGGTGAGCCAGATCTCCAGCGCAGACCTCCTCCGGGCCCTCCTGGCCCGTCCGGCCATGGACGCCGCGCGGGGGGCGGCCGCTCCCGCCCTCAGCGCTGCCCCGCACGCCACCTCCGTGAAGAACTGGGTTGACGCCATTGACGACGGCGAGGTGCGGCACCGTGTTTCGGCCGCCACCGGCGTGGCCCCACAGAATTATTCCGCCCAGCTGACCGCCAACCGCTTGTCACCCGAGCTTGCCATGGCCACGGCGTTGGCTGCAGGGGTGGGACCAGCCGGCGGGTTGGTGGCCACCGGCCTCATCACGGAGGAGGAGGCCGGCTGGCCCCCGGGAGCCCGGCAGGCGGCGCTGGACAGCCTTTCTGACGGAGAACTAACCGCGCTTGCAGGAGACAGACTCCAGGCACTGGGCAAAGTATTGCGCCGGCAGGAGCAGGACCAGGCGCAGACAGAGAAGATTTGGGAGAACCTGGGATGATCGAGACCCTTCAATGGACCACGCTGGCCGTCTGCGCATTCGTTGCGGCGGCACGCATTCCCAGCACCCTCCGCGGTGAGAACCGCTCCCTCTTCGGCATCTTTGCCATGATGACCCTGGCCATCCTGTTGAGCATCCAGGGCCCGTACCTGGTGATCGACCAGGCGCTGGGGGGTTTCAACCTGGCCAATCTGCTGCTCCGGTTCGTGATCTTCGGTGCCATCTTCTTCATGGGCATCCGCATCTCCAAGGGGTTTGATGCAAAGGACGCCTACCGGTTCATCACCGGGCGGACAGGAATGGCAGTCCTCGCAGTCATATCCGCGGTCGCTGTGACACTGTTCTTCCTGATGGACACCAGTGGTTCCTCCGCAGGTCTTACGGGCGTGGTGGGCACCGATCCCTGGAACTCCGCGCTGCTCGAATATTACGGGGCTGCGGGCAGGGCGTACCCCGCCTATGTTGCGTTGGCCCTGCTTCCAGCCATGGTCCGCGCCGTGTCGAGTCGCCTGCCCGGTTTAGTCCGGGCTGCCGCCGCCCTGCTGGGCCTTGGCGCCGTGGCGACGGGGCTGAGCTTGTCGTTCCCCCTGATCCCGCCGGCCCTCGGCCAAATTGAGTTCATCATCAACTACACCGCGGTGCTGTGCTTCGTCGTTGGTCTGGCGCTGATCTGGGCGGCCAAGGTGGTCAACGCGCGTACGGTCCGCAGCCGCAGGACATCTACCGAAACGTAACCTTCGCGGGCTTTCACAAAATCATTAGTGTGTGACACAATCATGAATGTGTGAAGGCGGGGCTGCCAAGCGTTTTCGAACGGGGATAAATTCCAAAACGCGGGAGTCCCGGGGGCCTTTGCACACATTGGGGGGATGAGTGGTGGCGGATCGTTGGGGACCGCCCCCACTCAGCCTGTTTAAGGCCCTTTTCGGCAGCCCGCGGCCTGCACGCCGCGCATCTACGCCCGGGCAAACCTCAGTGTCACCAGCTGGAACGGCCGGAGCCTGAGTACGGCACCCGCGCCGGTGGGCTGGACTCCAGCAGCTTCGGTGGTGCGCTCCAGGAGGTCCGTGGGCACAACGTCCCGCACCGGGAAGTTCGCCGTAATGTTTCCTTGGGAGCGCTGCCCCAGCGACTCATACAGCCGGACCACCACGTCCCCGGATCCGTCCTGCGCCAGTTTCACCGCTTCGATGACCAGGGCAGGATTGCTGACGGAGAACAGCGGCTCCACGCCGGCGCCTCCGCTGACCAGCCGGGGCGCCAGGTTTGTCCGGTACCCTTCCTGGACGGCATCGGCAATGTCAGCACCCGGGCGGATGGTCACGGTCAACTCGTGCCGCCCCCGGTCTGCGTCCGGGTCGGGGAACTTGGGCGCCCGCAGCAGGGACAGGCGCACCGTGGTGGTGGTTCCGCCGTCGGATTCCCTGATGTTCCTGCCCACGTCATGGCCGTAGGTGGAGGAGTTGGACACGGCCACGCCGTAGCCGGGTTCACCCAAGTGGATCCAGCGGTGGGCGCAGATTTCGAACTTCGCGGCCTCCCACGAGGTGTTGGTGTGGGTGGGTCGGAAAACGTGGCCGAACTGCGTTTCGGCAGCCGACCTGTCAGCCCGGACGTCGAGGGCAAATCCAAGCTTCAGCAGCTTTTCGCGCTCCTGCCAGTCCACTGACGTGGTGATCTCCAGTGACGGGCTGCCGGGGGCAAGCGTGATGCGCTGGGTCAGCGGGGAGGCGCCGGCCACCCGTTCCACCACAACGACGGCGCTGCCGCCTTCGGTGGCAAGCCGGACCGATTCTGCGTGGACCAGCTGCGTAACGTTGCGCCGGTAGAACTCGTCGATATCCCAGGCATCCCACTCATTGGGGGTATCCCGGTGAAGCTCCAGCAGATTGCCGTGCTGGCCCGGAGCGATTGCCTCACGGCCGCTGGCGTGGTCGCACAGGGAGGAGAGCAGTCCGTCGGCATCCACCACGGCGCGGATGATCCCGTTGTCCAGGATGTAGCCACCTTCATGCGGTGTGGCCTGCACCGGCTCCCGGTCCACCGCCGCTTCAGCCGCCGCCAGCGCGGGAACTCCATCCCGGGCATGCGGTGCGGCGTTCAGCAGGAACCGGCGGTCGCCCGGGCCCAGCATGGCGGCGGCAGCACGGCCGATCAGCGACTCGAGGGCGGCTTCGATGGCCTGGTAGTTCCGCTCGGCATCCTGGTGCACCCAGGCAATGGAGCTGCCGGGAAGAATGTCATGGAACTGCTGCAGCAGGACCAGCTGCCACAGGCGCTTGAGCTCGGCGCCGGGATACTCGTAGGCACCGGCGGCGCGGACGGCAGCCGTGGCACACCACAATTCGGCTTCACGCAGCAGGTGCTCGCTGCGCCGGTTGCCCTTCTTGGTGCGCGCCTGGCTCGTGTAGGTGCCGCGGTGCAGCTCCAGGTACATCTCGCCCACCCAGACCGGCAAGGCTGGATAGTCTTCCTCGGCCTGCCGGAAGAAACTTTCCGCGGAGCCGATCCTGACCTTTGGCGATCCTTCCAGCTCCGCCGTGCGTGCAGCGGCGGCAAGCATTTCGCGGGTGGGGCCGCCGCCGCCGTCGCCATACCCGAACGGCACCAGCGACACGGTGCCGCGGCCGTGGTCCCGGTAGTTGCGCTCGGCGTGGGCCAGGTCCCTGCCGCTGAGGTCGGAGTTGTAGGTGTCCACCGGGGGGAAGTGGGTGAAGAGCCGGGTGCCGTCGATCCCCTCCCAGTTGAACGTGTGGTGGGGCATCCTGTTGGTCTGGTTCCAGGAGATCTTCTGCGTGAGGAACCAGCGGCTGCCCGCAGCCTTCACGATCTGGGGCAGGGCCGCGCTGTAGCCGAACGAGTCCGGGAGCCACGCCTCCCTGCATTCAATGCCGAATTCGTCCAGGAAGAAACCCTTGCCCTCCACGAACTGCCGGGCCATGGCTTCGCCGCCGGGCATGTTGGTGTCCGATTCGACCCACATGCCGCCGACCGGGACGAACTGCCCGGCGCGGACTTTTTCCCTGATCCGGCCGAACAGGTCCGGGTACAGCTCCTTGATCCAGGCCAGCTGCTGCGCGGAGGAGCAGGAGAAGACAAAGCCGGGGTCCTCGTCCATCAGGGCCACCACGTTGGAGAACGTCCGGGCGCATTTGCGGATGGTTTCCCGGACCGGCCAGAGCCAGGCGGAGTCGATGTGCGCATGCCCGGTGGCAACCAGTTGGTGCGCGGAGGCATAGGCGGGCCTGGTCAGGACGTCGGTAAGCGCCCGCCGCCCTGCCGCCGCGGTCCCGGCAACATCGTCAGGGTCCATCACGTCCATCATGTGTTCGAGCGCCCGGAGGATCTCGTGGCGGCGCGGGAGCTCCAGCGGAAGCTGCTCCATGAGGCCGGCAAGGGTCCAGATGTCCTGCTGGAGTTCCCACACGGTCTGGTTCAGTTCGGCGATGGCGATGTTTCCCAGCCGGTACTGCGGGGCTTCCCCAGCGGTCGCCCTGTCCCCCAACGGGGTGGCGGCAAACGTCCAGCCCTGGGCCATGTCCGGGTTCGCGGCCGCCTCAACGTAGAAGTCCACGGCCATGCCGCTGCCCAGCAGCTTGAGCGGGATGTACTGGTTGCGGGGTGATATTGCCTTGATGATGCTGCCATCGGAGCGCCAGGCGATGCCCTCGCACTGGAACCCCGGGGCCTCGGTGGTGAACCCCAGGTCCACCACCACCTCCACCGTGGTGTCCGGGCCGCCGCCCCAGGATTCGGGCACTTCCCCCTGCAGCCGCAGCCAGGTAGTACCCCACGGCCTACCCCAGGGGGCACCGTGCTCCTGCGGCTGGAACTCCTGCCTCATCGCCTCGAGCGCGGGGACCGGCTCACCGGGCACTTCCCAACTGCTCAGGGCAAGCGGGACTGTCCTGCTGTAAACGGCAGGGACAATGCGCTCCCGCACAAACCTGGCCAGGCGGACTTCCGTGATCCTGCGGTCGTCATGCAATATAGGCCCTCTTTAAACTGGAGACTGGATCATCGAGTCCATTCGATGGACAAATCTACCCGCTGACAGCACTGCAACCAACCCCCTGCGCCCAGGCAGCGGGCCGGCCCGGGCGTTGGCGCCGCTACGTCCTTGGGACGGCGGGTTCGGGCCTCAGGATCCGGGAGTCCCCGGCATAGATGTTGAAACTGGTGCCGCGGCTGAATCCCGCCACGGTCAAACCGTTCGCTTCTGCCAGTTCCACGGCGAGGCTGGACGGGGCACTGACAGCGGCCAGGACGGGAATTCCGGCGAGCGAGGCTTTCTGCACCAGCTCGAAGGATGCCCGGCCGGACACTTGGAGGACCGTCCCGGTCAACGGCAGGAGCCCTTCGCGCAGCGCCCAGCCCACCACTTTGTCCACCGCATTGTGCCGCCCCACGTCTTCGCGCAGGCACAGGAGCCGTGGCGCGCCGTCGTCGTCGATCCTGAACAGGCCCGCCGCGTGAACGCCACCGGTGTCATCAAAGACGCGCTGGGACTCCCGCAGCAGGTCCGGCAGGGAGGCCAGGACCTTGGCGTCCACCGTCAGCGGGTCCGCCTGCGGGCTGTGGTGCGAGGACTTCTGCACGGCTTCGATGGAGTCCGTCCCGCAAATGCCGCAGGAGCTGGACGTATAGACCCTGCGGCCGGTGTCGGGGAGTGGAACGTCCGGCCGCAACTGGGCCTCCACCACGTTGAATGTCTGGACGCCGTTTTCGTCCTCGCCGGCGCAGAACCGCAGCGACACCAGCTGTTCAGGGGTCCAGATAACACCTTCGGACACCAGGAATCCGGCCACCAGGTCAAAATCGTCGCCGGGCGTGCGCATGGTGACCGAATAGGACAGCCCGCCCAGCCGGATTTCCAGCGGTTCTTCCACGGCGAGGACATCCTCGCGGTGGCGGACCGGGTACTCCAGGGCACCCGGAGAACCATCCAGGAGATATTTGTGCACCTTGCGGCGCTGGGTTACTCGTCCCATGTTCCACCCTGCCTGTTCATTACTCCATCATGGCACCAACAGAGCCTGCCCCGGCCCACGGGACCAACCCAGGACCGGCTTAGCCCAGGAGGGCGCTCCAGTCCACGGGTCCACTGGGTGCCGGCTTGGCCTTGGGCTGGCCGGTCCGGGCAGTGCTCCGCGGTTTGGCTTTGGCCTCCCCGTCACCGCGACGCGGAATGGGCGGCCCCCAGGGCAGCGCGAAGGCCGGCACCAGTTCGCCCAACTGCACTCCGTGCGGCGGCACCACCAGGACCCCATCGGCAGCGGCCAGCCCGCGCATCATGCCCGGTCCCGTATGCTGCGCCGGAGACGCCATGCCGTACAGCAGCCGGAACGGCATCAGCCTGGTGCGTCCGGGGTCCGGCTCAACCATCGTCCCGCAGGGCACTTCCTCCACGGGCGGCATGGGGCGGTGCCCCAACGCGGCCAGCAGCGGAGCACCCACGGTGGAGAGGGCCATCATGGCCGCCAGCGGGTTGCCAGGAAGCCCCAGGACGAAGCGGCCGTCCGGAAGTTCGGCGAGAACCGCGGGGTGTCCCGGACGCATTGCCACGCCGTCGATGATGAGCCGTCCGCCGAGCTCCGCCACAGCCCGCCGCAGGTGGTCCGTTCCGGAGCGCCCGGTACCCCCGGTGGTGATAACGACGTCGGCGGGCAGGTCCGGCGCGCCGGGCACCTCCGGCAGCACGTCCTCAAGCGCCGCCAGCCATTCGTCGTAGGAATCGCCGATCCGCTGCTGTCCGCCGGTGATGCCGCCCAGCATGGCAACGACGTCGGGCAACTGGGGGCCGAACGTGTCGCGCACCTGGCCCGGGGCCGGCGTGCCCTGTTCCACCACCTCTGACCCCGTAAGCACCAGGCGGACCACCGGCTTCCCCTGGACCTGGACTTCGTCGTAACCGGCCAGGGCGGCCAGCGCCAGGTGTGCCGGGTTGAGCTCCACCCCTGCCTTGACCAGGGTGTCCCCTTCCAATGCTTCCTCCCCGGCCTTGCGGATGTGCTCTCCGGCGCGGGGCTCACCCGGGCGCGCCTTGCCGCCGGTCATCAGGATGGGGAGCCCTTCATCGTCCGTGCCGAGGACAGCATTTTCGGTGCGAAGAACTGCCTTGGCGCCGGGCGGGATGAGGCCTCCCGTGGCGATGGGACTGGCCTGGTGGGGTGCCAGCCGCGTTCCGGGCTCCACGGGGATCCACGGGCCGCTGCCGTTGACCGCCCAGCCGTCCATGGCTGAGGACGCGTAGTGGGGCATGTCCTGAAGGGCCACGATGTCCCGGTCAAGCCGGCGGCCCAGGGCTATCCGGAGCGCCACCGGCCCGGGGGGTATGGGGGTTGCTGCATCGAACGCAGCTTGCCGGGCTTCTTGCCAGGTGTGGGCCGCATGATGGTGTGCATCATGCGGCTGTTCAGTTTTGTGCGCCTCTGCATCACTGCCCGGTGGCGCCTCCGGATCGCTGTGGGGTTCTGCCGTCATTCGCCGGGAGTCCCGGCGGCTTCAGCGTCGTAGTCTTCGGCCAGGGAACGGGCAACGGCCAGCGCCGCGTCCATCGATGCTGCGTCCATTGCCCTGCCGGGAGCAGCCGCCAGTCCCGCGGCGAAGCCTGCGATGAAGGTGGTCAGCGGCGCGGCCGGCCTGACAACCGCATGGGCAGCGACGCCGGCCAGCGCCAGCACGGCGTTGACATCCACCTGGACATCTTCAAGCTTGTAGGCCTGGAGAAGCGCCCTGCACCACTCTTCCAGCGTCTCATCCTGGCTTTTCACGACTTGCCTCCCACGTTAGCTCCGCCCATGAACCGGTCCTGGCCCGCGCGCTGGTTCCCGGCGGAAATCCCCAGCGCGGCAGCATCGTCCCAGGTATCCACATCGGATGTGGACCCGGCGGGGACTGTGACAAGCTGCACGTCCAGACTAGCAAGGAGCGCCCTCACGGATCCGTTGACCAGGGCGTTGCGCGCAGCCAGGTCGGCGCAGGCTCTTGTTAACCCAGCCGTGCTGTAAAAACCTGCCAAGGGCTGGGCCCTGCCATCCCCGGAACAAGCCATCACGCCGCCCTCACAGTCCGCCACATCGGTGCGCGCCAGGGCATCCTTCAGCACAGCCACCGCCTGGGAGGCCAGCGGCATGTCGCACGCCAGCACCAGGCAGTAGGGCGCCCCTTCGCCTCCCTTGGCCAGCGCGGCCAGGCCTGCGGCTATTGCGGCAGCAGGCCCGGCGAACTGCGGCTCCTCGCGGCACATCAGCGGGGTGGAGGGCCGGGTTGACGGGGCCGCCAGACCCGCGGCCCCGGACTCTCCCAGCAGGGATCCCGCATCACCGACCACCACGGTGCGGCGGGCGCCGGCTGCCGCGGCCACGGCACGCTCGAGGAGGGTCTGGCCCTGGTATACCAGGGACTGCTTGGGTACCCCGCCCAGCCGGGATGACCGTCCCCCGGCCAGGATCAGGGCGTCGAAAACCAACATGCTCTTTTGCACTCCCCCAGCCTAGCGATCAGCGGCGCTGCCGGGCAGCGCGAGGCGTCAGGCGGCGCGCTCCGGGAGCAGGAACGGATCCCAGGCCGGCGTCGGCTTCTCCAGTTCCTTGATCTGCCAGATCGTTCCGTGCGGCGGCTCGGGCACGAACCGAAGGGTCCAGCCCATTTCCGCGGGAGTGTGGTCGCCCTTGACGTTGTTGCACCGCAGGCAGGCGGCCACAAGGTTCTCCCATGTATCGGCACCGCCCCGGGACTTCGGGTGAACGTGGTCGATTGTGTGCGCCGCCTTGCCGCAGTAGGCACATTTATGTCCGTCGCGCCGGAGCACACCCCTGCGGCTGACTGCCGTCGAGTGGTTGTACCGGGGCCGGATGTAGCGGTTGAGGAGGATCACGGACGGGCGGCCCAAGACGTCAGTGGGCCCTACCACCGGGTCATCCCCTTCGGCCACCACGCTTGCCTTGCCCGTGAGCACAAGCACCAGCGCCCGGCGGAAAGTGATAACCGCCAGCGGTTCATATCCAGCATTCAGAACGAGAGTGCGCATGCACTTACCTCTTCACGGCCGCACCCGTCAGGGGCACGAGGGCCGGCTGCCCTCGGCATGTCCGGGCTATGGATCGACATCACAAGAGTAAACAAAGAATTGCAGAATCAGGTAATCGCCGCCCAGGAGCCCAACCGGGCGCGAAGACGGGCAAGGCAAGGGCTCCACTGGAGAAGCCCATTAAGACGCAAGGGACCCCCGCCTGGTGGCGGGGGTCCCTTGCCCAATTCGCGGCCGGCGCTGGATCAGGCAGCCACTGGAATGATTAGTTGACGCGGATGAAGACGGGGCCGGAACCCACGTTCGCGCTGAAGACCACGGTCTGGTTTCCGTTGTAGCCACCGTGGACGGCCATGCCGTTGCCGGCGTACACAGCGATGTGGGCCATGCCCGAGCCGCCGTTGGCGTAGTAGATAAGGTCGCCCGGCTGCGCTTCGGCTGCACTAACGGTGCGGCCCAGGGACAGGTAACCGGCCGGCCAGTCGTGGAAGTGGATGCCCACGGCGGCCAGGGAGTTGGTCACCAGCATGGTGCAGTCCTGCATGACACCGAGCTGTGCGTAGGCTGCGGACAGGATGGCAGCACCCTTGCCGCTGGCCGAAGCCTGGGCTGCAGGGGCGGCCGGAGCGGCAGCCGTCGCAACCTTGGCGGTGACCTTGGGAGCAGCCGGCTGGGCGGCAGGTGCAGCTTCCTGTACCTGAACCTCGGGCTCAGGCTCGGCGACGGGAGCCGGCGTGGTGGTAACGGCAGGCTTCTCGTAGCTGATGGCAATGGTGGAAGCCGCGGAGATCGGGGCGTCGACGACGGATTCAACTTCCATCTGGGATGCGGGAGCGGAATCGCGCTTGACGTTGGTGTCGGCGGCGTTGGCTGCAATGCCGCTGGTCAGGACCAGGCCGGAAGCAGCAGCGATGACAGCAGCCTGGCGGCCCATGCCACCGGCATTGTCGCTGACAGCTTTGGCAATGACAGCGATCGAGTTGGTTTTGGTGACCTCGGCGCGGTGCCGTGCGGTAGCACGAGTCGTCATCAGTTCTCTCTTTCGTTTTTCCTTCGAACCGCGTGTAGGCAGGCAAAGGGAAGCTGGATGCGCCGGCATCTTGGGGGTACGCCGGCGCATCCCGAACGGGGATGTGGTTTCTAGCGAAAAAGCTTTGGGCAAAGAAATAGCCCTTGGAGCGTGAAGCCCAAGAACTACTTGTTGAGGTGGTAGTACGACGAGGTACCGGTGGCTGCAGGCGAGTGGAGCAGCGTGCCCTGGGAAGGGTTGAGTGCGCTGACCATCATGCCGTTGCCGACGTAGATGCCCACGTGCGCGCCACCGTTCTGGACCACAAGGTCGCCCGGCTGCGGGGTGGAGGTGGGGGTCATGATGTTCCACGCGTTGGTGCGGGGGATGCTGATGCCGGCCTGGGCGTAGACCCACTGGACGAACCCGGAGCAGTCCCAGCCGGTGACGGGGCTGGTGCCGCCCCAGACGTAGGAGTGGCCAATGCCGGTGTAAGCGATTGCTGCAATACCGGAGGTTGCGGCGGAGACAGTCTCTGCAGCCTTGGCGGCAGGGGCAGCGTCCTGGCCTGCAGTGGCAGCGGCGTCGCGCACGGCCGGTGCGGTGGACTGGGGACGCACCGCTTCCACCTTTGGAGCTGCGGTGGTCTTGACGGCGGGACGCTCGAAGGAAACCGTAGCCGTGGGGGCGGCGGTGACGGCGAGGGCCGTTTGGGCCGAACCGGACTCGGTGGATGCGGAGACACCAGCGGTGGTGTCAGCTGCGGTGGCGGGCAGGCCCATGCTCAGGATAAGGCCCGATGCGGCTGCCACAACGGCAGCCTGGCGGCCTACGGTCCCGGCATTTGCACTGACGGCCTTGGACACGGCGTCCAGGGGGTTGGTGCGAACCGTTTGCGCACGGTGGCGCGCAGAATGATGGCGTGAAGACACGAAGGTAGCCTCTCCCAATGCCTGCGAGGTGAGCTGTCGGATTCGGATGGGAGTCACCCGGCCACTCTGCTTCCTGGGAAGCTCATGACTTAACCCCAAGGCCTTCAGGAAATGAAGGCCAAAATTGGTTCCCCCGCCCCTGCCAGACGATGAAATGCGAACGGACCTTGAGCGGTGGCAGAGTTAGGCAATCCACTCAAGAGCGTCAACTTCGGAAAAGTTGACGCGAGTTAGACGGTACAGCAGTTTTGTTTCAATGTCACATTCAGGTCACGGCAGGTCACTGCGATCTGAGAGTGCACACTCATTCGGTTACAGCCAGCCCATGGGATCGACCACTTCGCCGTTGACCTGGACCTCAAAGTGCAGGTGGCAGCCGGTGGAGGCGCCCGTGGTGCCGCTGAGCGCCACGACCTCGCCGCGGGAGACGGTCTGTCCGACCTTGACGTTGAACGACGACAGGTGGTTGTAGGTGGTCTCCAGCCCATTGCCGTGATCGATGACCACCCGGTTCCCACCGCCGTACTGGTGCCAGCCTGCGAAGGTCACGGTGCCGGTTGCGGCCGCCAGGACGGACGTTCCGCACTGCGCCACGAAGTCCTGGCCGCGGTGGAAGTCTCCGGAGCCGCCGGTGATGGGGCTCACCCGGTAGCCAAAGGGCGACGCGGTGGTGAGGGATGCCAGCGGTGCGGCCAGGGTGCCGGCCGAGGCTGCCCGGGTGACGGAGCCGGCGGACTGGGCGCTCAGGAGCTGCTTCAGCTTCCCGTCGGGGTCGGCCTGGGTCACCACTGCCGAGCGGCTGAAGTCGATCTGGGCGCCGATATCAGCGGAAATCTGGGGCTGCGGACTGACGGCGGAAGCTGCCAGTGGCGCGTTGCCGGCGGCATCGGTGGCCATGACGGGGCTGGTGGCGGGCACCGTGACCGTCAGCACCAGACCGGTGGCGGCCAGGGCGATTCCGGCTTTCTGGCCGATGCCGCTGGCGGCGGCAAACTCCGTCACCTGCCGGAACGGACCCCGGCGGCGGCGCGCGTCACGATGCAGATCGCGGGGGCGCTCCGCTGCGACATCTTCGACAACCCGCGGTGCCGAAGGGGGGCCTGCCGCGCGGCGGCGGCCCCGGGAGGTCTGCATGGTCAAGAAGGGTTCCTCTCTGGAAAAGCCTGCGGAGTTAGCTGTCGGATTCGGGTCAGAGAGATCAAAGACCCGGCCCGCCATGGGCAAGCTTCTGCACAGGGGTATTCCCGGAAGAATCCTTCACTGGAGAGGCTTGCTGCTGACGGACTTCACCCCAAGGCAGTCCCCCGCTGCCAATTGTGGTTCCCCCGCCTCTGCCAGTAACGACTCATGCACCCGATCCGCTGGCAGAGCTCGGCTCCGGATCGGGTAACGCTTAAGTATCAACGATTGGTTCCACTATAGGGCCTTAAGACCCTAGGTAACAATTCCGTTATCTTTGCGTGGAAGCGCTTCGCTGGGGTATGAGGAGCGGCTCAGGGCTGGGTGACGGCGACGAAAACATGAGCGGCAACCTCGGGCGGCAGCTCCAGTGCCCCTTCGATTCCGGACACCCGCACGGAGATGTAATCTCCCACGCGTTCCAGTGCAACGGCGGCGCCGGGCCGGATCCCGCCTTCGTCCAGCTGCGCCAGCAGTTCGGGCTCCACCTGGATGGGTTCGGCCAGCCGGCTGATGGTCACGGCAGAGGCGGGGCCGTAGCCCTTCATGGCCTCCACCAGGCTGATGACCGTGTCGGCAAAGCCGGTGGCCGGCTGTCCGCCCAGGGCGGCGAGGCCGGGGATCGGGTTGCCGTAGGGCGATTCGGTGGGGTGGTCCAGCATCTCGTAGATGCGCCGCTCAACGCGCTCGCTCATGACGTGTTCCCAGCGGCAGGCTTCGTCGTGCACGTAGGCCCAGTCCAAACCGATGACGTCAGCCAGCAGTCGTTCGGCCAGCCGGTGCTTGCGCATGACCTCGGTGGCCCGCTTGCGGCCCGTGTCCGTGAGTTCCAGGTGCCTGTCTCCGGAAACGACGACGAGTCCGTCGCGTTCCATCCTGCCGATGGTCTGGGACACCGTGGGGCCGGAGTGGCGCAGACGCTCGGCGATACGGGCCCGAAGGGCAACGATGTTTTCTTCCTCAAGCTCCAGGATGGTCCTGAGGTACATCTCCGTAGTGTCGATCAGATCCGTCATCCAGCTCAGCTCCTCGAGCGCAGTACCTTGCGTTGTCCCACCGTACCGCTCTGTTCCCGCGAGGTAGTCCGGGGCTAGCTTAGCCTATTTTGACTTTGTCCGAATAGCTGGCTCCTGCGCAGCCACGCCTGGACAGGACCGTCTCATTGTCTGGACTTTGCCCCCTCCGACTCCCGCACCCACTGCCCTTCAGGCAGAATGGAACAGGCCTGCCGCGCAGCCACCGAGCGCTGCCGGCCACCCCTTACCCGCCCGTCCGGACCAAAGTTTTCGTCCCCGCCGAATTGGAGCACCTGTGAGCGACACCAGCATCACGATCCCCGCCGACCTCCTGCCCAAGGACGGGCGGTTCGGCGCCGGCCCGTCAAAGGTCCGCCAGGAACAGATTGATGCCCTGGCAGCAGCGTCCAAGACCATCCTCGGCACCTCGCACCGGCAGGCGCCGGTCAAGAACCTGGTGGGATCCGTCCGCGACGGGCTGAGCCAGTTCTTCCGTGCCCCGGAGGGGTATGAGGTGGTCCTCGGCGTTGGCGGCTCCACGGCGTTCTGGGACATCGCAAGCTTTGGCCTGGTGGAGAAGAAGGCCCAGCACCTCTCCTTCGGTGAATTCGGGTCAAAGTTCGCCGCAGCCACCAACAAGGCGCCCTTCCTGGAGTCCTCCTCGATCATCAAATCCGAGCCCGGCACCCGTCCGGCGGCGCAGGCCGAGGCCGGCGTGGACGTCTATGCCTGGCCGCAGAATGAGACCTCCACCGGCGTGGCGGCGCCGGTCACGCGCGTCTCCGGGGCCGACGAGGGATCGCTGGTGCTGGTGGACGCCACCTCGGCGGCCGGCGGCCTGGACGTGGACGTTGCCCAGAGCGACGTCTACTACTTCGCCCCGCAAAAGAACTTCGCCTCCGACGGCGGCCTCTGGCTTGGCCTGTTCTCCCCCGCCGCCATCGAGCGTGCCGCGCGGATCAAGGCCAGCGGCCGGTGGATCCCGGATTTCCTGGACCTCCAGACCGCCATCGACAACTCCCGCTTGAACCAGACGTACAACACTCCCTCGCTGTCCACGCTGGTCACCCTGGACGCCCAGGTCCAGTGGCTGAACTCCAACGGCGGCCTGGACTTTGCCGCCGCGCGCACCGCTGACTCCGCAGGGCGCATCTACAGCTGGGCCGAGGCCTCCGATTTTGCCACCCCGTTCGTGGCCAACCCGGAGGAACGCTCCAACGTCATCGCCACCATCGATTTCGACGAATCGGTTGATGCGGCAGCTGTTGCCAAGGTCCTGCGCGCCAACGGCATCGTGGACACTGAGCCCTACCGGAAGCTGGGCCGCAACCAGCTGCGCATCGCCACCTTCGTGGCCATCGAGCCGGACGATGTCTCGGCCCTGCTGTCCAGCATCGACTACGTGGTGGGCGAGCTGCGGAAGTAGGCACGGCCTGCACGTACGCATAACGTACGACGGCGCCGCCCGGGTTCTTCCCGGACGGCGCCGTTTTTCGTTGTCCCAGCCAAGGGGTGGCCGGTTTCCCGACGGAGGTGCGGTCAGGCTCCTGCCTGGGTGCCGGCGTCGTCCGTCGAATCCCGGGCCTCTTCCGCTGATTCCTGGCCATTCTCTGCAGGGGCGTCAACTTCAGGGCTGTCCGTTTCAGGGGCATTCGCTTCAGGGGCGTCTGCTTCGGACTCCTGCTGCTGGTCCTCAGGGCGGACGCGTTCGGCCCAGGGCACCCACTCGGGGGCGAGGATCGAATCCTCGGACGGCAGCAGTCCCAGCTCATTGACCGTAACCACCTTGGAGCGCGAGTTGCGGGTCAGCACCGCGTACCACTGCCACCCTGCGTAGCCGGGCAGCCTCGACTCGAACAGGTGCGTGACCAGCCGGTCGCCCTCGCTCTTGGCCGCCAGGTGCGGGCCAATGGTGGCCGCCGGCGTGATGCCCTCCAACGCGGTCCGGGCAGTGTCCACCGCCGCGGCCAGGAAAGCGTCTGGCTTGCCTGTGCGCCACACGGGCACGCCGGCCTTGCGCTTGGGCGGAGTCTTGGCGGCCTGCTCCTGCACTGGCGTGCCCAGGTGTTCAGAATCGGGAGTCATGGGCGCCTAAACGTCCAGCTCGTCGGCGACCTTGCGCAGGGCGGCAGCAATGGCCTTGCCCTTGTTGCCGTCCGGGTACTTGCCCTTGGACAGGGTCCCGGACAGGTTGTCCAGGACGGTCACCAGGTCCTGCACCAGCGGGGCGAGGTCCTTGGCGCTGGGACGCTTGGCCTTGGCAATGGATGGCGTCTTGTCCAGCACCCGCAGGCCCAGTGCCTGGGCACCCTTGCGCCCGTCAGCTACGCCGAACTCCACCCGGGTGCCGGCCTTCAGCTCCGTGACGCCCTCGGGCAACGATGACTTGGGCAGGAAAACCTCCTGGCCGTCTTCGCCCGCGAGGAACCCAAAGCCCTTGTCCTTGTCATACCACTTGACCTTGCCGGTAGGCACGTAATCAACCTTCTTCGTTCTGCTGTCATGAGACACGGCCGGCTGCCACCGCATCCGCATTGTTGTGCGGGTTCAGGGTATGGCAAACGGAAACCGTGTTGGTCTGTATGCTTCAAGGTTATCCTGCCGCATGGCCTATTGATGCTTTGGGCCGCACTGTTCCGCCGCAGGCGCAAGGCCCCGGCTTTTACCCGCACCGCTGCAGGCGCGGTAGCGTTGCGTCCATGACTCCCTCGCGTTACCGGCGGCCGTTGGTGGTCCTCGCAGCAGTTGTTGCCGTGCTGTCCCTGATAGCCGTGGCAGCTGTCATGGCGCTTGCCTTCGCCGGCTCGGTAGCTCCCGCCTGGATCACCTACACCGCGCTGTACGGCCTGCCGGTGGCCTTCATCCTGATGCTCCTGCTGGTCCTGGACGGTGTCGCCGCCCGGCGGCGGGCGGGAAGGGCGCAGCAGCGGTAACGTTGGACTGATGTCCCTCATTCGCGCGCTTGGCAAGGACCTGGAGGCACGCAGCGACGATTCGTTGCGGGCGCTGTTCGCCGCGCGGCCGGACCTCATATCCCCATCCGTGCCGGACTTTGCCGCACTGGCGGCACGCGCCAGTTCCCGCGTCAGCGTCCAGCGCGCCCTGGAGCGGCTCGACCGGCCGCACATGCAGGTCCTGGAAACCCTCCATCTGTGCACCAACACCGACACCGGACACAGCGCCTCCGCTGAAGGAGTGCACAAACTGATCCACGGCTCCGCCCTGGCTACCGTCACCCAAATCCTGGGCACCCTGCAGGAACTGGCCCTGGTGCACCCTGCCCCTCCCCCGCACGGCACCCCTTCCCCGGCCGCCGACCAGCCGTTCTACCTCCCGGTGGGCTCCCTCAAGGACGTGGTGGGGATCTATCCGGCCGGCCTGGGCCGCAGCTATACCGAGCTGGTCCGCCTGCAGCCGGCCTTCGCCCAGCGCGCCGTGCAGCTTGTCTCCGAGCTGCACCACAGCGGGTTCGCAATCCAGGAAGCCACCACGCCCATGGAGGCGGCCCTGGCCCTTCAGCACTGGACCTCCTCCCCGGAGGCGCTGAGGGACATCCTCGCCGGCGCCCCGGAACGGACGACGGCGCTGCTCGCCAGGTTCCGGAACTGGGCCATGGGTGCCGTCCCCCAGGCGCAGCGGAAAGCGTCGGTCACCACGGAGGGCGCCGACGTCGGGCCCGTTGACTGGCTCCTTGCCCGCGGGCTGCTGGTTCCGCTGGACGCCGCCCACGTGGAGCTGCCCCACAGCGTGGGGCTGGCCCTCCGCGGCGGTGCGATCATCAACGATTTCACCCTGGCGCCACCGGTCCCCGAGCTGGGCCGGACTACGGCCGCGCTGCGCAGGAATGCGGCCCTGAGCTCCATCTCGGAAACCCTGCGGCTGGTCTCGGAACTGCTGTATGCCGTCAGGGAACACCCGCTGGCCACGCTGCGCAGTGGAGGTGTGGGCGTCCGCGAGATACGCCGCCTGGCCGAGCACCTGCGGATTGACCAGGGTGCGGTAGGCCTGCTGCTGGAACTGTGCGGCCTGGCCGGGCTGATCCGGCTCGACGTCGACTCCTCATCGTGGGTGCAGCCGCCGCAGCTGGAATGGCTGGTCCTTCCCCGGCAGGAACAATGGCTGTGGCTGGTGAACGCGTGGCTGGCCAGCGAGCGCGTGCCGTCCATGGTGGGCCAGCCGGTGAATTCGGCGCCGGGCGCACCGGCCGGCCGGTCGGCGTCGGGAACCACCATCGCCGCACTGTCCGCCGGGGCGCAGCGGCCCGACGCCCCCGTGGTCCGCAAACGGATCCTGGAGATCCTGCACGAGCTCACCCAGCAGGCGGCCGCGTCCGACGGTGCCGCTCCCGTCCTTGACGCCGCCGCCGTCCTGCAGCGTGCGGAGTGGTCGCAGCCTCGGATGGCCCGGCGGTTCAGCTCACTCATCCGCGGGGTCCTGGCCGAAGCGGAGATGCTGGGCCTGGTGGGTTCGGGTGCCCTGAGCCAACTGGGCAGCGCCGTCGCCGAGGACGAGCCTGATGCCGCCCTTGCCATCCTGGGCGAGCACCTGCCTGCGGCCCTGAACCATGTGCTGCTGCAGGCGGACCTGACCGCTGTGGCCCCCGGCTACCTGGCACCGTCGCTGACCGAAAAGCTCCTGGTCATGGCCGACGCCGAGGGGCAGGGCCCGGCCACCATCTACCGCTTCTCCGAAGAGTCCATCAAACGGGCACTCGACCACGGCTACGACGCCGCGGCCCTGCTGGCGTTTCTTCGCGAACACTCAGCCACCGCCGTGCCGCAGCCGCTGGAGTACCTGGTGGAAGACACAGCGTCCCGGCACGGCCGGCTCCGCGTGGGCCAGGCCGCCAGCTTCATCCAAAGCGACGACGAAGCAGCCCTGCGCGAGCTGCTGGCAGGTCCGAAAGCCGCCCAGCTGGGCCTGGCCGGCCTGTCGCCCACGGTTGTGACCTCATCGGCGCCGCCGCGCGAACTGGCCGCCGCACTCCGGAGCCTGGGACTGTCCCCGTCCGTGGACGGGGCCGAACCCGCGGCCCACCTGCGCCGGCCTTCCACGCCGCAGGAAAGCTCCCGCCCCGTCTACACCGCCCCGCGGATGGCGCCCCCGGCGGAGGAGGTTGAAGCCCAGCTGGGCGTCCTGCGGCAGGCGGGCGCCGGCGTCGGACACCACCCCGGCGCCGTTGCCGGCAGCGAGGCAGCCACCCAGCTGGGGCTTGAGGCCCTGCAAAGGGCCATCCGGCTGAAGCAGCGGATCCACATGAACGTGGTGGACAGCCTGGGGAATGCCAGCCTGGAGGTCGTTGTTCCCCTATCTGTCAGCGGGGGCAGGGTCCGTGTCTTCGATCCCGCCAAGGACACAGAACGGGTCCTGTCCGTGCACCGCATCATCGATATCGAGGCCGCAGAGGAACTGCGCCAGTGAAGGATCTCCCCGCGTGACCGACGGACCCCTGATCGTCCAAAGCGACAAAACCATCCTCCTTGAGGTGGACCACGAGCTGGCCACCGAAGCGCGGCACGCCATCGCGCCTTTCGCCGAGCTGGAGCGGGCACCCGAGCATATGCACAGCTACCGGCTGACCCCGCTGGGCCTGTGGAACGCACGGGCCGCCGGGCTGGACGCCGAAAAGGTGCTGGACGCCCTGCTGAAGTACTCCCGCTTCCCCGTGCCGCACGCCCTGTTGATTGACGTCGCGGAAACCATGTCCCGGTACGGCAGGCTGCGGCTGGAAAAAGACCCCCGCCACGGGCTGGTCATGCGGACGGACGACTACCCCGTCCTGGAGGAAGTGATCCGGGCCAAGAAGATCGCGCCGCTGCTGGGGCCCAGGATCGACGGCGAGACGGTGGTGGTGCACGCCTCCCAGCGCGGCCAGCTCAAGCAGCTGCTGCTGAAGATCGGCTGGCCGGCGGAGGACCTGGCAGGCTACGTGGACGGCACCCCGCACCTTATCTCCCTCAACGAGGACGGCTGGGAACTGCGGCCATACCAGCGCCTGGCCAGTGAAAACTTCTGGGCGGGCGGCAGCGGCGTGGTGGTCCTGCCCTGCGGTGCCGGCAAGACCCTGGTGGGAGCGGCGGCCATGGCCACTGGGTCCACCACCACGCTGATCCTGGTCACCAACACGGTGGCTGCCCGGCAGTGGAAGGACGAACTGATCAGGCGCACCTCCCTCACGGAGGATGAGGTGGGTGAATACTCCGGCGCCCTCAAGGAGGTCAGGCCGGTGACCATCGCCACCTACCAGGTGCTCACCACCAGGCGCGGCGGCATCTACCCCCATCTGGAACTGGTGGACGGCCACGACTGGGGCCTGATCATTTATGACGAAGTCCACCTCCTCCCGGCACCGATCTTCCGGATGACCGCCGACCTGCAGGCCCGCCGCCGGCTTGGGCTCACCGCCACCCTGGTCCGGGAGGACGGGCGCGAGGGCGAGGTCTTCAGCCTGATCGGGCCCAAGCGCTATGACGCCCCATGGAAGGACATCGAGTCCCAGGGCTATATCGCGCCCGCGGACTGCGTGGAGGTCCGCGTGGACCTGCCAGGTGATGAACGCGTTGCCTATGCCATGGCCGATGATGCGGACAAGTACCGGCTCTGCGCTACCTCGGAGTCCAAGACCCAGGTAGTGGAGCAGCTGGTGGCACGGCACGCCGGGGAGCAGCTGCTGGTGATCGGCCAGTACATCGACCAGCTGGATGACCTTGGCGCACGCCTGAAGGCACCCGTGATCAAGGGCGATACCCCGGTTAAGGTACGGCAGAAGCTTTTTGACGCATTCCGTTCCGGGGAACTGCAGACCCTGGTGGTGTCCAAGGTGGCCAACTTCTCGATCGACCTGCCCGAAGCCTCGGTGGCCATCCAGGTGTCCGGCTCCTTCGGGTCACGGCAGGAGGAAGCGCAACGGCTGGGCCGGCTGCTGCGGCCCAAGAAGGACGGCCGCGCCGCCCGCTTCTACTCCCTGGTGGCACGGGACACCCTGGACCAGGATTTCGCCGCCAAGCGCCAACGGTTCCTTGCCGAGCAGGGCTATGCCTACCGGATCATGGACGCCAAGGACGTGCAGGCCGCGGAATAGCCCGCGGCCTGCACGTCCTCAGCTGATGCCCTCGGAGCTGTCACGCTCCATGGTTCCCGTCCGTGGGTCCAGCTGGGGGCGTTCGTAGGCCAGTTCGCCGCCGCTCCGGCCGCCATAGGGGCGGCCGTGGTCGGCGAATTCCTCCCGGAAGAAGGCAAGGCACCACTGCCCCATTTGGATCCTTGCCCCGGTCCGCAGTACGGAAGGCCCTGTCCTGGAAACACTTCCGCTGACCGGCCCGTAAGGTACCAGGACGTACTCATCCTGCTCGTCGTGCCTGATTTCGGCGTGGAGTGCATCCAGGCCCTCCAGCTGGACATCCGACCCGGGGCTGCCGCCTATGGTCGTGACCTCCCCGGAGAGGGCCACCTCCCGCGGGATCTGGCCGGTCCAGGTGGCGGCATCCTGAACAAAGATCAGCCGCGGCCGGCCGCCACCCCTGGCGTAGTGGGTGGTGGTGATGCGCCGGATGATGTTCCGCTGGACTGTGGGGACCAACGGCAAGGGCGTGGCTGGGGGCAGCAGTGGCATACCCCTGGGCCTCCGCCTTCCCTGCCTGACCAGCGGCAGCAGGGAGCCGAGCTTGCCCAGTTTGATATGGGGCGAGCGCGTCACCAGCCGCTGTGACGCCGGGCTGTCCACGTTGCCCAGGCTGAGGATGGTTCCGTCAGGTCCGGCAACGGTGACGCTGATCCCCTTGCGGGCCAGCAGCTCCGCCAGCGGTTTAATCTCTTCAAGCGATGGCAGGCCGCCGCCGGTCAGCGGGGCGAGGCCTTCCAGTGACAAGGTCACCTCCGTACCGGCGGCCTTGGCACGGCCGTTGGTGACAGCACCCGACCCGTCCGTGTACGAAAAGTCCAGATCGATGTCCAGACGGTTCTCCGCCATGTCCGTCAACCGCGGTTCGAGTCCGCTCCGGCGGCGTCCCGGTCACTGGTGGTGACGCGCAGGCTTCCGTTGAGCTTCCAGGTGGCACGCGGTGCGTCGGGGCCGATGTCACGCGGAACCTCAACGGTCATGTCGATGAACTGGTAGTTGATCGCGGCACCTTTGCCGGTGAGATAGGACCACATCTCCTCGGCAAGGTCCGCCCAGTCCCGGATGCTGCGTTCATTGGCAGCTGGTTTGTCAGTCGCACTCAGGTCAGTCATGATGGTCAATCCCCTTCGATGGGCCAGGAGCTCTCGGAAAACTACCGGTGGTGGGGTGGAGCCACGGGTGTGCGGAAAAACGGCTGCCGGTGCTCCGTTGGAACGCTGGTGCCGGGCTTGCCCGCCCGGCAAGCATCACTGTATTCCCGCAGCAGGGGCGGGGGAAGACGTGGGACGCGGAACGTTCTTGCCGCGATTTGGGTTCCCGGGTGCGGAACGCCGCGTCCGGACGCACACTGGAAGCATGACTACAAGAATTGTCCCTGCCACGCCCGGACCCGGGCAGGAGTCGGCCTGGGACTATCCCCGGCCGCCGCGGATCGAGCCCAGCACTGAACGGATCCGCATCGTCCTGGGCGGTGAACTGATCCTCGATACCACCGATTCGCTGCGCGTCCTCGAAACCAGCCACCCACCGGTGTACTACATCCTCAAGTCAGCATTCGCCGCCGGTTCCCTGGAGCCCGCCTCGGGCAGCAGCTTCTGCGAGTTCAAGGGTTCCGCGAAGTACCTGACCGTGCGTGGCGGCGGCAAGGAAGCGGACAGCGCCGCCTGGTCCTATCCCGAGCCGGCCTCCGGCTTCGAGGCACTCGCTGACCGGGTGGCGGTCTATCCCGGCCGGATGGATTACTGCGAAGTGGATGGCGAACGGGTGACGGCCCAGCCCGGCCGCTTCTACGGTGGCTGGATCACCAGCCGGGTGGTGGGCCCGTTCAAAGGCGAGCCGGGGACCATGGACTGGTGACGGCAAGCCCACCATCACCATGCTCACAACGAATATCCAGACAACTCCCAGAGACTGGGAGCATGATGGGAGCATGAACAAGAACGGTCCAGAAGCCCGGCTGCTCGTCGTTGATGATGAACCCAACATCCGCGAGCTCCTCTCCACGTCGCTCCGGTTCGCCGGCTTTGAAGTGGTTTCGGCCGCGAACGGCCGCGACGCCCTCGCCGCGGCCGATACCCACGCTCCCGACCTGGCCGTGCTGGACGTCATGCTCCCTGACATGGACGGCTTCACCGTGACCCGGCGGCTTCGTGCCTCCGGCAAGCACTTCCCCGTTCTCTTCCTGACCGCCAAGGACGACACGGAGGACAAGGTAACGGGCCTGACCGTGGGCGGCGACGACTACGTCACCAAACCCTTCAGCCTCGACGAAGTGGTGGCCAGGATCCGTGCCGTGCTCCGCCGCACGCAGCCCCTGCTCGACGACGACGCGGTCATCCGCGTGGACGACCTCGAACTCGACGACGACGCCCATGAGGTGCGCCGTGGCGGCACCGTCATTGAGCTCTCCCCCACCGAGTTCAAGCTCCTGCGCTACCTCATGCTCAACCCCAACCGGGTCCTGTCCAAGTCGCAGATCCTTGACCACGTCTGGGAATACAACTTCAACGGGGACGCGTCCATCGTGGAGTCCTACATCTCCTACCTGCGGCGGAAGGTGGACATCGACCCCGAGGCGCCGGCCCTGATCCAGACCAAGCGCGGCGTGGGCTACGTCCTGCGGACGGCCGAAAAGCGCTGACCTTGCTGAAGCGGTGGAAGTCGGCCTCACTCAGGTCGCAGCTGGTGGCCATGATCATGGCCCTGCTGATTGTGGCCCTGACAGTGACCGGTGCGGTGACCCTGACACTGCTGCACAGCTACCTTCAGGGCCAGGTGGATGACAAACTGAACGCCGCCGTCGACTCCGCCCGGAAACAACGCTCCTTCACCCAGCTGCAGGCTCCCAGCTCCATACCCACCGACTACTCGCTGATGCTCTTCGCGCCGGGCGAGCAGCCGTACACGTTCGGCGGTGATCCCGACGACCACCCGGACATCAGCTCCATGACGGTGGAACAGGCGCAGGCCCGCGACCTGGCCCCCTTCCAGGTCCGCGGGACGGACGGGGAGAACTGGCGCGTGGTGGCCGTGACGGTCCAGAACGGCCCAACCACTGCCGTGGTGGTAATTGGGCTGCCGCTGGAGAGCGTGGACGACGTCCTCAAGCATGCCACCCTGGTGGTTACCGGGGTGGGCCTGCTGACGCTGCTGCTGGCCTCGCTCATTGCGAGCTGGACCGTGTCGCGTTCCTTCCGGCCTCTTGCCAGGGTGGAAAAAACGGCCGCCGCCATTGCCGCCGGCGACCTCTCCCGCCGCGTGGAAGTGGAGAACCCCACTACAGAGCTGGGCCGGCTCAGTAGTTCGCTGAATGCCATGCTGGCGCATATTGAAACCGCCTTCGCAGCGCGGACCGCCTCCGAAGCCAGGATGCGCCGCTTTGCCGCCGACGCCTCCCACGAGCTGCGTACCCCACTGGTGACCATCCGCGGGTTCTCCGAGCTGTACCGCCACGGCGCCCTGGCTACGGACGAGGACGTGGCCACAGCCATGGGCCGGATCGAAAGCGAAGCCAAGCGCATGGGGTCGATGGTTGAGGACCTGCTCCTGCTGGCCCGCCTCGATGAGCAGCGGCCCCTGCAGCAGAAGCCGGTGGACCTGCAGCTGATCGCCCACGATGCCGTGGTGGACACGCAGGCGAGCGACCGTTCCCGGGTGATTTCACTGACCGGGCTCGACGGCGGACCGGCGGCACCTGCCCCGGTGCTCGGGGATGAGGCCAAGCTGCGCCAGGTGGTGGGAAACCTTGTGGGCAACGCCTTGCGCTACACCCCGGAGGGCAGTCCTATCGAACTCGCCGTTGGAGTGCGCAGTGCCGACGGCGGGGAGCGCTCCGTCATCGAAGTGCGGGACCACGGACCGGGCATTTCCGAAGAGGAGGCGGCCAAGGTCTTCGAACGCTTCTACCGTGCGGACACCTCCCGCACCAGGGAGACGGGTGGCAGCGGCCTGGGGCTCGCCATCGTGGCGGCAATCGTGGGATCCCACGGCGGCTCGGTGCGGGTGGAGAAGACCGACGGCGGCGGCGCCACCCTGGTGGTCAGCCTGCCGCGGCGTGAAGACCCACCCCGGGATGTCGGCGCAGACGGCCAGGAACCAGCCGGAAGCACCGCCGGCGCCAGGGGCAGCGACGGATCGGTTATCCACATATAGCCGGCCGGCAATGGCTCAGGCCCGCCGCCGCTCCATAGGCTCGTCCCAGCAGCCCGGAACCGCCGGGCGCCGGGGGCCACTCCCCCGCCCTATCTGAGAGGCACAGCCATGAGCATCATTTCCGTCGACACAGAATTACTGCAGCTGAAGTCCGCCAACGTGCAGGCCACCGTGGACCGGATCAGCGCCGACGTGCAGACCATGAAACGCGGACTGGATGAACTCCAGGGTTCATGGCGGGGCTCCGCCGCCACCAACTTCCAGGCACTCGTCACCGAATGGACCATCACCCAGGGCCGGGTGGAGGCTTCACTGGCATCCATCAACACCGCCTTGGCTTCTGCCGCCGCCACCTATGCCCAGGCGGAGCAGGGGAACGCGCAGCGGTTCAGCTGACACCTGGGCTCAGGCCTCCGGAGTCCCCTGGTGGAACCGCAACCGCCAGCGGTCCCCATCGAGGACCCACAGCGAACTGCGGAGCGTAGTGCCGGATCGCGCAAAGCTTCGGTACGTCAGCAGGACCGCACTGGTGCCGATGCGCTCCGCACCCAGGATTTCAATGTCGGTCCGTTCCCCCGGGTCCTCTTCCAGGGCCATCATCATGGCGTCCCGGGTCCAGACCCTTCCGGAACTCCCGATTTCCATGAAGTCCGGGTGAAGGAGGACGGCGGTCCGCCCGATATCCCCCCGCACCAAGGGACCCAGCAGCTCACGTTCGAGCTCTTCCACCAGCGCCTCGGGCGGGACTGAGCCGGCCTGCTGGGTTGCCTCGGCCACTTCGAGGGCTTCGTTGTCCAGTTCGCTGAACAGGTCAAGTTCCTCGAAGGCCGGGACGGGCGCCGGAGTGGCCCGCGGCCTCCCCGAAGCATCAGCGCCACGGACGGCCTGAACGTCGCCAGGCGCCGCTGCAGGACGGGCCGGTGCGGCGGGCGGGATGTCCAGCGTGGCGGGCGGAAGGCCCGCGCCGGAGGCAGGCTGCGGGGCCGCGGCGCGCCCGGAGGTGCCCGGGTGCTGGCCGCCGGGGAAGCCTGGACCCGACCTTGCTGCCACTCCCTGCTGGTAGGCGGTTGCCGCAGCCCTGGCGCGCTCGTCGGCTGCCTCATTGAGGTCGTGGCCGGCGTGCCCCTTGACCCATTCGAAGGTGTAGGTCCTGCCGGCCAGTTCGCGGTCAAGTTCCTTCAGCAGTTCCACGTTCAGGACAGGCTTTCCATCGGCCTTGCGCCAGCCTTTGCGCTTCCATCCCGGCATCCATTTCGTAATCGAGTTGATCACGTACTGGCTGTCGCAAAGGATGCGCAGGTCTTCCCCGGGCAGGTGCGCTGTAGCGCGCAGGAGGTCAAGGACAGCCATCAGCTCCCCCTGGTTGTTGGTCCCGTGGGGCCATCCGCCGGCGCGCCAGCAATCGTCATTCACATACCAGGCCCATCCGGCCGGGCCGGGGTTTCCCAAGGCCGAACCATCAGCCGCTGCAGTAATCGTCACCGGTCCATCCTGCCAGAAGCGGCCGACAGCGGCCCGGCGAAGATATGGGAAAACGTTTACCGGAAATTCTTGACGGGGGTGCCGGATGCGCGAAACAATCACAGCATCACATGAGAAAGCGGTTTCTCTCATCCTTGGACTACGCCGGGCGACCGTGCTGGGCCGCGCCGGAGAAGCCAACCCGGAAGGAACATCAATGACGATTCCAGTCGTAAGCCGCCGCAGTTTCCAGCTTGGCGCTGCCGCCCTTGCCCTGTCCATCCTGGCCACAGGCTGCGGAGCCCCGGGCGGATCGGGCGACAACGGCCAGGTAACCCTGCGGTTCGCATGGTGGGGCAACGAGTACCTCAACGGACAGACAGACAAGGTCATCGCCGCGTTTGAGGCGTCCCATCCAAACATCAAGGTCAAGGCCGAGCCCGGCGAATGGTCCAGCTACTGGGACAAGCTGGCCACAAAGACCGCCGCCAATGATGCGCCCGACGTCATTCAGATGGACCAGAAGTACATCGCCGAATACGGCGGCCGCGGCGCCCTCATGGACTTGTCCAAGCAGGACGGCATCGACACGTCGAAACTGGACAAGGAAGCCCTCGCGTCCGGCCAGTACAGCGGCGCACAGTATGGCCTGAGCACAGGCCGGAATGCCTACGTCATCATGGCCAACACCAAGGTATTTGAAGCGGCCGGCATACCCGTCCCGGATGACAAGACGTGGACGTGGAAAGAATTCATGGACACCGCCGCGAAGCTCAGCGCCGCGAGTGACGGGAAGACCTATGGTGCCGCCTACGGCAGCAACGAGGCCGACCTGATCATCTGGCTGCGCCAGCACGGGGAAAACCTCTACTCCGCTGACGGCAAGCTCGGCTTCGAGGCCGGCACGGCCGCCTCCTTCTGGGAACGGCTCAAGGAACAACGCGATTCCAAGGCCAGCCCGCCGGCGAACGTGGCGACGGAAGACGGCGGGGCCAGCCTTGAGCAAAGCCTCTTCGGCACCAACCGGGTGGGTATGGCCTGGTGGTGGACCAACCAACTTGGATCGCTTGAGGCCACCACCGGCAGCAACATCAAAATGCTGCGCGCTCCGAGCGTCGACGGCGCGGCGGCCAGTAACGGCATGTACTACAAGCCGACGATGTTCTGGTCCGCCTCGTCCCGTTCAAAGCATCCCAAGGAAGCCGCGGAGTTCATCAACTACCTCACCAACAGCCCGGAGGCCGGGGCCATCCTGATGACGGACAGGGGTGTACCCACCAACAGCGACATCGTTTCCGGCATCACGTCCTCGCTCAAGCCGGCAGACACCACCGTGGTGGGGTTTCTGAAAGACATTGCGCCGGATATAAAGGACGCGCCCCCGGTTCCTCCTGTGGGTGCGGGAAGCGTCCAGAATGTCATCAAGCGCTACACGGATGAAGTGCTGTATGACCGGCAGACCCCCCAGGCTGCCGCCGAAGCCTTCAAGAAGGAAGTCCAGGGGATGCTGGATTCGGCCAGGAAGTAGATCCCGGCAGGATCCCGGCAGCGGGACAAAAAAGTGCGGCCCCCTCCGAAGAGGGGGCCGCACTTTCGTAACTGGCGGGGCAGGTCCCGGCCGGGAGGCTTAGAAGCCGCCCATGCCGCCCATGCCGCCCATGTCGTCGCCACCGGCGGGGGCGGAAACCTTCTCCGGCTTGTCAGCCACCACTGCTTCGGTGGTGAGGAACAGGCCGGCGATCGAGGCAGCGTTCTGCAGGGCAGAGCGGGTCACCTTTACGGGGTCGTTGACGCCGGCAGCCAGCAGGTCGACGTACTCGCCGGTTGCTGCGTTCAGGCCGTGGCCTGCGGGCAGGCCACGGACCTTGTCGACAACTACGCCAGGCTCCATGCCGGCGTTGAAGGCGATCTGCTTCAGCGGAGCGTCGATGGCAACGCGGACGATGTTGGCGCCCGTTGCTTCGTCGCCGGAGAGCTGAAGGTTGGCAAATGCCTTGGCACCGGCCTGGATCAGGGCCACGCCGCCACCGGCGACGATGCCTTCTTCAACTGCAGCCTTGGCGTTGCGCACGGCGTCTTCAATGCGGTGCTTGCGCTCCTTGAGCTCAACCTCGGTTGCGGCTCCAGCCTTGATAACTGCAACGCCCCCGGCCAGCTTGGCCAGGCGCTCCTGCAGCTTCTCGCGGTCGTAGTCGGAGTCGGAGTTCTCGATCTCGGCGCGGATCTGGGACACGCGGCCGGCGATCTGGTCGGCGTCGCCGGCACCTTCGACGATGGTTGTCTCGTCCTTGGTGACAACAACCTTGCGGGCCTGGCCCAGGAGCTCCAGGCCGGCAGTCTCCAGCTTGAGGCCAACTTCCTCGGAGATGACCTGGCCACCGGTGAGGACGGCGATGTCGGCGAGCTGGGCCTTGCGGCGGTCGCCGAAGCCCGGAGCCTTGACGGCGACGGACTTGAAGGTGCCGCGGATCTTGTTCACGATCAGGGTGGCCAGGGCCTCGCCCTCGATGTCCTCGGCAATGATCAGCAGCGGCTTGTTGGACTGCATGACCTTTTCCAGGACAGCAACCAGTTCCTTGACGTTGGAGATCTTGGAGTTGACGATCAGGATGTACGGATCCTCGAGGACCGTTTCCTGGCGCTCAGCGTCGGTGACGAAGTAGGCGGAGATGTAACCCTTGTCGAAGCGCATGCCTTCGGTGAGTTCCAGCTCCAGGCCGAAGGTGTTGGACTCCTCGACCGTGATGACGCCTTCCTTGCCCACCTTGTCCAGGGCTTCGGCGATAAGGGCACCGATCTCGTCGTCACCGGCGGAGATGGAGGCGGTAGCCGCGATCTCTTCCTTGGTTTCGATTTCCTTGGCGGAGTTCAGCAGCTCGGCCGTGACGGCCTCAACAGCCTTTTCGATACCGCGCTTGAGGGACAGCGGGTCGGCGCCGGCGGCAACGTTGCGCAGGCCTTCCTTGACCAGGGCCTGGGCCAGGACGGTTGCCGTGGTGGTGCCGTCACCGGCAACGTCGTCGGTCTTCTTGGCAACTTCCTTGACCAGCTCTGCGCCGATCTTCTCGTAGGGATCGTCCAGCTCGATCTCCTTGGCGATGGAAACACCATCGTTGGTGATCGTGGGGGCGCCCCACTTCTTTTCGAGGACGACGTTGCGTCCACGCGGGCCGAGGGTGACCTTAACGGCGTCGGCGAGGGTGTTCAGGCCACGCTCAAGGCCGCGGCGTGCCTCTTCATCAAATGCAATGATCTTGGCCATAACGGCAGTAGTCCTTTCGGGACAGTCGTTAAGAATGAACCTTCGCTGCAGTGCCCGCGACGGACGATCCTTTGCCGGCGGCCTCTGTATGCCTCCGGGCGGGGATCTCACTGAAGTGAGGTGTTTCTTTCGCTCCTCGACCGGTGCCGTGCGCTGCCGGCCGGAACCAGGCGTTGCTTTAGCAGTCGGTGCGTCAGAGTGCTAAGTCAATAATTAGCACTCCCCAGGTGAGAGTGCAAGCGAAAAGACGCGTGACACCCCGCAGGGCGGGGCCGCTTCGCCCAGGGCGATCAGCCGGAGTGTCCGGCTGTCTCCCGGCCGGACAGGGTGGGGTTGTTGTCGGGTCCGAAGGTGTACACGGAGAAGAGGGCCTTGGTGATGTCGCCCTTGGCATCGAAGGCCACCGGGCCCGATTCGCCGTCATAGTTGATGTCCGGGCCGGCTGCAAGGCCGCCCAGGCACTCCTTGTAGCTCAAGCATGGGGCGGTTGGCACTCCGGCGCCGGGGCCGGCTGCCCCTCCGGAGACGGCAATCAGGTTGCCGGCAATGGAGCGTCCGGCGTCATCCTGGGCACGTGCTGCGGCGAGGGCCGCCAGCGTGACGGCGTCGTAGGTTTCGGCAGCGTAGGAGACGTCCTTGAGGGCAGGGTCCACCGCCAGCAGTTTTGCCTGGAAGGCAGCGGTGGGCAACTGTCCGGGGACGACGGCGCGTGTGCCCTCGAGGGTCCCGGAGGCGAGCCTGGAGCCGTAGCGGGCAAACGCGCCGTCGCTGAGGATGATCCGTGAACCGGTGAGGCCGGCGCTGTCCAGCCCGGCCAGGGCGTCCTGCGCGCCCTCGCGGGCAATCAGGACGACGGCGTCAGGCTTGGCCTTTGCGGTGGAGCGCGCGGCTTCGGCGGCGGCACCGTCCTTGAAGCCGGCCCCGGGCAGGACCGTGAGTCCGGACTTTGTCGCAGCGTCTGTGACGGCAGCGGAGAGGTCCTTGCCGTAGGAGCCTTCCTGGTACAGCACAGTGATGGTGGCCGCCCCGGAGTCCTTGGCGAGTTTTGCCAGCACGGGGCCCTGGGCGACGTCGGCTGCGGCGGTGCGGAAATAGTAGCCTCCGCTGGCGAGCCCTGACAGGCCTGCGGCGGTGTTGGCCGGCGAGATGATCGGTATGCGCGCGTGGGACAGAACGTCCACCGCGGCGGCCGCATGGCTGGAATCGGTGGGTCCGATCACCACATCCGCTTTGGCGGCGGCGAGGTCCTTCGCCTGCTTTCCCCGGTCCTGGTCCGGGTGCACCGGGAGGAGCTCCACCGGCCGGCCTTTGTGTCCGCCGGCGGCGTTGATGTCCTGGACGGCGAGCTTGGCGGCAGCCAGCTGGGAAGCGTTAAGGAAGCCATTGTCACCGGCATTGTCCAGGATCATCCCTACCCGCAGCACGCCGTCGCCGGAGGCCTCCGCCGTTTCCACCCTGGCGTTGCCGCCGGTACCGGCGCATGCTGTCATCGAAAGAACTGCTGCCGCGGACAGGGCGAGGGCCGCCCGGACGCGGCCATCTCGCCGCAGAGCAGGCATCACTGGGCCGGCCGGACGTTTTCCGCCTGCGGACCCTTTTCACCCTCGCCCACATCGAGCTGCACCCGCTGCCCCTCGGCCAGGGCACGGTACCCCTCCCCCTGGATTGCGGACCAGTGGACAAAAATGTCATCACCGGAGCCGTCAACGGTGATGAAGCCGTAGCCCTTTTCAGCGTTGAACCATTTCACGGTTCCCAGTGCCATGATGAACAACTCTTTCCGTTTGGGGGCCAGGTGGAGACCGGACCGGCGTTACTGGACGGCGTGCGGCTACCGGTAACCCGGGCCCAGGACCACAACGAGCGGCGACTGGAATTCGGTACTGTCCACCACGGTGGGGATGTTCAGCAGACCGGCAAGCGCCTGGGCGCTGGCCAGGTGCTGGGGGCCTGCGTAGAAAATCACGGAGGACTTTTGCGGGGCTCCGGACCAGTTGCCAACCTGGCCGAGCCGCCAACCGTCACCCTGGACGGTTCCGCCTACCCGGCTGGCCAGCCCCGCCGTGCCGGCGGCGTTGTAGACGGCAACGGCCTGGGTCCTGTCGACGACGGCCTGCTGGCTGGCAGGGGCCGTGGACTCCGGAGCGGGGCCGGCGTCCTGGGTTGGCTCGGAAGAAGCGGAGGGCACCGTGGAAGCCACGGGCGCGGAAGCGGAAGGAGTGGCCGAAGGGGCTGTGCCGGTGCCGGCCAGCGGAGCTGACTCCACGCTGGCCGAGGCCTGGCTGGCGGTGGTGTTGAAGCCAAGTTTGGGGAGGATCAGGAAGGACACCAACCCTATGGCCAGGGCCGCCACTCCCATCGCCAAGATGGGCCACAGCCGCACGCGGGACGGGGCCGAGGCCGTCCGGTGGACACCTTGTCGCGACGCAGCCTCCGGGACTTTGTCGAATTCATCGCGGGCGTATCTGGTCATGGTGGAAGGACATCCTTGTTGATTGCGGCTGTTGTCCCGGCCTGGGGCGTCTTAAGCGTCGGATCCCAGGCGCCGGGCAGTACGTGCACGGTGGCGCGACGTACGTAGTCTACGCAATCTCTTGACCAGCATGGGATCGTGGGCGAGCGCATCCTCGCGGTCGATCAATGCGTTCAGGAGCTGGTAGTAATGGGTGGCGGAGAGGTCAAACAGGTCACGGATGGCCTGCTCCTTGGCTCCCGCGTACTTCCACCACTGCCGTTCCAGCGCCAGCATCTGTTGTTCACGCTCGGACAGGGAGGACTCACGAAGGGTGAAATCCGCCAGGAGGGAGTTCCCTGGATCCTGCTCCGGCAGGTGTTCCCGGGCCGGTTCCGCCACGGCGCACTCCTTCGCTGGTAAGGGTCAATGTCTTACCCCTATGCTAGCCGCCGAATAACAAGGGTGTCATTTACGCCCGCCCGGCTGGATGTTCCCGGCCGGCCCTGCTCCGTCCCTGCAACAATGGAACGATGGTTGAATCGGACGCCCTCTTCGAGCTGCAGCAGGACCCTGCGGACGCCGCCGGCTTCGCCCATCTGGCGCAGCTGCCACTGGCAGAGCTGATGGCTCCGGACTGGGCCGCGGCGCTGCAGGGCGTCGAAGCCCAGCTCCGGAAGGTCCTGGCGTTCCTCGCAGACGAAGAGGCGGCCGGGCACCAGCTCCTGCCGCCGCCGTCGAACGTCCTGCGCGCCTTCCGCCAGCCCTTCGCGGACGTGAAGGTCCTCATCGTGGGGCAGGACCCCTACCCCACGCCGGGACACGCCGTCGGCCTGTCGTTTTCGGTTGACCCGCACGTCCGCCCCCTCCCCCGCAGCCTGGTCAACATTTACCGGGAGCTGGAGTCGGACCTGGGCATTCCCCCGCGCGTCCATGGGGATTTGTCCGCGTGGACGGAGCAGGGGGTGCTGCTCCTGAACCGGGTGCTCACCGTCCGGGCCGGCGCGGCGGGCTCCCACCGGGGCAAGGGCTGGGAGGAAATTACGACGGCGGCAGTCACCGCACTGGCCGCCCGCAAGTCCCCGGACGGGTCAGGGATGCCGCTGGTGGCGGTGTTGTGGGGCAAGGAGGCTGAGGGCGTCCGGCCGCTCCTGGGCGGGGCCCCTGCGGTCACCAGCCCGCACCCCAGTCCGCTGTCCGCTTCCCGCGGGTTCTTTGGTTCCAGGCCGTTCAGCCGCGTAAACCAGCTGCTCCGGGAACAGGGTGCGCGGGACGTAACCTGGGAACTCCCGCCGCTGCCCTAGCTAGGCTTGCCTTATGAGCACTGTCCCCGCCGCCACCAGCGCAACCAAGAAGAGCCGTCCGCAGGTCAACCTCACCGTGCTGCGGAAGGAACAGCTCTCCCCGCACATGGTCCGGATCGTGGCCGGCGGAGAGGGCTTCGGCGATTTCGTCAACAACGGGTTCGTTGACCGTTACGTGAAGATCGTCTTTCCACAGCCCGGCGTGGAGTACCCCTCCCCGCTGGATCTCTGGACGGTGCGGGAAACCATGCCGCGTGAGCAGTGGCCGTTCACCCGCACCTATACGCTGCGCTGGGTGGATCCCGGGGCCCGGGAACTGGCCATCGACTTCGTGGTCCACGGCGATGAAGGGTTCGCCGGTCCGTGGGCGGCCAACGCCCAGCCGGGTGAGCCGTTGATCTTTACCGGCCCCGGCGGCGCGTACAACCCCAACCCCGAGGCCGACTGGTACCTCTTTGCCGGTGACGAGGCGGCCCTGCCCGCCATCGCCGCCTGCATCGAGTCACTGCCGGCAGGGGCAACCGGGCTGGCCTTCCTGGAGGTCGGATCCGAGGCGGACATCCAGCCCATTGCCGCCCCGGCTGGACTGCACATCACCTGGCTGCCCCGCAACGGCGCTCCGGCGGGTTCCAGCGACCTGCTGGTGAACGCAGTGGCGGACGCGGAATGGCCCGATGGCACGGTGGATGTCTTTGCGCACGGCGAACGCGGCTACATGAAAGCCCTGCGCGAGGTCCTGTTCAAGCAGCGCGGACTGGAGCGCCGGCAGGTGTCCCTCTCCGGGTACTGGGCGCAGGGCCGGGTAGAGGACGACTTCCAGGCCGAGAAGAAGCTTCCGGTCGGCCAGATCTAGCCTGGACAGGCGGCCGTGGCCTAGCGGCGGCGGGCCCGGCGCCGCTCGTTGCTTGCCAGGCTGCGGGTCAGTGGACGGGCCAGCACGTCGCCCAGCACAATCCCGCCCGCCGTGCCCAGCACAATGGCGCCGGCGCTGAGCATCCCGCCGGCACCGGCCAGGACTTCAGACTCCTCAACGGTGAGCACATACATGGACCGGAAAATCGTGAGGCCCGGCAGCAGGATGAGTGCCGCGGGGACTGCCACCACCAGCTGCGGTGCGCCCATGCGCAGGGCTACCACCCGTGCCAGCAGGCCAATGACGACGGCGGCCATGGCAGGTGCAAACCGGTCCCCGATGCCCAGCTGGCCGCAGCCGAGCAGCACCAGGTAGCCGGCCACGCCCACGGCTGCCGTGGGCAGCAGGAGCTTCCACGTGGTCTGTTCCGTGATGCCGATGGCCATGACAGCGGCGGCCACGAAGAGGATCAGGACCCACAGATCGTAGGCGGGCGGGAAGGTCTGAGTGACGTCGATGCGCTGCAGCCCGGTCAACTCCCCCACCACGAAGGCAACGGCGATTCCCGCCACGATGGCGCCGAAGGTCAGCAGGGTGGACAGGAACCGGCCCGCCGCGGTCACGGGGAAGCCGTTGATGGCGTCCTGCACGGAGGACACCAGGCGCCCGGTGGGCAGGAGGAGCAGGATGCCGCCCACCACCACGATGGACGGCGACGTGGTGAGCCCCAGCTGCCAGAGCAGCAGCGCCAGCATGGTGACCACGAAAGAGCAGCTCGCGGTGATGAAGAAGTCGGGAACCCGCCAGCGTCCCAGCTGCCGGGCCAGCAGGCTGATGCCGATATTGGCCACGAACGCGATCACCGACGACACCGGCCCGCCGCCCAGCACCCCCACGAACACCGCGGCGAAAATGCCGAACGCCACGGTGACCATCCACCGCGGGTAGGGCTTGGGGCTGGTGATGGCCTCGTTGAGCCTGCGGATTGCTTCGTCACGGCCCACACCCCCGGCCACGATGTCGGTGACCAGCTGGTGCACCTTGGCCAGCCCGGCGTAGTTGTTGGTCCAGGACCGCACCACGCGCAGCAGGGCGATGGGGGTCTGGTCCTTGGGCGCGTAGTTGATGCCCACGGACTGGTTGGTGATGTCCACTTCGATGTTCTTCAGCCCCAGGGCCGCAGTGACCGCGATGATGCTGGTTTCGACTTCCAGGGCGCCCGCGCCGTAGCGGAACATGGTCTCAGCCAGGTGCAGGGCGAAGTCCAGGGTTTTGCGCGCGGACGTATCCACGCCGCCCACCTGGATGGTGGGGTTGGCGTACGGGCTGCCCGCCAGCCGGTCCACGATGCTCAGCGGAGCCGTGGGAGGATTCTCGCCCTGCACCAGGCGGCGCAGCATCCTCTTGGCGGCGGCGTCCTGCCGAAGCTGTGCAGGGGTCAGCGGTTCAGTCTTGGGCAGGCCATCAGTCTTCGGCCTGGACCCTGGCCGTTCGGGCCGGTTGGTCATGCCCGTTTCCTCCCTGTGCGCGGTTGATGGACTCTCAGGATGCGCGCTTCAGCGGCAGTTTACCCAGCAGGGTGCGGGCGGCAGCAGCAGCGGACCTGGCCAGCCGGTTGGCGTGGAAGACGGCGGGGCGGACCGGGAGGACGAAGTCCCCCACCAGCTGGACCACTTCCCCGCCGAATCCCTTCTTGAATTCGTAGCCGCCGTGGCCTTCCTCGTCCTGCCCGGAGATGCCGAACGTGCCGTAGAAGTTGTACCGCGGGTAGCCCTTCTCCAGGGCGTGCAGCATCATTCCCCAGTAAAGGGAGGTTGCGCCGTTGAAATAGATGTAGTCCTGGACGGTGCCGCCGATCACGCACACCACCTCGTCGCCGTAGCAGACGAAGTGGATGGCCGCGACGGTGGCCGTTCCCACGGAGTCGGGGAAGCGTTCGATGTCCTTCAGGCTCCGCTCGTAGCTGTCCACCAGGTCCTGGACCACTTTGAGCCGGTTGGCCTTCTTCTTGCTGCCGGTCTCCTCCACCTCGCGGCGGAGGTCCGCCGCTGTGGCCGACTCCGCGGCCAGCCGTTCGGTGATGGATTTGCGGTAGGCCGGGATGTCGATCTTGGCCATCATCAGCTTGGTGAACTCCGTGGAGGTGGTGCGGAGCAGGTTCTCGTAGTAGGCGCGTTCGCGGTACACGAACCCTTTTTCGTCGCCTGCCCGGCTCAGGGCGCCGTAGAAATCGTCGAGGGTTTCCAGGGTGGCCTGTTCGAGGAAGACGCCGTTCTTTTCCGCCTTGCGGATGGCTTTGCGGGTGCGGTAGCTGGTGCCCATGATCAGTTCTTCGGCGTCCTGGATCCCCACCAGGTTCTTGATGAACATCCAGTTGACGTTGATGAAGTTCATGTCCAGGCCCTGGTGCTGGAATCCGAGCTGTTCCAGGTCCGCCACCAGCGGCCTGTTGTCTTCGACGTCCGGGTGTTCGGCGCCATCAGCGTCGCGTGCGATGTACCTGATGTTCGGCGAGATCAGCAGTTCAGCCGCCTTGCGCTCAGCGGCATGGTTGCGGAGAAGCCCGACGACGGCGCGCACCAGGTCCCGGTCCGAGTAGTCCATGAGGGGGCCCTTGGCACACTCGCAGACGGTGTAGCCCAGGCGGGTGGTGGTGTAGTTGAGCTTTCCTGCGGCCACGAGTTCGCCGTCGCGACGGACCCCGAAGAGTTCCACCTGCTGGCCCCGGGCACGCTGGAAGCGGGCGAAGTCGATGGACTGCAGGAAGCTGTTCTGCGGGTGCTTCAGGGCGAAGGCCTCGAATTCGGCGTCGCTGAGGTTGGCGTATTCAAGCCCGGTCGCGGCGGAAACTGGATTCAAGGGGTGACCTTCTTCTGGACTCTTCGCGGCCTGTGGGCACGCACTGGGTGGAGGGTGTTCAGGGTGGAGGATGTTCAGGGCGGACGGCGTTCGGGCCGACCGGGTTCCCGCAGCGTACGGGCCGCGCGGGGCGCTCAGGAGAGGGCCCTGGCGGCAGCGGGTCAGTAGAACTGCTGCCCGGTTCGTGCGGTCTCGATCCGGCGGAACACTTTCTCTCCACCGTTGACCCAGAGCCGGTGCCGGAGCGGGGACAGGATGTAGTCGTGGCAGCCCACAAAGTCGGTGACCGTCTTGGTGAAGCTGGTCTTGAACATGCCCATTCCGTACAGGTTGTGGGTCTTGTCCTTGATGCGGGCAGCCGGCGGGGTGCCGCAGAAGTCGTATTCCGTGCAGCCAAGTTCCTGCATCCGTCGGATGGCCGTCCACTGCACCAGGTGCGAGTCCCCGTACTGCTTGCGGTTCTGGGTGGAACCGCCGTCTTTGTACGTTGCCTTGCCCCCGTAGTTGATGACGAAGGCACCAACACTGGGTTTTCCGTCCTCATAGGCGAAGAAAAAGTTGCCCTGGCCGCGGTTGCAGAACTCCTCCCAGAACCGCTCGTAGTACTCATAGCTGCGCAGGGGCATGGAACCCTTTGCGTTGACCGTGTTGGCCATCAGGTCGTACAGGGCCCGGTAGGTTTCCGGTCCCTGTTCCTGCCGGACCACCTGGCAGCCCTCGCGCTCTGCGCGCCGGATTGCGTTCCTGGCCCGGGAAGAGATGGCCTTAAAGACTTCCTCTTCCGTGCCGGAGATATCCAGCAGGGCGGTGGAATCGTTGGACTGGATGTTGGGGGCTTTGGCCAGGTGGGCTGCTGCCAGTTCCCGCTGCGCTTCGTCTGAGTCGATGATGTCCGGTTCCACTTTGATGGTGAACACCTTCAGCTTGCTGCTGCGGACCAGCTGCGCGCACGCTGCGAGGGCAGCGCCCAGGTCTGCTGCCCCTGCCAGGTCGGGGCCCTTGATGAGATACCAGAGCCGTCCCAGGACGGGGAAGCTTTTCTCCAGCACCAGGTTATAGCTGGCGTTCCCGCCGCCTTCCAGCACCAGGAACCGGACTTTCCAGCCGCTTCCGTTCTTGACCGATGCGTAGGCGGCGGACTGCAGCATGTTGCCGCCGTTCGGGTTGGCCGTGACGTGCTTGTCCCAGTTTTCAATTTCCTCGGCTGTGGCAAAACGTGCGGTGAATTCTCGCAAGGGGGCCGTGTCCAATCGGGTTTGTGCGCGGTTTCGGTACTTCTGGATGCGTGCGGACATGCAGCCTCAAGTCTAAAGCCTCAGGCGCTCCCGGCTTTTCTCCGGCATGCCCGGGACGGCGGCCGTCCGGGTGTGGAGCGTCACCTTGACGGAGCTCAGGATGTTCAACAAGGGTTGGGGTATGAGGCCGGATGGGGAACAGAGCACCGCTCCCGCGGGCAGCGGCGGGAAGCCGTACAGTGCCGGGGTGCAGGCCGCCGCGCTTGCCGGCTTCCTGTTGGCGTCCTTGGTGGTGGCGGCGCTGGGCGGTTTGGCATCGGCGGCCAATGTCACTGGCTGGTATGCAGCCGCGGACAAGGCCCCCTGGTCCCCGCCCAATGGCGTGTTCGGTCCGGTGTGGACCATCCTTTATGCGGCAATGGCCCTCGCTGCATGGCTGGTTTGGCGTAAACGCACCGCCGGGACACGGCAGGCCATGGTGGTTTACGCCATCCAGCTGGCCCTCAATCTCACCTGGACCCCGGTCTTTTTCGCCCTTTACCCGGCTCTTGGCACGGCGGCCCTGTGGCTGGGCCTGGCCGTCATCGTGGCCCTGGTCGCGGCGGTAACGGTGACGGTGCTGCATTTCGGTCCGATCAGCCGGACGGCAGGGCTGCTCCTGCTCCCCTACATCTCATGGCTGGTGTTCGCTGCCAGCCTCAATTGGTGGGCGGCAACTCACAATTAGGCGCACGGGCACCGCCCGTCCCGCCATTCGGGCGGGTGTCAGCATTCGACGACGTTGACGGCGAGGCCGCCCATGGCGGTTTCCTTGTATTTGTCGCTCATGTCTTTGCCGGTTTCGCGCATGGTGATGATGACTTCGTCGAGGGAGACGCGGTGGGTGCC
>Ga0308158_10000782_pt1 | contig 42519 bp, 29 predicted proteins | sample PhyBR2_FD_201038 | JGI IMG/M metagenome (GOLD analysis project Ga0308158, IMG submission 201038) | Phyllosphere microbial communities from UC Gill Tract Community Farm, Albany, California, United States - DLSLB.R2 | ecosystem: Host-associated > Plants > Phyllosphere > Unclassified | place: USA... | reverse complement strand
TGCGCGGACCGCTGCGCGACAAGCTACGGGCAGCGGCGCTGTCGCAACCGCTGCTCGACACGGGGATCTTCAACGAGAAGTTCTTGCGCGAGATGGTCGACCAGCATATCGCGGGGACGAGCGACCACAGCGTGGCGCTGTGGTCAGTGTTGATGTTCGAGACATTCTTGCGGGTAAGCCGCGACGCCTAAGGACAGGCGCCGGCGTCAGCCCTGACGCATCGACCGCGTCAGCCGAGCGATATACCACTTTGCAATCGATAGCCAACGCTTGCAGGTCTGGCGCAGCCAGGCGCGCGGCGGCTTGATCGGATGCCACAGCACGTCTTTCTGGCTCCCCGCGCGCAGTCGGATATTGAGCGTGCCAAAGCTGCCATTCTTGTCAAATCCGTCGTTGGCCAGCCCCTGATAGCGCAGATTGCGGTCTTCGTCAGCCACGAATTCACCGTCGCCGCCGAAGTCGACCACCGTCATGCCGCCATGCTTGAGGATGGTTGCCCAGGCGTTCTCGCTATGCGCAGACCAGCCGGCGCGATAGTAGCTGTCGATCAAGTCGAGCGCCGCGCCGCTGATGCGGAAGAATGTGAGGAACACCAGCCAGCTGGTAGCAGGCGTCATGTCGGTGCCGGGGGCGCGCAGCATCGACGAATAGGTCCAGTTGACGTCGCCGCGCGCCAGGTGGGCAGCGAGCAGGTCTCCCGACCGGGGTGCCAGGCCTGCGAACAGCAGGTGCACATCGCCCGAATATTCGACATCGTCTTCCACTACCCAATACTGGCTGTACTGAGGCTGCTCGCGCCGGAACAGGAGCGGCGGCAGATCGCAGTTTCCAGGAATGAGCTTGAACGGCCGTGCCGCGCCCTTGACCGGGTAGCCGAGGGTGTCCATTGCATCGGGGCCGTACACGTGGTGCTCGATCTCGATACCATCGAGGACCACCTTGCGTACGTGACTGGCTGCGGTGGGCGTGTATGACACCGCAGCGAAGCGGTACTGCGGCCCAAGCTTGAGAAAAGCGGCGCGAAAACGCAACAGGCGCTTCTTCACGCCGGCTGGATCGGTCGTCTGAAACAGCAATATTTGCGGCTGGTCGTGCATGTGATTCTTCCTGCCTTATTTGCGCGCCGGCGCCCAGTCGCGGTACCAGGTCCAGAACTGGCCGAGACCAGTTGCCAGCGTCGTGGTCGGTGCAAAATCGACCCAGGCCTTGAGCTTGTCGATCGAGGCGTGGGTGGCCGGCACGTCGCCCGGCTGCATCGGCAAGAATTCCTTGTCAGCCTTTACGCCCATCACGTTCTCGAGTGTCTCGATGAATTCGAGCACCCGCACCGGATTGTGGTTGCCGATGTTGAACACCGTGTGCGGCGCCGCCATATCGGTGCCGGGGGTTGGCTTGAACAACAGCCGCACCACGCCCTCGACGATATCGTCGATATAGGTGAAGTCGCGCGTGAGCATGCCCTCGGCGAAGACGGGAATGGTTGCGCCGCGCACCATTTTCTCGGCGAAGCTAAAGTAGGCCATGTCCGGCCGGCCCCAGGGTCCGTAGACCGTGAAGAAGCGCAGACCAGTCGCCGGCAACTTGTACAAGTGGCTATACGAGTGAGCCATCAATTCGTTCGATTTCTTGGTCGCCGCGTACAGCGACACCGGCGCATCGACCTGGTCGTCCTCGCTGAACGGCACCTTGGCGTTGGCGCCATACACGCTGCTGCTGCTGGCGTACAAGAGGTGCGCGATCTTGCCGTGACGGCAGGCTTCAAGGACGTTGGCGAAACCGACGAGGTTAGATTGCACATAGGCGGCCGGGTTCTCAAGCGAGTAACGCACCCCGGCTTGCGCCGCCAGGTGCACCACGAGCGTGGGCTGTTCGCGCGCGAACAAGGCCTCGACCTGTGCCGTGTCGCTCAGCTCCACCGTATGGCAGGCGATGCCAGCTGGGGCCAAGAGCGCCGCCACGCGGTCGTGCTTGAGGCGCGGGTCGTAGTAGTCGTTAAAGTTGTCGCAGCCGACGACCTCGTGGCCCATGGCCGCCAGGCGCGCCGCCACGAAGCTGCCGACAAAGCCGGCAGCGCCCGTGACCAGGATGCGGTGTTTGCCTGCATTCATCAGGCAGCCGTCCGGCTCACGCGGCCGATCCCTTCGTAGGACAGGCCGGCCGCGGCAACCACCAGCGGGTCATAGATGTTGCGGCCGTCGAAGATCGCCTTGTCGCGCAGAATCGCGGCCAGGCCGGTAAAGTCCGGCGCGCGGAATTCCTTCCATTCGGTAACCAGGACCAGAACGTCGGCATTGTCGGTCGCGGTGGACGCCGAGCTGACGATCGTGAGCTTGTCGGCGATGGTGGCAGCATCGTGCTCGCGTTCCAGCACGCGCAGTGCTTCGGCGCTGGCAACCGGATCGTAGGCGCGTACGTGGCAACCAGCATCGAACAGTTCCTTGAGCAGTACGAGGCTTGGCGCTTCGCGCATATCGTCGGTGTTCGGCTTGAACGACAGACCCCACAGCGCGATCGTCTTGCCCTTCAGGCCTTCGACACCGCCATAGAAACGTGTCAACTTCTTGAACAGCACGTTTTTCTGGTTATCGTTGACGCGTTCGGTCGCTTCCAGGATGTGCAGCACCTGGTCGTGGTCGGCGCCGGTCTTGACCAGGGCCTTGACGTCTTTCGGGAAGCACGAACCCCCGTAGCCCATACCAGCGTACAGGAATTGCGAACCGATGCGCGGGTCCAGGCCCATGCCGTGGCGGACCGCCTCGATATCGGCGCCCAGCACTTCGGCCAGGTTGGCCAGTTCGTTCATAAAGCTGATGCGGGTGGCCAGCATGGCATTGGCAGCGTACTTGGTCAGCTCGGCGCTGCGCACATCCATCTCGACCAGTTTTTCATGGTTACGGCTGAACGGTGCGTACAGCTGGCGCATCAGTTTTGTGGCGACGGCGTCGTCGCTGCCGACCACAATGCGGTCCGGACGCATGAAGTCGTCGATCGCCGCGCCTTCTTTCAGGAATTCGGGATTGCTTACCACCGAGAACGACACGGTGCTGCCGCGCTTGTCGAGTTCGCCCTGAATGGCGGCGCGCACTTTATCGGCGGTACCGACCGGCACGGTCGACTTGTCGACCACGACCACCGGTCTTTCGATGCGCTGGCCAATCGAACGGGCTGCAGCGAGGATGTGGGTCAGGTCGGCGCTGCCGTCTTCGTCTGGCGGCGTACCTACTGCCAGGAACACGCATTCGGCATGCTGCATGGCTTCATCATAGCTGGTCGAGAACAACAGACGGCCGGCGGCAGCGTTGCGCTCGACCATATTGTCCAGGCCTGGCTCGTGGATGGGGATGATGCCGTTTTTCAGCATCGCGATTTTTTCGTCGTTGACGTCGAGGCACAGTACAGTATTGCCGACATCAGCGAAACAGGCGCCCGAAACGAGACCGACATAGCCGGTGCCAATGATAGTGATCTTCATAATTTATCTTGGAGAATTAGAAACTGAACAAAAGAACCGGGCAGAGCAGCGCGGCGAACCCGGCTATTTTTTCACACAATTGCAAACACTTGCCACACGAACAAATGCAGAATAGAACTTGAATTATAGTATCATGGTTGTCAAAAATTTATGCGTTTGCGCCAATCGTGCTGCTTTTAAGCAAAATTTTTCGCATAATCGCTACATCGCGCTATTCCCGTATTAATCTCCAGGCTCCGCCGACCATCGGCGCGTCGATGCAGCAACGTCCACCTCACAAATGAAGCTACTCACCTTTAGCACCCTGTACCCGAACACCGAGCAGCCCAATCATGGGATCTTCGTGGAAACCCGGCTGCGCTACCTGATCGCCAGTGGCCAGGTCGAGTCGCGCGTGGTCGCCCCAGTCCCGTGGTTCCCACTTAAAGGCAAGCGCTTCGGCCACTATGGCACGCTGGCCAAAGTGCCGCACACGGAAAATCGCAATGGCATTGCCGTCACGCATCCGCGCTACCTCGTGGTGCCCAAGTTCGGCATGAACTTTACGCCATATACGCTGGCGCGCGCCGCGCGCCGTGACATCGGTCGCATCCTGGACGAAGGCTATGACTTCGACGCCATTGACGCCCACTATTTCTATCCGGATGGCGTTGCTGCCGTCATGCTGGGCAAATACTTCAACAAGCCAGTGGTGGTGACCGCGCGCGGCACCGACATCAACCTGATTCCGCAATTCGCCCGCCCACGTCAACTCATCCTGCAGGCGGCGCGGGAGGCGGACGGCATCATCACCGTGTGCAAGGCGCTCAAGGACGAGATGGTGCAGTTGGGTGTGGCCCCCGAAAATATCACGCCGCTGCGCAACGGCGTCGACCTGGAACGCTTCGCGCCGATCAACCGCGTGGCGGCGCGCGCCGCCCTTGGGCTGAACCCAGACCGCTTCACCCTTTTGTCGGTGGGCCTGCTTGACCCGCGCAAGGCGCATGACCTGATTATCCAGGCGCTGCCGATGCTGCCCGACGTCGACCTGTTGATCGCCGGCATCGGTCCACAAAAGCACAATCTCGAGCAACTGGCGCGCGAACTGGGCGTGGCCGACCGCGTCAAGCTGCTTGGCGCTGTGCCGCAGACCGAATTGAAGACCTATTACAACGCAGCCGACACGCTCGTGCTCGCATCAAGCCGCGAAGGCTGGGCCAATGTGCTGCTCGAAGCCATGGCCTGCGGCACCCCGGTGGTGGCCAGCAATGTGTGGGGCACGCCGGAAGTCGTGGCCGCACCCGAAGCGGGCGTCCTGATGCAAGAACGCACCCCGGCCGGCCTGGTCCAGGCCTTGAGCACATTGCGCGCCAACTATCCCGCGCACGCCGCCACCCGCCGCTATGCCGAAAACTTCGGCTGGCAACCGACCACCCAGGGCCAGATCGACCTGTTCCACTCCATCATGGCGAGAAAAGCCGCGTGAAAATCCTTTATCACCACCGCACCCGTTCCAAGGACGGCCAGTACGTCCACATCGAAGAAATGATCCGCGCACTGCGCGCCGAAGGCCACGAGGTCGTGATCGTTGCGCCGCCGAGCGCCGAGACCGAGTCGTTCGGGTCTGACGCCGGTCCGGTCGCCTGGCTCAAGCGCCACCTGCCGAAGACGTTCTACGAATTGATGGAACTGTCGTACTCGCTGGTTGCCTACCGTCGCCTGGCCAGAGCCGTCAAGCAACACCGACCGGACGTGCTGTACGAGCGTTACAATCTTTTCTTGCCATCAGGCATCTGGCTGGCGCGCAAGTACAAGCTGCCGATGCTGCTCGAAGTGAACGCCCCGATCCTCGAAGAGCGCGCGCGCTATGACGGGCTGGCTCTTACCAGACTGGGACGCTGGTCGCAGGCCTATTGCTGGCGCAATGCCGACATGGTGCTGCCGGTCACGCGCGTGCTGGGCGATATCGTGCAGTCGTATGGCGTGCCGGCAGAGCGCATCGACGTAATCCCGAACGGGATCGATCCCGAGCGCTTTGCCGGGGCGCCGAGCGTGCAGGATGCCAAGCGCGCGCTGGGCCTCCACGAATATTTGGTGCTGGGTTTTACCGGCTTCGTGCGCGACTGGCACGGCCTGGACAAGGTGATTGCGCTGATCGCGCAAGACCCGCCCGAGTCGCGCCGTCACCTGCTGGTGGTGGGCGACGGCCCGGTGCGCGCCGAACTCGAGCAGCAGGCGCGCGACCTGGGCATCGAGCACCGGGTCAAGTTCACCGGCATTGTCGGGCGTGACGATGTGGCGCGCCACGTGGCCGCCTTCGATATCGCGCTGCAACCGGCTGTTGTGAAGTATGCTTCTCCGCTCAAGCTGTTCGAATACTTGGCGTTAGGCAAGGCGATCGTCGGTCCGGACCAGCCAAATATCCGTGAGATCCTGCAAGACAACCATAATGCGGTGCTGTTCGATCCGGATGTGCCGGGCGGGCTGGCCGACGCGGTCAAGCGCCTGTGCGACGACGTGGCCCTGCGCACCAAGGTGGCCGCGAATGCGCGCATTGCCATCGATGAGCAGCAATTGACCTGGCGCGCCAACGCGCGCCGCGTGGTCGTCCTGTTCGAAAGGTTGCAACGTCGTGCGTGACATCATCCTGTTTGCCATCTTTTTGGCGATCATTCCCTTCATCTTCAAGCGGCCAGTCGTCGGCGCGCTGGCCTATTGCCTGGTCAGCCTGATGAATCCGCATCGCCTGACCTACGGCTTTGCCCAAAGCTTCCCGTTCGCGATGTACTTGTGCCTGATAACCCTGCTGGCGATTCTGATCTCCAAAGAGCAGAAGAAGATCACGATGCCCCCGCCGGTCGTGATCTTGCTGCTGCTCAATATATGGATGACTATCACCACGATCTTTTCTCAGGTGCCCGAAGCGGCCTGGCCCGAGTTCGACCGGGTGATCAAGATCCAGCTCATGATTTTCGTGACGATGATGACGGTCAGGACGATGCGAGACGTCAAGGCGCTGGCGCTGGTGATCGCCCTGTCGATCGGCTTCTGGGGCATCAAGAGCGCCTTGTTCGTGCTCCTGAGCGGCGGCGGCGAAGGCTTGCGCGGCCCGACTAACAGCTTCATCACCGACAACAACACGCTGGCGCTGGCGCTGGTGACGGCCACGCCGCTCCTGGTCTACCTGGTCACCCAGGTCGAGACTGTTTGGCAAAGGCGCGCCGTGCTGGGCGTAGCGGGCATGACCACGCTGGCCGCGATCGGCTCTTATTCGCGCGGCGCCCTGCTGGGCGTACTCGCGATGGGTTTCTTCCTGTGGCTCAAGTCGAGCCATAAGCTCAAGACCGGGCTTGCGTTCCTGCTCCTGCTGCCGATCGTGTTTCTGAACATGCCCGATGCCTGGACCGGCCGGATGGAAACCATCCAGACCTACGACCAGGACGCTTCGGCGACCGGCCGCATCAACGCCTGGCTGTTCGCAGTGCGCATCGCCAACGAGTTCCCGCTTGGCGGCGGCCACAATGTGTTCGTGCGCCATATGTTCATGCTGTATGCGCCGGAACCGGAACGCTATGCCGATGCACACAGCATCTATTTCCAGGTGCTCGGCGAGCAGGGCTACTTTGGGCTGGTGATCTTCCTGTCGCTGTTCGTGGCATCGTGGCGTCTCGGCTCGCGCCTGATCCGGTTCTGCAAGGACAAGCCGGACCTGGGCTGGGCAATGATGCTGGCCCGTATGTGCCAGGTCAGCATCATCGGCTACCTCACCGCCGGCGCCTTCCTGACCCTGGCCATGTATGACCTGATCTACTACGTGATCACGATCCTGGTCGTGCTCGACAAGGTGTTGATCCGCCACCCGCAGTCGGACGATATCCCGCCAATGCGCTTGCCGATCGTGGAGCGCTATCTGGCACGATCACGGGTCAAGGAAGAGGCGAGACTGCGGGCCAAGGCCGGACGGGGGCAACCGGGGGCAGGAAGATAGTCCGGTTGGCTGGTGCAGGGCGCGCCTGATCCAATCGGGCGCGCAAGACTCAAACCGGTGCGCACAGGTTTTTCACTGTCCTCACGGGCTCGCCGAAGTCCAGGCGCTACCGGACCAGTGGTCAGGGCGCGTCCCGTCGATCATGGCGCTATACAAGCACTTCGAGCGCTGGCGGGTGACCAAGGAAATTCGCTGGACTCGCGCTGGAGCCATACGCACCTGACTGGAACACCACGATCAGGTCGCCGATACGCGCGTGTGCCAGTTCCATGCGCTCGGCCAGAATGTCGAGAGGGGTGCACAGTGGGCCGGTGGCCGACGCCGGGCCGCTGCCGTCGGGCGCCATGCGATTGCCCACTGCCACCGGATAATTCTTGCGGATCACCTGCCCCAGGTTACCTGAGGCGGCCAGATGGTGGTGCATGCCACCGTCCAGCACCAGGAATACCTCGCCACGCGAGACCTTGCGGTCGATGACGCGCGCCACGTACACGCCCGCCTCGCCGACCAGGTATCGCCCCAGCTCCAGGGCAAGGCGCGCCTGCGGCAGCGCTTGCGCCAGTCGCGGCAGCCAGTGCGCCAGGTGCTCGCCCATCGGGGCCGGATCGAGGCGTGCTTCGCCCGGAAAATACGGGATCCCGAGCCCGCCCCCGATATTGATCTGGCGCGTCGCGAGCGTGCTGTCGCCGGCCAGGCGCATGGCCAGTTCGATGCTGTGCGACTGCGCCTCGATGATCGCGTCCAGGCGCAGGCTTTGCGAACCGCTGAAGATGTGGAAACCCTGGTAATCCAGCCCCAGCGCCGCGACCTGTGCCAGCATCTGCGGCGCCAGCTCGGCATCGATGCCGAACGGCTTGGCGCCCCCGCCCATCTTCATGCCCGACGACTTGAGCTCGAATTCGGGATTGATGCGCAGCGCCACGCGCGGCGTGATACCGAGCAGGTCGCCGATGCGGGCAACGCTATCGAGCTCGTGCTGCGATTCGAGGTTCAGGCACACACCGGCGGCAATCGCCTGGCGCAGTTCCGCTTCGAGCTTGGCCGGGCCGGCAAAGCTGATGCGTGCCGGATCCTTGCCGGTGTCGAGCGCGGTGCGCAGTTCGCCGCTCGAGGCGACGTCGAGCCCATCGACCAGGCCCGCCATATGCTGCACCAGCGCCGGCATCGGGTTGGCCTTGACCGAGTAGTGCAGCGCGACGTCCGGCGGCAGCACCGCGCGCAGGTCGGCCACTCTTGCGCTGCAAAGGGCACGGTCCATGGCGAAGAACGGCGTGCGGCCGATGCGCAGCGCCAGCCGGGTCAAGGGGATGCCGCCGACCTGGAGGACATCGTCGACGACGGGGAAGTGGATTTGAGGAGCGTGATGGGGCTTGGTACCGGTCATGGGCAGGTGCGTGGAAACAGTGGGATGGGCCGGACCTTAGCGGCCCGGCTTGATGGTCTGGCGCAGCAAGTTGCGGTCAATCTTGCCGTTCGGGTTGCGCGGCAGCGCCTCGCTGCGCAGGACGATGTGCTCGAGTGCTGGCACCATATAGGCCGGCAGCCGACGACGGCATTCGGCCAGCAGCGTGGCGCGGTCGACCTGCTGCGGGTCGGCTACTGCCACCGCCACGATGGCCTGACCCAGTTGCGTGTCGTCGATGCCGAACACCGCTACCTCGGCCACCAGACCGCTCGCGTGCAGCACGCTTTCGATCTCGGTCGGGCTGATGCGGTAGCCCGAAACCTTGATCATCTCGTCGCTGCGGCCAATGAAGTACAGGTAGCCGTCGGCATCGCGGCGCACCGTGTCGCCCGACCACACGGCCAGCTCGGGCAGCGGCAGGCCTGGCGGCTGGCAAGGTGCGGGACGGAAACGCTGCGCGGTGCGCGCCGCATCGTTCCAGTATCCCAACGCCACCAGGGCGCCGCGGTGCACCAGCTCACCCGGCTCGTCTGGCGCGCACAAACTGCCGTCGGGCCGCACCACCAGCACCTCGGCGTTCGGGATTGCATGCCCGATCGAGCCGGGACGGCGCGCCAGTTCGGCTGGCGGCAGGTAGGTCGAGCGAAATGCCTCGGTCAGGCCGTACATCAGGAAGATTTCAGTGCGGGGCAACGCCCGCTGCAGCGCGGCGACGGTCACCGTCGGCATCGCGCCGCCTGAGTTGGTGATGAAGCGCAGCGTGCACTCTGGCGGCCACTCGAAGCGCGAAAGCGCGATCCACAACGGCGGCACCGCGGCCAGCCCGGTGATGCGCTCAGCATGCACGGCGGCCACGATATCTTTCGGGAAAAGGTAGTTCATCAGCACGACGGTCGCGCCGCGCAGGAAGGCGGTGGTCAGCTGGCTCAGGCCATAGTCGAAGCTCAAGGGCAGCACCGCCAGCAGCCGGTCAGCGGCGCAAAGGCCCAGGTAAGTCGCCACGCTGTCCGCTCCGGCCACCATATTCCGGTGCGACAGCACCACGCCCTTGGGCGCGCCGGTGCTGCCCGACGTGTACAGGATGGCAGCCATGTCGGTATCGATGCGCCGGTGCGGCGCGCGCGCGTCGTCGGCATGGCCGTTCAGTGCGGCCCAGTGCAGCACGGCCAATCCGGACGGCGCCGCTGGCGCACCATCGGTCAGCAGCAGCGCCTCCAGGTCGGGGCATGCCGCCAGCACCGGCGCGAGCTGGGCCTGCCGTTCGGGAGATGTCACCAGGAACCGCACATTGCAGTCGCCCAGGATATAGGCCACCTGCTCAGGCTTGAGCAGAGGATTGACCGGCACGAACACGCAGCCGGCGGCCGCCGCGCCAAACATGGCGATGACGTTTTCAATGCGCTTTTCCATGTATATGGCGACGCGCTCGCCTGGCTGCAGGCCGTGCGCAAGGAGCAGGCTGGCCATGGCGCGGACGCTGGCCGCCAGTTCGGCATAGGTGCAGCGCGCCGCGCCATAAACGAGGGCCTCGGCGTCGGGGATGCGCGCTGCGCTGTCGAAAATACTGTCGTGGATCAAGTGGTTCATCGGGTTCGGATCGGAAGCATCGGGCGCAGGGGGCGCAGGGGGCGCAGCGCATCCGCCATCTTACCAGTTCGGCCCCGGCCACAAGTGCCTCACATGTCGTTTCACGCCCCGGGCGGTGCGCAGGAACGACAGGCCTGCATGTTATATTTAAATCATGCCCAGAATAAACAACAGTCTCACCGTACGCCGCGCCATCCCTTCCGTTCCTGTCCTGTCGTTCGGCGATTTCAAGGGCGGGCGGGCGACGCTGCCAGCGCTGGACGATGCGCCGGCCGTGCTCCTGGTGACGAGCGGGCGGATCGCAATCGGCATGGCGCTGCGTGCGCTGGGCGTTGGGCCGGGCGACACGGTGCTGGTGCCGGCATATCACAGCCCGTCAATGATCCCGCCAGTGCACTGGTGCGGGGCCGAGGTCATGTTCTACCGGGTGCACCACGACACCACGGTCGACCTGGCCGACGTCGCGCACAAGGTCGGTCCGGGCGTGAAAGCGATCATGGCCACCCATTTCTTCGGCTTCCCGCAAGACCTCTCGGCCCTGCGCGCGCTGTGCGACGCGAATGGCATCGGGCTGGTGGAAGATTGCGCGCACTGCTATTTCGGCGCGCGCGACGGCGTTGCCGTCGGCAGCAGCGGCGACTACGCGATCGGCAGTAGCATGAAATTCTTTCCGATCTTCGAAGGCGGCTGCCTGGTGTCACACCGGCATGCGCTGCCCGGCGCGCTGGGCGGCGCTGGCGCTGGTTTCGAAGCCAAGGCCGCGCTGGCTGCGCTCGAGGCCAGCTTCGCCCAGGGCCGCCTGCCGGCGCTGCGCGTTGCGCTGGCCCTGCCGCTGCGGCTCAAGACGCGCCTATGGAACCGGGTCAAGGCCCACAGTGCCGGCGGCGCTACCACGAGCCCTGCGCCAGCGTCAGCGCTTGCGCCGTCGTCGTCCGACAGCAGCTTCGCCTTCGATCCACGCTGGGTTGACCGGCGCTCGTCATGGTTCTCCCGCACCGTCTTGCTGCACGCCGGGCGCGCCCGACTGGTGGCGCGCCGGCGCCGCAACTACCTCGAACTGGAACGCGCACTGACCGGCACGCCCGGCTGGAGGCCATTGTTTGCCGCACTGCCCGAGGGCGCCTGTCCGTGGGTATTCCCGCTACTGGCCGAACGGCCCGACGCCCTCTTCGCGCGCCTGGCGGAGGCCGGCGTGCCGATGGTGCGCTTCGGCGCGAGCCTGTGGCCCGGCGTGGACGATACGGTCTGCGCCAACAGCGTGGAACTCGGCCGGCGCATGTTCGGCCTGCCCTGCCACCAGGCACTGAGCGACGATGAACGGGCCTGGCTGGCCGCGACCGTGCGCCGCGCGCTCGAAGACATCGCCATGGAGGCCGCATGAGCTGGACCGTGGTGCCGGCGGCGGCGCTGGGCAAGGATCACGCCCACCTCGCACGCTGGCGCGCCCTGCACGCCGCCAGCGGCGCCTCGCCCCTTCTGGCGCCCGAATTCGTGCTTGCCGCGCTGGCCGTGTTCGGGGACGGCCGGGAGCAGTTGGCCTGGCATGACACCGATGGCCAGACCGACATCATGGCGATCCTCGCGCCCGGGCGCTTCGGCGCTTGGAATACCTTCCAGCCCGCGCAGGCACCGGTGGGCCTGTGGCTGCAGCGCGATGCGCAGCCGCGCAGCGCGCAACTGCCGTCGCTGCTGCGCGCCCTGCCCCGCATCGGCCTGATGCTCGGCCTGACCCAGTGCGATCCGATGCTCATGCAGCGCCCGCCCGAGAGCGACGGCGTGCGCACACTGGACTATATCGAGACCGCGCGCATCACGCTGGCCGACAGCTTCGACAACTACTGGAACACGCGCGGCAAGAACCTGCGCAGCAACCTGCGCAAGCAGCGCAAGCGTCTGGCCGACGAGGGCGTGGCGACCCGGCTGCAGGCCAGCTACGGCGTCGGCGAGATGGCGGACGCGGTCGCCGATTACGGGCGCCTGGAAAGCGCAGGCTGGAAGGCGCGCGACGGTACGGCGGTGGAAGCCGACAACGACCAGGGGCGCTTTTACCGTGCCATGCTCGAAGCCTTCGCCGGCATCGGCGCGGCCTGCGTGTACCGCTACTGGATCGGAGAAAAGCTGGCGGCAATGGACTTGTGCATCGAGGGCGGCGGCTGCGTCGTCGTGCTCAAGACCGCCTACGATGAACGCGTGGGCAATGCGCTCTCGCCGGCGCTCCTGATGCGCGAAGAAGCCACGCGCGCCATATTTGACACCGGGCGGGTCGAACGCATCGAGTTCTATGGGCGGGTGATGGAGTGGCATCTGCGCTGGACCGACGAGGTGCGCGTCATGTACCACCTCAATGCCTATCGCTGGCCATGGCTGGGCCGGCTGCGCGCACGCTGACGGCGCAAATGCCTGCAGTCAGCCGGTTTGTTGGAGCGACGGCGACGGCAGGATTGCTGCGGGCGAAAGCGCAGCGCCGATCGCGGACAGCGCCATGAAGCGGCCCCCGATCTCGTCGCGGAACCAGGCGCAGTAGTCGCCGATGGTGGTAATCAGGCGTTCGCGGTCGGCCCCGTCGCGCACATAGGGCGTGTGCCCCGGCACCAGCGACGGGCTGTGATAGGTCAGCGAGAACACGTCGCAACCGCGCGCGCGCAGCGCGCGCGTCAGGCGCCGCATCTCGGCGCCAGAAGCTACTTCAGGACTGAGACGAATCCGTTCGAGCGCCTGGCTGCGCGCCAGCACGCCGCCCATCCGCAGCGCGCACGCCAGCGGTTGCTGGGCCATTTCATACAGCTGCGGCCCCATGGCGCTCAGCCAGCCGGCGTAGCCAGTCGTCACCGGCAGCTCGAGCAGGCGTCGCCCGCCCGCCTCGAACCAGTAAGGGTTTTCATCGAACGCGCGAAAGTCTGGCGCCCCATCGTCAATGAAGCGGGTATAGGGCACGACGCTGGCGTCGATCTCGTAGCCAAGGGCGGCTACCGCTTCGGCGCTATGCGGTCCGAGGCCGTAGCGCCCGGCCTTGTACGCGGTCGGTCGGCGCCCGAAATTGTCGGCGATGGCGTCGGTGAGCATGCGCAGCTTGGCCAGTTCGAGTTCGCGCGGCAGGTTGCCGGCATACGAATTGAAGCGCGTGACGTGTTCGTCGAACGGCGGCGAGACCCAGGGATGAAGCTGGGTGCCGATGTCACAGCGCCTCTCCTGCATCAAGCGGCGCAACAGGCCTGCGGCCTTGGGATCGGTAGCGATTGGCCAGTCGACCATATAGGCCGGCACGATCCCGAGTCGGTCGAACACGCGATCGTGCATCAGGGATTGGGCCGCGACCGAGGTGGTGTTGGTATTGGCGCGGTCGAAAGGCTGATCCCAGGCGAATTCTTCCTCGGTATCGACAATCACGATCAAGACCGGCGACTGTCCGGGCGCCAGCCTGGCAGTGACATGATTGGTTGTGCTTAACATTGCATCTTTTCCGGAGAAGCCTGAGCGCGCAATCGCGGCGCCGCACAACGGCCGGTACTGTGTCCTTGGGTAACGGGTCAACGGTCAGCAACATCGGTCAGCACAACCGCAAGCGATTTGGCAGCACCATTGATGTTGTCATCCTAGCATATTGAAGAATTATCGGATGACAACTTCGCTGGTGTGTGCGTGACCATTGCACTCCACTATCGCGCACCGTACACACCGTGACCACCAAATTCAGTAAATACATGAGCTGAACTCGCGGCATTGTGCGTTGGTTGGGCAACAAATGTGAATAGGTTGATATTAAATATTTATAAAACAACTGACTTGTAGCTTTCTTACGTCTCTTTCAAAAAATACTCTTGACTTCGTTATCTTAAATAATATTGAAAACGACATTTACGTTGTTTTAGCGCAGGAAATCAGCAAAATCGCCGATTATTGAGCCATGGAAATTGTTTATCGAGGTAAAGTTTAGTTCCTCATGAAAACTATTACTTTGAAGAACCATTTACCTACCATGAATCTCGATCAGATCATTCCGAGCCGCGCGGTACGTGGCAATCAGAGTAAGCGCCAATCAGGCCAGCATCCGACGCGTCTCGCATCGATGGTCGCAGCATTGGTCAGCGCCGCTGCGTTGAGCGCCTGCGGCGGTGGCGGTGGCGATGCCGCCGATGTGATCGCCGATGCCCGCACCAACGCCAGCGTTGTCGCCAACTCGAGCGCGTCAGCAGCCGTGACCACGCCTGGCTTCACACCAAAACCGACCGCGCCGGCCACCCTGACCCCGGTACTTGCGAATCTGAATTCAACCACCCCGCCGGCGATCATCGCCGGCAACGTCATCACCGATATCGAACTGCAGAACCAAGGCGTGGCCCGGACCAGCGTCCCGTTCACCTTCGGCCAGATCGTGGCCGTAGGCCAGTTCTCCAAGACCGACGGCCTGGCTGCGCGCTTGTCAAACGGAACCCTGGTGCGCCTGCAGGCCGATGTCAAGGCCACCCATGCCGACGGCTCGGTACGTCATATGATCGTCTCCGGCGTGCTGCCTACCCTGGCGGCCGGACAGATCGAAAAAATCGAGTTGGTCAAGACCAAGTCAGTTGAAGCGACCCCGGCCACCCTGTCGGCGCTCGCGAGCGCCGGCCTGACCGGCAGCGTCAACCTGACCCTCAATGGCGTCCAGTACAGCGCCAGCCTGGCCGATGCCCTGACGGACCCGAAAGCCGTGCACTGGCTGTCGGGCAGCATTGCCAACGAATGGATCGTCTCGGCCCCGCTCAAGACCGCCACCAACGTCGCCCATCCGCTGCTGAGTGCCAGTTTTGCCGTGCGCTGGTATCCGGGCCTGGAAAAGCAGGCGCGGGTCGATGTCATCGTCGAGAACACCAAGACCTTCACCGCCGGCGCGCGCAACCTGACCTATGACGTGAACATCAATGTGGGCGGCCGCGAGATCTACGCCAAAACCGGCCTTGTGCATTACCACCATTCGCGCTGGCACCAAACCACCTGGTGGGATGCCGCCACCACCCCGCAAGTGCATGCACGCCACAACACCGCCTACTTAGTGGCCTCGAAAGCTATCTCGAACTACGACCTGAGCGTGGCGCCAGCGGAGACCTTGCTGGCCAATTTCGTCAAAGAACTACCGGACGCCAAAACCGGGCCGATGACGGCCGGTCCGGTGATGGCCTCGATGGGCACCACCGGCGGGCGCGGCGATATCGGTCCATTGCCCGTCTGGACCGTCGCCTACCTGCTGTCGAAGGACCAGCGCGCCCTTACCTCGATGATGGCCGCCGCCGACGGCTCGGCCACCTGGTCGATCCATATGCGTGACGAAAAAACAGGCATGCCGCTGCGGGTCGACAACGAGGCTTACAAGAACGTCTCGACCCACATGAACCTGGCCAAGAAAGGCCCATTGCCGGTGCCGCGTTGCGCCGACAACAATAACAGCCTGTGCGCGTCGCCCTTCCAGGACGACACCGCGCACCAGCCATCGATGGTCTACCTGCCCTACCTGCTCACGGGCGACTACTACTACCTCGAGGAGCTGCAGTTCTGGGCGGCCTGGAATCCGCTGGGCACCGATCCGGGTAACTCCGGCTACGGCAAGGGCCTGGTGCGCTGGCAGCAGGTGCGCGGCCAAGGCTGGTCGCTGCGCACGCTGGGCCACGTCGCCTACATCACGCCGGACGCGCATCCGCTGAAAGATTACTTCGTCAAGCAGATCGACAACAACCTGGCCTTCTACCATGACACCTATGTCGTGGGCAATCCGAACCAGCTGGGCATGTTCGACGGTTCCGGCGCGGGCGCTAACAAGATGGATACCTCGGCCCCGTGGCAGGACGACTTCTTCACCTGGAGCTTCGGCTACCTGGCCGAGCTGGGCTTTTCCAAGGCCGAACCGATCCTGAAGTGGAAGTCGACGTTCCCGGTCGGCCGCATGACCGATCCCGGCTTCTGCTGGATCGAGGCCACGGCCTACCATCTGGTGACCCGCGTGGACGCCAAGTCGCCGGTGTATAACAGCTTCGCCGACCTGTATGCGGCCAACTTCGGTGGCAAGTCGATCCGCCACGACGTCACGACCCTGGTGCACCCTAACGGCGTGCCCTTCATGTCGCAACAGTGCGGCAGCCAGGCCCAGGCCGACTGGATCACGACCGCGATGGGCCGACGCTGGACGCTGGGACGCATGAGCGGCTACTCGGATTCGCCGCTCGGCTATCCGGCCAATATGCAGCCCGCCCTGGCCGTTGCAGCAGTCTCGGGTATCCCGAACGCCGGGCAAGCCTGGGCGACCTTTGCCGGCCGCGCCGACAAGCAGAACTACGCGATGGGTCCGCAGTGGAACATCATTCCACGCTAGGGCACCCTTGACGCCAGCGCGATGCCGCACCGTGAAACGCGCGGAAGCAGGTAAGGTTCCAGTTGCGCGAGATGCCAGACCAGGCATCGCGGCCTGTCATGGCCTCAGCGACCGGCGAGGCGAGCCGCCCGGCAGCGCAGGCTGCGCCAGGCCAGCCGCGCAAGGGCCAGCGGCGCCGGAGCGCGCTGCGCCGGGACCGTCTCGAACAGCAGCGCAGCCCAGCTGGCGGCGCAGGCCTCGGTCCTGACCTCGTCGGCGCGGCGCAGCGCGTTGTCCACCATCGCCCGGTATAGCGCCGGATCGGCTTTCAGACGCGCCAGCGCCAGCGCTGCCTCGGCGGCGCTCGTCACTTCGATATAGTCCAGATCCGAATAGCGTAGTTCGCGGTAGGCGTGCTCCGGCCCCAGAATGGCCGGCACGCCGGCCAGCCATGCATTGATCAGCTTGCTGGCCGGCTTCTTGGCATACAGGTGCGAAATGTCCTTGCGTAGCGCGACGACGACGTCGATCGCCGAATAATCGTTCCACGACGTTGCATATGCCGCCGTGTTGCCGCCCCAGGCAACGGCGTCGCATTGCCATTGCATGCCTTGCGCTGCCAGCGCCTCCGACCAGGCGGGCGCAGCGAACTCCGGTGCCATTTCGCCTACAGTGCCCTTGAACGCGATATTGGCAACGGTATCGCCCCGTGATGTATCGCGCGGCACGAGGCCGGGCTGCGGCCAGTGCTGGAGGTGGTGCGCCCGGGCGCCCGTGGCCGAGGCGGCGTTCTGCACGACCTCGATATCGGCGTAGCGCTGGGCCGGGCGGTCGGCACGTGCGGCCACGATCGTCAGGTTCGACCACATGCTGCGCGCACACAGCACCTCGGCCACATGGTCGGCGTGGGTCACGACGATGCCGGACGCGGGTACGGTGGCCGACAGCACCACGGGATAACCGGCACGCTTCAGGCGCAGATAGGTCTGGCCAATCCAGACGTGCACCCCGGTGCAGAACAGAGCCCAGTCGCGATCCGGATCGGCATCGCAAAACAAGGCCACCTGCTGCGCATCGGGCATGAAAAAAGTCACCTCCTTGCCGCTCACCACCACCTCCACACTCCAGATTAAGTTGCCAAACTAGTTGATTAAATCACAACTAACGATGTAACGATAACAAAAATGCGCATAAGGAATATACGTGCGAACCGCGTTGCAGCATATAATAATTGTGGATCAAGCAATGGTGGCAGGCATTCAGCAGGAAGGTCGGCCGATGGTTCAGCCCAGGATCAGCCACGCCGCCTGGATGAAAAGTCGATACAGGAGTCAACAGGAATGTCTTTTATTAACAGGGTCGTCCAGCGTCTGAAGCGGGACTATTTCCGCAGCCGGCACAACAAAGCAATCCGACAGGTCCTGTCGACTCCACCCGTCGTGCGTGGCAACCTGCCATTTCTGCTGCTGTCAATGGTGCACACGCGCGATATCCATGCCTACCTGGTGGCGCTGAAGTCGTTCGTGCATTTCACCAATCCGGAGCGGATCGTGGTGGTGTGCGACCCGTCGGTTACCGAACAGGACCAGGAGCTGTTGCGCCGTCAAGTTCCGCATATCGAGCTGCGCCCGGCCGACGAATTCGTTCATCCCGACATTCCGCGCGGAGGCGTTTGGGAACGGTTGTATGCGATCTCGGGCTTCGTGCGCGACCATTACGTGGTCCAGCTCGACGCCGACACCGTCACGACCCAGGCGATTCCCGAAGTTCTGGAAGGCATTCGCACCGGCACCGGTTTCGTGCTGGCCGACCTGCCTGACACGCCGCTATGCGCGCTGCCGGCGGTGCGCGAGCGCGCACTCGGCTGGCTCAAGCCGGGCGCCCATATCCAGACCATTGCAGAGAGCGAAATGGCCAATGTCGGCCTGCCTGCCGACGTGCTGTACGTGCGCGGCTGCGCTGGCTTCACGGGATTTCCGCGCTCTGCGACAATGCGCGACGACATGACCGACTTCTCGCGCCGCATGACGGCCAAGCTGGGCGCCGACTGGAAGCGCTGGGGCACCGAACAGGTGACGTCGAACTTCCTGGTTGCCAATGCGAACGGCACGCGTGCCCTGCCGTTCCCCAAATATGGCACGCCCGATTGCGCGACTCCCGAGACAGCGTTCTACCACTTCATCGGATCGATGCGCTTCATCAATGGCAAGTACGAAGCAACGTCGCGCGCGGCAATCCGCATGATCGGCGCCGCAGCGCCGGCCGCAGCGCCGCTGGCGCAGACGAACTAGACAGCGCCATGTTGCGCCAGCTGGCCTGGGCCTTCGCGGCCGGCACCATCGCCACCGCCGGCCTGCCGGCCCTGGCCGCCGACACCCTGACCGACGTGCGCATTCAGAACCTGGGGGCCGACCAGGCCGATGTGCCGTTCACCTTCGGCCAGGTATTCGCCGCTGGCCAGCTCGGCCGCAAGGACGGCCTGGCGGCGCGTGCCGGCAACGGCGCCCTGCTGCCTCTGCAAATCGACGTCAAGGCCACGCATGCAGACGGTTCGGTGCGCCACGCGATCGTCTCGGGCGTCCTGCCCCGCCTTGGGGAAAAACGCACCGACACCCTTACGCTGATCAAGGCGGCACCCGCGCTGGCAGCTGGCGCGGCTGACACCCCGGCGCGCCTGCTCGCGAGCGGCCTGGACGCCAGCGTCAGCATCACCGCCGATGGCGCGACCTACCGCGCCACCCTGAAACAGGCGCTGTCGGGCGCTCGCCCGGCCGCCTGGCTTGACGGCGCAGTGGTGCGCGAATGGCGCGTTCCGGCAGCATTGACCACCCGCACCGGCGGCGCCCACCCATTGCTAACCGCCAGTTTCGCGGTGCGCTGGTATCCAGGCCTGGAACAGGGCGCGCGGGTCGAAGTCGTGGTCGAGAACACCAAGACGTTCCAGGCCGGCGCGCGCAATGTCGAGTACGACGTCGAGGTCGACGTCGGCGGGCGCAATGTGTATGCCAAGACCGGCCTGGTACATTACCGCAATGCGCGCTGGCGCCAGTTGGCCTGGTGGAATGAAGGTACGTCGGCGATCCACGTACGTCCCAACAGCGCCTATCTGATCGCGTCGAAGGCCGTTTCCAACTACGACCAGGAAATCAAACCGGACGAGCGCACGCTGGCCGACCTGGCCAAAAGCATCGGTCCCAACCGCACCGGTCCGATGACCATCGGCCCCGTCAACCGCTCGATGCACGCCTCGGGCGGACGCGGCGACATCGGTCCGCTGCCCTCGTGGTCGGTGCTGTACCTGCTCTCGACCGATCTGCGCGCGCGCGACGCGATGATGGCGGCGGCCGAAGGTTCGGCCAGTTGGTCGATCCACCTGCGAGACGAAAAAACCGGATCTCCGCTCCGCGTCGACAGCCCAGCCTACCGCGACATCTCGACCCACAGCAATCTGGAGAGCAAGGGCCCGCTGCCAGTTCCGCGCTGCGCCGGCGGCAAGGACGCCAGGCTGTGCGGCACGCCGTATTCCCACGATACCGCACACCAGCCATCGCTGACCTATCTGCCTTATCTGCTCACGGGCGACTACTATTACCTGGAAGAGCTGCAGTTCTGGGCGGCCAGCAATCCGCTGGCGACCGCGCCAGCCAATTCGGGCTACGGCCAGGGCCTGGTGCGCTGGCAGCAGTTGCGCGGCCAGGCCTGGTCGCTGCGCACGCTGGGCCATGCGGCCTACATCACGCCCGACGCCCATCCGCTCAAGGGTTACTTCGGCAAGCAGCTCGACAACAACCTGGCGTTCTATCACGCCACCTATGTGGTCGGCAAACCTAACCGGCTCGGCGTGTACGACGGTTCGGGCCATAGCGCCTTTCAAGTGAAGGAATCGGCGCCGTGGCAGGACGACTTCCTGACCTGGAGCTTCGGCTACCTGGCCGAGCTGGGCTACGATAAGGCGCTGCCGATCCTGCGCTGGAAGTCGACGTATTCGGTGGGCCGGATGACGGCTCCGGGTTATTGCTGGACCGAGGGCGCTGCGTACTCGCTGATCATGCGCACCGGCGACGGCACGCAGGCGGCGGTTGTCGACAGCTTCGCCCAGCTCTACCAGCGCAACTACGACAGCGACGTCTACCGCCTCGACAGCGGCAAGCGCGTCCGTCATCCAGGCGGCAGCCGCTTCATCGACCAGCCCTGCGCCAGCCAGGCCCAGGCCGACTGGCTGACCACAGTCTACAAGCGTAACTGGACGCGCGGCCGCATGGCCGGCTATGCAACCTCAGTCATCGGCTTCCCCGCCAATATGCAGCCGGCGCTGGCCGTAGCGGCCACTTCGGGCATCCCGAATGCTGCCGAGGCCTGGGAAACGTTTGAAGGACGCTCGAACAAGCCCGACTATGGCACCGGCCCGCAATGGGCCATCGTCCCACGCCGTTGAAGGCGCGGCCGAATGAGGTGCGTCGGCATGAAAAAGTGACGTATATATAACAAAATGTATCGTGCGCAACATAAGCCCCGGGCGATGCAGCATATAATATTGTGCGTTACAGCAAGGCCATCCCGGCATGTCATGAAAGAGGTTTGCAGGAATGTCGTCATTGAACAGTGTTGTTCAGACCATCGGCGGGGATTGGCCCCCGGGCCGTTCCGGCACTGACGCGCAACCTGTCTCCACCCCGCTGGCACACGCGGACTGAACCGCGCGCCTGCAACCTACTCCTGACTGCCATGGCAAATCTTCGTCGTTCGATGATCATCCACTTCTTTTCATCGACGGGTTCGACGGTGCTGAAGTTCGTGGTCAGCGTGCTATTGGCGCGCATCCTCAGCCCGAGCGAGATCGGCGTCTATTCGATGACGGTCGTGTTCGTCAATTTCGCGTCTGTGTTCCGCGATTTCGGGGTTTCGCATTACCTCCAGCGCGAAGCAGAACTTACTCCCGAAAAGATCCGCTCGGCCGGCGGCGTGGCCTTCGCTTCGTCCTGGCTGATCGCCCTGTGCCTGTTCTTGTCCAGCAATGCCATCGGCGACTGGTTTGCCGAACCCGAAATCGTGCCGGTGATGCAAGTACTTGCGCTGGGCTTCGTCTTCATCCCCTTCGGTTCGGTCACCAATGCCCTACTCTCGCGCGACTTCGCCGCCGAAAAACACGCGTATGTGAACGCGGCCGGCACCGTCAGCTTCTGCATCAGCTGCCTGGTGCTGGCCAACATGGGCTTCGGCAGCATGAGCCTGGCGTGGGCGAACCTGATCAACATCCTGGCCTGCATTCTGGCCCTGATCCCGATGCGCCGTCCCGGCCTGCCGTGGCTGCCGTCGTTCTCGCACTGGCGCGCGGTCGCGCATTTCGGCGCCGGCTCACTGCTGTCGAACATGACCAATGCGGTCAACAACGCTATCCCCGACATCCTGCTCGGCAAGCTCGGCTCGGCCGCTCAGGTCGGCCTGCTCAGCCGCGCCAATTCGACGGTCCAGATCTTCATCCACATCGCCGGTTCGACCGTGACGTATGGCGCGGTGACCTACCTGGCGCAGATCTTCCACCGCGGCGAATCGCTCGCGCCCGTGCTCACGCGCGCCACAGTCCTGCTGACCGGTGTCGGCTGGGCCGCACTGGGCCTGACGGCGGTACTCGGGCGCGATATCGTGCTGGCCCTGTACGGCCCGACCTGGCTTGACGCGGTGCCCGCTATCCTGCCGCTGGCGCTGGCGGCGATGGTCGGCATGCTGTTCCACTACATCGGGCTGGCAGTCACCGCCATCGGCCGCCCCTACCTGAGCGCGGTGCCGGTCGCGGCCACGCTGCTCACCCGTATCGGTTTCGGCGTGCTGATGTACGATGGCTCGCTGGTGCGTTTCGCCTGGGCGCTGTGCCTTGCGACGATCGTGACCACGCCGATCCGCGCGATCCAGCAGCGCAGCTGCTTCGGCATGGCCATGGGTGCACTGTTGCGTGCACTGGTTCCGAGTGCAGTGGTCGCGCTGGCAAGCTGTAGCGCTGGTATGCTGTTGGCGTGGCTGCTGCCCGATTCGCTCGCACCGATGCTGCGCCTGCTGGTCATGGCGCCGGTGCTAGTCGCGGTGTGGTATCTGGCGCTGCGCCTGACGCGCCACGAACTGGTGGGTGAAGTGCACCGGCTCGCGACCCCGATCAAGAACCGGCTGGCACTGCTTCGCCCCAAACCGTGAATGGAATCCGCATGTACATCGACGAAATCAAGACCATCCTTACCGACGTGCTCAGCCTGGGCGACAACGGCCGCATGCTGACCTCCGAGGCGCCGCTGCTGGGCGCGCTGCCGGAACTCGATTCGATGGCGGTGATCAGCCTCATTGCGGCGCTCGAAGAACACTTCGACATCGCCATCGACGACGACGACATCAGCGCCAGCACCTTCGCCACCGTGGGCAGCCTGGCTGCCTTCGTGACCGACAAGCGCGGCGCATGACCGACGGGGTTGGTGCCCCCCCGGTCGAACCCTTCTTCCTGGAGGCCGATGGTGGGCAACGCTTTTGCCTGTACCACCCGCCGGTCGGCCGCGCGCGCGGTGCGCTGCTCTACCTGCATCCGTTCGCGGAAGAAATGAACCGGGCGCGCCGCATGGCGGCGCTGCAGGCGCGCGCGTTTACGCGCGCCGGCCACGCGGTGCTGCAGATCGACCTGGCCGGCTGCGGCGACAGCAGCGGCGACTTTGGCCAGGCGCGCTGGGACACCTGGCGCGCCGACGTGGCGCTCGGTGCCGACTGGCTGCGCGCGAGGGTCGATGCGCCGCTGCGGCTGTGGGGCTTGCGCCTGGGCGCCCTGCTGGCACTCGATTACGCGCGCCTGCAGGACGCGCAGCCGGTCGCCGGCATGCTGCTGTGGCAGCCGGTGCTCAAGGGCTCGACCTGCCTGACCCAATTCCTGCGCCTGCGCCTGGCCGGCGCCATGCTGGCCGAGGGCCAGGCCCAGGGCGGCACGCATGCCCTGCGCGCGGCACTTCAGGCCGGCGAGACGCTCGAAATCGGCGGCTACGATATCGCGCCCGAACTGGCTGCCGCGCTCGATGCACTCGAGCCGCTCGAGGCCATGCTGCCCGCCTGTCCGGTCGACTGGTTCGAGGCGGTGTCGGCGCCGGGCGCGGATGCCTCGCCCGGCGCCGCCCGCGCCGCCGCCGCTTGGCAGGCGCGCGGTGCAGACCTGCGCCTGCATCCGGTCCACGCCGCCCCGTTCTGGGCCACCAGCGAAATCACCGAGAGCGTCCCTTGGCTCGACGCGACATCGTCCGTGCTGGAGGCACGACTCCATGAATATTGACGGCATGCACTCCGCGCACCTGAACCCCGCGCCCGCCGAACGCGCCATGACCTTCGACTGCGACGGCGAGCATATGGTCGGCATCCTCGGCTTGCCGGCCGGGATTCCCTACAAGCGCGGCGTTCTCGTGGTCGTCGGCGGTCCGCAATATCGCGCAGGCAGCCATCGCCAGTTCACGCTGCTCGCGCGCGACCTGGCCCAGGCCGGCATCGCGACCCTGCGCTTCGATTATCGCGGCATGGGCGACAGCGAGGGTGCGGCGCGCCCGTTCGATGACGTCGACGCCGACCTACGCGCGGCGATCGATGCCTTTTTGTTGGCCGTGCCAGGCGTACGCGAAGTGGTGTTGTGGGGCCTGTGCGATGCCGCTTCGGCAATCGGCATGTACGCGGCGCGCGACGCGCGCGTAGCTGGCCTCGTAATGCTCAATCCATGGGTGCGCACCGAAGACGGGCTAGCGCGCGCCACGCTGCGCCATTACTACAGCGCGCGCCTGCGCGATCGGGCGTTCTGGCGCCAGTTGCTGCGCGGTGGCCTGGATTGGCGCGCTTCGCTCACCTCGCTCGTGGGACTGGTGCGCAAGGCGTACCGCCGGCCGCCGGCCAAGGCAGCGGCCGGCCTGTCGCTGCCCGCGCGCATGCGCGCTGGCCTGCACGACTTCCAGGGCCACATGCTGGTGGTAATCGCCGGCGGCGACCTGACCGCCCGCGAATTCTGTGACCTGGCCGATGCCGACGAAGCGTGGCAGGGCATGCTGGCGGCGCCGCGCGTGACGCGCCAGCAGATCGACGAGGCAGACCACACCTTTTCGCGCCGCGTCTGGCGCGACCAGGTGGCGCGCTGGACCGCCGAGTGGCTGCGCTCCTGGTGATGCGGTCCTGATTCAGGGGCGCCGGCAGGCGTTTGCATCCTCGAAGGCCCCGTAGGTGTACGCCGCCCTGCGCGGGCCGCCGCACAGGTCGACCCGGTCCATCCGTGGCACGGGGCGCAGCGGCGCAGTCCTGGCCCAGGAAAAATCGCCCGTGCCCGGCGAGGCGAACAGGCTGCGCACCGGGTGGTATCCCGTAAACGACAGCCACAAGGCGGAATCGCGGTTGTCGTCGCTACGCAGCACGGCGTCGTCGCGCGCGCGGATTGCGCCGTCGACCAGATTTCCGTCGAGTGCCGCACTGCTGGTGGCAAAGCGCACGTCGATACCGCCGGTGTCGACGAGGGTGTTGTCCTCGATCCGGCTATTCGCCGCGCTGTTGAGATAAATGCCCGCATCCGAGCAACCGACGATCAGGTTGGCGCGCACTACGCCGCCATCCTGTTCGGTAATGCAGCGACCGTCGCGGCAAAATGCCCGGCCGGTGCCACCTCCACCGAGTGACAGGCCCACGCGCTGGCCCGGCTGGCCGGCCAGTTCGCGTTCGCACCAGATCAGGTTGCGCTCGAACACATTGCCACTCCCGCCGCCCTTGGCGAAGGCGCCGTAGCTGACCTTGTTCCCCTGCAGCTTGACGAAGTCGCGGATGACGTTCGCTCGGATCGTCCAGCCGCTGGCCGCGACCAGGTCGACCGGCGTGACCGGATTGTCAGTCGCGCGCGGCGCGCGGTTGTAGAGGGTATTGGCTTCGATCAGACCACTGTCGGGAAAGCGGCCGCCACTGCCATTGATCTTGAAGTGGGCATTGAAGCCCTCGATCGTGTTGTTCACGGCGGCAAAGCCAATGGCCGCCCCGAATACGTGAAACGCGTGCTCGCAATCGCCGTCGCGCCGACAGGCACCGTGGATGCCGAGGTTCTCGAAGCGCCAGTACGGCGCGCCGACCTTGAACGCGGCGCTCACGGTCGAGACAATGTCGACGCTGCCAGGCAGCGCGGCCCGCACCACGATCGGCGCATCCTGCGCGCCGGCGTGGTTCGCTTCCAGCGGCCGGCCGCCGAGGCTGTAAGTGCCGGGAGCGAGGGTGATGACGGTCCCCGGCGCGGCGCTGCCCATCGCGGCGCGCAAAGCACGGGCGTCGGTCACCAGCAGGCCTGCGGGACGGTCCGCGCCAGCGGGTTGCGGCTGCGCACCGAGCGTGAGCCACGCCAGGTCGTTTGCGGCTGACGGGCCTGCAGCGCCGCGGTCGAGGCGAAGCAACATGTCGCCCGTCTGGCGGCCAAGGGCAACAAGTGCCGGGTTGTGGCCGCTGGTGCGCTGTTTAATATAGGGCGCCAGCACGCGTGGCGTTACACCCACCTGGTCGATCGCGACCACAGCCGCCGCGGCGCAGGCGAGCAGCACCGCCATCAGCAGCAGCAGCCCCGCCCTGCCACGCATCATGTCGCGCTCTTAATTCCGTGCCGGTTCATCAGGTCATACATGGTCGGACGACTGATGCCCAGCATCTCGGAGGCCTTGACGATATTGCCGTCGGCACGCGCCAGCGCCCGGACGATCGCGGCCTGCTCGGCCTCGTCGCGCACCTGGCGCAGGTTCAGCGGTTCCTCGATCGGGGTGTCGCCTTCAGGCAGACCCAGATCGTCGGCAACGATGGTGGGACCGTCGGCCATGATCACCGCACGCTTGACGCAGTTTTCCATCTCGCGCACATTGCCTGGCCAGGAATAGGCTTCGATCGCGGCGATCGCGTCGGGCGCGAAATGCAGCGTGGGGCGCGATTCCTGGGCACAAAACTTGTTCTTGAAGTGATGCGCCAGCAGGGCCGCATCACCCTGGCGGTTGCGCAGTGGCGGGATCGTGACCACGATTTCGGACAGGCGATAATACAAATCTTCGCGGAAGCGCCCGGTCGAGCACAGCTCCTTGAGTTTCTGGTGCGTCGCGCACACGATGCGCACGTCGACCGGGATTTCTTCGTGTCCGCCAATGCGCTCGATCACGCGCTCCTGCAAGAAGCGCAACAACTTGGCCTGCAGCGCCATCGGCAGGTCGCCCACTTCGTCAAGGAAGAAGGTGCCGCCGTGCGCCAGTTCGACCTTGCCTTTGGTCTGCTTGGCCGCGCCGGTGAAGGCGCCTTTTTCGTAGCCGAATAATTCACTCTCGAGCAGGTTTTCGGGAATCGCGGCGCAGTTAATCGCGACGAATCGCTCTTTCGCGCGCGGCGAGATTGCATGCACGGCGCGCGCCAGCACTTCCTTGCCGGTGCCCGATTCGCCCAGCAGCATCACCGAGGCCGAGGTCGGTGCCACCTTCTCGATATTGCGGCACAGCTTGAGCATGCCTGCATCGCGGCTGATCACGCCCGCCATCGGCGAGTCGGGCTGCGACGACTGCATGCGACGGTTCTCGACCTGCAGGTTGTGAAGGAAGAACGCGCGCTGGATCACGAGGCTCAGTACTTCAGGCTCGGGCGGCTTTTGATGGAAGTCGTAGGCACCCATGGCGATCGCCTTGACCGCGTTGGCGCGTTCCTGGTTGCCGGTCAGGACGATCACGCGCGTATCCGGCGCCAGCGCCAGGATCTGCTGCAGCGTGGCCAGGCCCTCGCTCGAGCCGTCCGGGTCGGGCGGCAGGCCCAGGTCCATGGTCACCACCGCCGGTTCGTGGCGGCGGATCTGGGCCAGTGCGCTTTCCCGGTCGTCGGCGACGACGACGTCATACGCGGCGAAGCTCCAGCGCAGCTGCTTTTGCAGTCCAGGGTCGTCTTCGATGATCAACAGTTTTGGTTTGTTCTGGGTCACGGAAATCCTTTTGTCATGCCGCCTGCGCGGTACCGTGCGAGGCTGAAGCCTCGCGGTACAGCGGCAGGGTGACGGTAAATGTGCTGCCTTGGGCCGGCACGCTGATGAGCTCCAGCGTGCCGCCCAACTCATTGATGTACTCGCGGCTTTCAAACACGCCGATGCCCATCCCGGCCGGCTTGGTGGATTCGAACGGCTTGAACAGCCGCTCGCGAATGAATTCTTCGCTCATCCCGGCCCCGGTGTCGGCCACCGTGATCGCGGCCTCGCCGCCCACGCAGCGAATCGACACGTCGACCTTGCCGCTCTTGGGCGTGGCCTCAATCGCGTTCTGGATCAGGTGACCCAGCACGCGCTCAAGGCGTTCGCGGTCGGCCAGCACCAGCAAGCCCACCGCGATGACGTGCAGGGTAGGATGCGGCTCGAACGCACTCTTGAGCGCGATCGCCTGGCGCACCACGTTCTCGACCCGCAGCGGCAACGGGCGCTCGGGTGCGTCGTTGCGGCTGAGTTTTTGCAGCATTGTCTTCATCTTGTCGACCGCATGCGTCACGGTGTCGAGCATATCGCGCTGGAATTCCGGATTGTCGCGATGCTTCTCGGCGTTGACGTTCATCAGGGACAGCTGGGCCACCAGGTTTTTCAAGTCGTGCACGACAAAGGTCGACATGCGGTTGAACGACTCGAACTGGCGCGCCACCATCAATTCATTAGCGGCGTCCTGCTGCGCCAGGTAGCTGGCGGCCTGGCTGCCGGCGATCTCGAGCAGGTCAAACACTTCCCAGTTCAGGGCAACCGGACTGCGCGCATCGTGCAACACCACGAAGCCGAACAACTTGGTGTGCATGATCAGGGGCACCACCAGCCAGCCGCGCGGGAACTCGGCCAGCCAGGCCGGCAATTCGAGCTCACCATATTTCTCGGGCAGGGCCGCGTATTCGTGGAGGTCGATCACCCACTGCGTTGTCTCCAGGAAGCGACAGAAATTCGAGTCACTCGGCTCGACTGCGCTGCTTGATGCCTGCCAGCCGGCCACCGGCTGGAAGCCGCCGCCATCGCCGTCGCGGCGCTGCCACAGCACGCCGCCGGGACTTTCGACAAGCGCGCCGACAGCCTCGATCGCGCGCTCGCCGATGTTCGAGCTATGCTCGGACAGCGTGCGCGTAAAGCGCATCCATTCTTCGCGGTAGTCGTAGCCATAGCTGTAGAAATGCTTGCTGATGAAGACCTTGAGCCACGCCCGAAAGGCGCCCGAGAACAAGATTCCGGCCAACAGCAACAGTGCGCCGCACAGGAATGCGACCTGCATCACGCCGCCCCAGCTGCCGCCGAAATAGCGCAGGTAGTAGCCGGCAAAGCCCATCGCCAGCAGGTAGATCGCGGAGCCGAACAGTGCGGTCGAATGGAACATCACGCGGCGCGACAGCGCCAGCGCCTGAGAGCGCGAGACGCTGCGCTTGACTGCAGTGCCGATCAGCGGCATGGCCAGCGCGTTGACGATGCCGCGCGCGGCCCAGGTATCATGGTGCATCTCGTGGAACAGCATGGCCTGACTGTACATATAGAAGTCGTAGGCGAACATGGCGCCGATGCCCAGGCAGGCGAATTTGATCGCCCAGCGTTCCTGTACTGTCTTGTTGCGATAGACCTGCTCGACTAGCAACATGCCGAGCACCGCTTGGCACACGCGCGCCGTCACGTTTGGCAGCACGCCGCCATCGAATCCCACCATCAGGTCAGTACGCAGCAAGGCCGTGGACAGAAGCAGCACCAGATAGGCCACGCTGCCGGCGAATACCGGGGTGCTGAGGCCAAACGGCCAGCGGTTCTTGGGGTCGCGGTAATTACCCAGCATGAGCACAAGCACGACGCACCAGGCCGCGCTGCGCAGGATCTCGAGCTTGTCGGTCCAGACCGACCACAATCCCGTATCGGAGGCGGCCTGCCAGGCCAGCGCGCCGGACCAGAGCGCGGTAAGCGCGCAGGCGATCGCGATCGCACCAACGTGGCTGCGGCCGCGCCAGATGGTCAGCAGCAGCACGATCAGCAAGAAAAATCCGATGCCCGCGACGCTGTAACTGTAGATGGCAATGCTGGTCAACGTGCGCCATCCATGAGAACGAGCATTGAAGAAATCCGATCGGGAACTATCAGGCGTGGGCCATGCGGAGCCCTTGCAAGGTCATCAGCGGCCACTGCGAAACAGCACCACCTTGAGTGTGTTGATCAGGACCAGCACGTCGAGGAACAAGCTGTTGTTCTTGACGTAATAGAGGTCGTACTGCAGTTTCTGCAGCGCGTCCTCGGCCGACGAACCATACCCATATCGTACCTGGGCCCAGCCGGTAATGCCCGGCTTGATACTGTGACGGACATTATAGTAGGGAACCACCTCCATCAGCTGTTCGACAAAGTAGGCGCGTTCCGGGCGAGGGCCGACGAAGGACATGTCGCCCTTGAGGACGTTGAGCACCTGAGGCAGTTCGTCGATGCGGGTCTTGCGCATGAAATTGCCGACACGCGTCACGCGCGGGTCATTCTGGGCCGCCCACTGCGGCTTGCCGCCTTTTTCGGCATCGGCACGCATGCTGCGGAATTTATGCACCCGGAAGATCTTTCCATCCTTGCCAACCCTTTCTTGCGAGTAAAACACCGGACCACGGTCTTCCATGCGCACGGCCACGGCTGCCATCAGCATGATCGGCAGCGTGAGCACCGTGATGATGGTGCTGCAGACCAGGTCAAAGCCGCGCTTCATGAAGGCGCGGATGAAACTCTGGTCGAAGCCACCGCCGAATACCAGCCAGCTCGGCTGCAGCGAGTCAACGCGGATCTGGTAGGTTTCGCGCTCGAAGAAGGTGGCGGAATCGGTGACCTTGAGGCCTTGCAGCTTGCAGTCGAGCAGTTCCTTGATTGGGAAGCTGCCGCGCCGGTTCTGCACGGAGACAACGATTTCTTGTGCGCCGTACTGGTTGGCAAGCTTGACGAGCGAATCACCCTCGCGAACCTTGAGCACGTCACCGGCCGGCACGCACATATCCTCGCTCGCGACCGGGATGAAGCCGACAATGTTGTAGCGGTGATAGCTATTATTGCTGCGCGCAAGCTCGCTGCATTCCTTGGCCAATGGGCCGCAGCCCAGGAATAGGATGTGCGACTGCATCAGCCTCAGCTCGGAAGTCTTGAAAAAGATGATACGAGCCGTGAAGATACCGGCCGCCGCCAGGGCGAACACGAGCACCAGGATGCCACGCCCGAAGTACAGGTCGGGGGCCACGTAGAACACCAGCGTCAGGATCAGAAAGCCCATCAGGAAGGCTGGCATCAGCTTCATGAAGAAGGGATGGCGCAGACCTTCGTCGAAATCGAGCTGGTACATGCCCATGGCGCTCATGCTGAAACTAACGGCCACGGCAAAAGCGATGGCGGAGGCGAGAAAGTGATCGAACTGATTGGCCGTGAGCGGTGCGCCCACGTCAAGAAAACGCATGGCGGCGCCCGCGTAGGCGGCACCAACCAGGATCAATATCTCCACAAAAAGCAGGACGAACACGATCTTCGACACATAGTGGTTAGAGATCCGAAACATGATATTCCCCAGAATTTATTATTACTTCACTGCTACTGAGATGACGACAGCATACTAACCAAGCGCAGCCTTCTGACCTTGCCGCCTGTTCCAGACTTGCGTCGATACGATGGAGCAGCGTGTCATAAGACCCGCCACCATTGGGATCGGGACCCCGCGCACTGCGCAGCAGACCACCACCCTGGACTTACAGAAGCAAACAAGCAGCAAGCACACTACACGCCACGTTGCTCACTCCATGAGTTGCATTTCACTAACAACTACACGTCGTGTTTTGCTATATTCTTAACATTCAATATAGCACGGAAACATCAGCTGATTCAACGGATGTCCACGGTAGCGTCAGGTAGACGCAACATGGATCGAGCCCGCTCGACACTGGATGGCAGCCATTACCACAAGGCTAATTTCCCTTGATAAAAAATTCCATTTAGCAACAAGCACGAGAAATTTTAGCATTCCTCAACGCTTTTTCGCCCAACAGAGGCTATCGCACTCCATCACCCCATAGAAAATTTCTATACATGAAAATTGTGCAAGTCAAATTTCGGCAGGCGCAGTCCGGTTGGGCCCGGCGAGCGGCGCCGCGTCATTCGCGAGACCTGCCCGCGCTGCGCCACTGGCGCCGATCAGCGTCGAGAACAGGCGCGGCATGCAGGCCATCGCGACTTGATAAGTGGCAACGAGAATCGCCGTTACGACGAGTGGTGCAAGCACCCAGTACACCGGATATGGCAACGTTTCGCCGAAACGCTTGTACAGGACCGAGGTAACCATCAAGACCGGGGCATGCGCCAGGAACATGAAGAAGCTGTATTTGCTCATTCGCGCCAGCCATGTACCCGCGCGCGACCCAATCAGCATCGATGCGGCAGGCCAGATGAGGAAGGGTGCGACAATGCGCAGGTAGGTCGTGTTGGCGATGCGGAAATGCACTATGGCAGCGCAAGCGGCTAAGAACACGATCAAGCAAGCGACCGCATAACGGTCGAGCAGGCGCAGGTTCCAGCCGCGAACCGCCACCATGCCACCGGCGTAAAACAGCACCGCCATCAAATCGCGCCGTACCAGCAAGCCGTCGTAGTTGGAAAAGAACACCACCCCGACCAGGACCAGGCCCGGCCAGGCCATATGCCGCAACATCCAGCCAAATAGCGGTGCGAGCAGGATGAGGACCAGCAAATCGCGCAGGAAATTCAAGGGATAATTGATCGGCGAATCACTGATACCAAAAGCGGCGTTGAGCCAGATCGCCGGATCGAACGGCCACAATGCGTCGGACAACTTGACGCCGGCAAAGTGTTCGGCACTCAAGGCGAACGGCAGCAGCGCCAGATTGAAGAACAGGAAAGGAATCAGAATGGTGCGACCCTTCTTGCGCCACAGGCGCCCTGGCTCTCGGTCGAGCATGGCGCCGAACAGCAGGAAGCCCGAAATCACGGTCAGCACTGGCACCGTTGCGCGGAACACGGCCAGCTGGAAGAATGCCTTGGTCAGGTCAAACCACCCTGTACCCAACGCCGTCATCGGTACATAGGCCGGCGTATGAAGTACGATGACGCCGAAGATCATGACGAAGCGCAGCAGTGCGATGCGGTCACGGATGTCTCGGTCAATCGTCATTGGGTTTCCCTTCGAGCCGCGCGGTAACGGATGCAGATGAGGCAACTGGCGCCAAGCACTGCACTAGCTGCGGCTGGATGCCCCATGTTGATAAAGCGCTACGATACCATAAGGAAAACACCGTCAAATATCGATTGTGCGTACGCACATTTAACATCACAGCCGAATCTTTCACGTCATGCCAAGTCGGGATAATTGCCGCGGCCGTCAGATCGTTGCGGCCGGAGCCGGACCGAATCTTGTCTTGAGTCGGCGGAACAACTGATTGCATGGCCGTTCCACATAGCCGCGCACTGCACATGCCACAAAGAATATCGCGCCGCACATGAAGAGGAAGGCTACGACGCCACCGAGGATGCCGCGCAAGAGATCGTACAACATGAAGCCGAAGTGCTGGTGCAGCAAATACACGGGGTAGGTCAGAATCCCGGCGAAATACGTCCAGGTACTGCCCTTCATGGACCAAACGCCACGGGAAATCGCTGCGAATACGGCAAAGAAGACGAGAATAATGCCAACCGCCACGATCGGCGAGAACGCGACCGCGTTGCGCGCCGTGAGCAGATTGGCTTCCCGGATGCCGTAAGAAATGGCCAATACCAGGGAAAAAGCCAGCGTGAACAAGAGGCGCCTGCTGACGCCCTGCGTGCGGATCAGATAAAAGACACCTCCGGCCACGAACAGGGGTGCCCACTGCGCCGCCAGCCAGAATTGCAGCGGATACATCGGACGAATCAAGTTAGCGGCGCTGATCATCAGCCAGCCGAGGAAGAGCCACTGGATGTTCTTGATCATGCCGAATGAAATCGCGAGCGCCATCAGAAGATAGAAGTGCAGCTCGAAACTGAGTGACCAGTACGATCCATCGACGTACTTGATATCCATCCAATGGTTGAGCATTGTCAGGTTGGCCAGGTAGTCGGGCACGGGCACGGCATAGCGTGTGCTGCCCACGATCCAGGCAGTCAGGGCAGTAACGGTCGCGGCCGCCCACAGGGCGGGGTACAGGCGCACCATGCGGGACGTGAGGAACCGGCGCGCAGTGACGCCTTGGGCCGACATGAGGATGACGAAACCGCTGATCAGAAAGAACAGGTGGACTCCGAGGTAACCATAACGGGCCGCTGTATCGAAGATAGTCGTCACGCCGGGAAGTTCACCGCTGCGCGGGGCGCGCGACAGAAAGTGGTAGACCACAACAGCAATGCATGCCAGGCCCCGGAGAAAGTCGAGTTCATGGAACCGCAGGGCTGATTTCACACTCTTTCCTTGGTTATTATTTGCAGCATCGACGCACCGACAGCGCATAGCACAGGCAAACGTGGGCTGACCGCATGACAGCTGTTGTCACATTGTCTCAGGTACAACCAATTTACGAAACGATTCCTCGTGAATAAACCCGTACTGTAACGTCAAGTGTGTTTTTTTTGAGCGAGACAGCTCCGCGCGCCCAGCGAGCTGGCGCTGGAATATGCTAAGAATCGACAGGTCGGAAAGACCGGTATGGTGCGGCTGGCTGGAATCGAACCAGCGACCCTTGGCTTCGGAGGCCAATACTCTATCCACTGAGCTACAGCCGCGCAGGAGGGTGTAGCGAAGGATACAGACTTTCCGCTAGTACGTCCATGGGCAACAGACCGAAAAACACCTGCAACAAAACAGGATTACACTATAATAAGATGCTCGATGGCATTTGCAAAATTAGCCAGATCGCAGTGCCACGGTAACAGGTTTTTTTAATTGAATTAAGGAAATCATGAGCGTTGCACACAACGAACACCAATCCCTGATTCGCACGCCGAAACAGCTGGTTGTCGCCGTCGCTGGATTTTTTCTGGTGATCGTTCTAGGTATCATCTTGCTGGTGACATTCGTGACCAGCGCCTCTACCACCGGGGCCGGCACCGACGGCCAGAACGCAGAAGCGATTGCGGCGCGTATCCGACCGGTTTCCGATGAAGGTTTCACGTTACGCGATGCAAACGCGCCGCGCATCCTGCTCGCCGGCGGCGCCGTCTACGCTGCCACCTGCGCCGCCTGTCACGACAGCGGCATGGCCGGCGCGCCGAAAACTGGCGACAACGGCGCTTGGTCGCCGCGCCTGGCACAGGGTTACGACACCGTTCTCAAGCACGCTATCGAAGGCCTGCGCGCCATGCCCGCGAAGGGCGGCAATCCCGATCTGGACGATGTTGAAGTTGCGCGTGCCGTCGTGTTCATGACGAACAAGAGTGGCGCCAGCTTCAAGGAACCGGCCGAACCTGCATCCACTGCACCGGCCGCCGCATCAGCCGATACCGCAGCAACTGCGTCCCCAACACCGGTAGCACGCGCCCAATAAATATTTATAGGACAAGGTCGGCCATTATCTGACCCGACCTCGTCTTATGTGAATTACCATCAAACGTTGCCCTAGCGCAACAACATAAATCTTGCTTAGCCCATCAATTATGTCGACGGTGCGCGGCCAGCATTGCCAACAACCCTAGCCCGGATAACAAGACGCCTGCCGACTCGGGCACTTCCACGGCTTGATCGATCACCAGGAAATTAAAGCGCGCGGTGGTCGCGATGCCGCCACTATCTCGATACCGAATGCCTTATCGGATGCTGGAAATAATCCATCCCGCGGGTTGTCCTGTCACATATTGTCAACCAGACTGCCTGAATCGTTCAGCAGTTTGTTATTCGAATCGACGACAAAACACGGGCTTCGCAAAGCGAAACCAAGTCAATCAAATCGCCGAAAATTCCGATTCCATAAACGGCAACTTCGCCCTGCAAGGGAAATAAATCCGTGTTTGCCCGCAATTCCACACTGATCAGCGAGCGTTCATTATGCAGATCGGAATCGAATTCTTCATGCATCAGGCTCAAGCCAGTCCAGACCAGCCCCTGCGCCGCCCGTCAGAGGCAGGTCTGAGGAAGTAGCCGGAACCGCCCCGGAGCTACTTCAATTTGTACATATGCCCTTCATGCGTCAATGGTGAAGATATAAAAACGCAAGTAGCATGCCCAATTCAGCTATCTTGCCAAATCAACGATCGACAAGATGTAATGCGAGAAGCACTTAAATAATGCAAGCAATATTGACACCCACGACGCCAATATGGGTGATTGTATTGACGGGATTGGATAGTTACTCGGAAAAAAAAGCAAGAGTTGCATCCTTCTCTGCTCCTCTCGACTGCTCATATCTCTATAAAAAAAAGTGGCAATCGCATTAATAAGTATCTACGAAAATTAAATATCATTCCGCTTTAAATTCCGTCATTTTCAGGTCATGAAAAGTGATCGAATACACAAATTGAACAGACAACTCCATTAACAAAAACGATAGAGAATATTTGATCAAAAAAGTTGTACTAAATACTTCAAAATTAATTTTCTCTAAATATTTCCATTTGGACTGTCACAATTCGTTACAAACACTAGAGTATAAACAACGTATTCTTTAAAACTTTCCAGCCAGAACAAATTCCTCCAGGGAATTTTTATAGGATATATTTCATGCAAGACTTCCACAAACATGCGTCGATCAAACGCACCGCCTTCCGCCTGAATACCGCTATGCTAATCGCACTGGCAGCAGCGGGCGGTGCGTCTGCCGCTACTTTGTCAGTGGGGCCGGGCAAGACGTATGCAGCACCGTGCGCCGCATTCGCCAAAGCCAAAGCGGGCGATATCATCCAGATCGAGGGAGGCAAGACATATAGTGGCGACGTTTGCGCCATTAGCGTCAGCGACCTGACCATCCGCGGGGTCAACGGCCGTCCGAAAATCGATGCAGCCGGTAAAAATTCGCAAGGAAAGGGTACTTGGATCGTCAAGGGTAATAATATCGTGGTCGAAAACGTCGAGATGTACGGTGCTACGGTACCCGACCGGAACGGCGCAGCGCTGCGCCTGGAGGGCACCAACTTCACGCTGCGCTCGTCCTACCTGCATGATAACCAAAACGGCATCCTGACCGGCAGCAACGGCAGCAGCAATCTCGTCGTCGAACACAGCGAATTCGGCTTTAACGGTTACGGAGATGGCAAGACGCACAATCTGTACATCGGCAATATTGCCAGCTTAGTGTTTCGCTTCAACTATTCGCATGATGCAAAAGTCGGCCACAACCTGAAATCGCGCGCCAAGCTCAATACCATCAGCTACAACCGCTTCTCAAGCACGACCGGCAAGCCAAGCTACGAGATCGACCTGCCCAACGGCGGTACCTCGTATGTGATTGGCAATGTGATCCACCAGCCGTCGAGCCACAACAATCCTGCCATGATTGCCTATGCTATGGAAGGCACTACCAATCCAGGCCAGGACTTGTACGTCGTAAACAATACGTTCCTGAATGACGACAGCTCGCGTGGCACGTTCGTGATGATCAGCGGAAAGGTGACTACCCCTGCGCTGTTGCAGAATAATATCTTTGGTGGTACCGGCAGCCCGACCGGTCAGGCCAGCGCCGTCCTGAAAACCAATTTCCAGTCGGTTGCCCCGGGCTTCATCAACCGCATACTGTTCGATCTGCGTCCACTTACCAATGCGCTCGTGACCAATGCTGGCACAGCACCAGGTCAATCGAGGTCCGGCGTGGAACTGGCGCCGAACGCGCAGTACAAGCACACGTCGGCGAGCGAAACCCGTCCGACCAGCGGCGCGCTTGACATCGGCGCCTATGAAACCGGCACTGCAGGCCCATCCACGCCTGCGCCAACCCCGGCGCCGGTACCGGACCCATCACCAACGCCGACCCCGGCCACCTGGATTGCCTGTGCCAAAGAAGGCGGCAACTGCACCTTCAGCGGTACCCGTGAGGTACGTTATGGCACGGCAACCGTGTACGTGACCAAGGTATTCACCGACTCCGTGCGATGCACGAACGCCGTGTTCGGCGACCCGAAACGTGGCGAAACCAAGTCGTGCAGCTACGCCGACACCGCAACGCCAACGCCGACACCTCCGTCGCCCCCGGCACCGGTCGATCCCGTCACCTGGACCAGTTGCGCCAGCGAAGGCGGTACCTGCAAGTTCACCGGCACCCGTGAAGTGCGCTATGGCAAGCCAGGCTACTATGCGACGAAAGTTTTCACCAACTCGGTGCCGTGCACCAACGCCGTGTTCGGCGACCCGAAACGCGGTGACACCAAGTCGTGCAGTTACTCAAGCCTCGCCCGATAAGTTTCAGGACAGCAGGTCGCACACCTGCATCAGAAAGGGCCGCGCAAGCGGCCCTTTTCATTGGTGGATCCGCCCGCTGATCGGCTTACGCAGGGCCGAAAAATTCGCGCTGCAGTGACCCGCTCAACAGGCGCAGACGGCAGACGCGGCGCGCCAGTTCCTTCGGACTCGCCAGAAGCCAGCGGTGCAACAGGTAAGTCGACAAGATGTTCTTCGAACGGCTGTGCGAGCCGGAATGGCCAGTACGGTAGATAGCACCGGCAAATGGCAGTGGGGCAAGTGGCGTCCCCTGCTCGGTCAGGTACTTCGTAATGAAGACGTGGCTTCCAAGCATATTCTTGACATAGGTATCGGTGGCGCTGTGCATGCTTGCGGGCAGTGAGAACAAATCGGTACGGATGATGTGCGACGTTCCACACAAGCGCGAAAAGTCAGGATGTCGATACAGCAAGCTATTTCCGGGCGTCCAAACATAACCATGGCGTACGAACCAGCCGTTGGCGCCGCGCTGCTGCTTGACAAAGCCGGTCAGGCCGCTGCTGATCAGGTCGTCGTCGTCAACCAGCATCATGTACTCAGTCTTGTCGGCAGCAAGCATTCCGGCAAGAATCCGCCGCCCCTTGTCGAGACGCACCGCGTCCTGGAACGCAGTACGGTCCTGTGCCCCTTGCTCGTGCAGCGGATTGGGCGGGAAGTCCACCCAGACGACCTCGACACCGGGAGGCAATGCCGGCAAGTCGGAACCGCGATTGGCGACGACGATCGCGCGCCAGTCCGATTCGGCCTGGTTGGCGATCGAACCAAGGGTCACGCCCAGGTAGCTCTTGAGCTCGTTCCAATCGCGCGCGTTGTCCGGGTGACGGACAGGGATGACAAAGGTAAGGACTGGATGCACAGTTTTTTATTTGCTAATTGATTAAATTCTGCACAGATTAATCGCAAGGCTTGCATTAGTAAACAGCAATTCATGCGATCTGCCCTGCGACTGGGGGGTGCCGCTCACTTGCGCAGGCGCTGCAGGGCGTGAAGCGTTTTCTGCAACGCGCCGAGCAGATGGCTGGCATAACGACGACTTGGCGTGAGCCGCACCAGCGGGTGCGTCTGGACCGAATAATGGGTCTTGAACGCGGCCTTGTGCGTATTCCCATTGAACACGCTGTACTGGAAACCCAGGTCGGACTGGCTATCGACAATCCGGTGGGGGCACCGGGCGAGCATTGGATGGATTGCAAGGGAATAGGCAATCGGCCCCGTGACCCGTAACACTGCCGGTTTGCCATGACCATGCAGGCTGGGTACGTAGTTGTCGATATTACGCATCACATGCTCGATCACGTTGCGCATGAACGGGTGCCCCGGCGCCGACGCGATGAACCATTGCTGGTATTCGGTGCCACCGATCTTCTTCAACTCGTGGTGCTTGCCCCAGCCTTCGTGGCCACTGTCCCAAGTCGACAAGATGAAGCGGTCAGCCGACCGGATCACCGTATCGAGCGGCAGCAGTGCAGTGCTCTTGATGTCGAGGTAAACGCCGCCCACTTTATACATGACCAGGTAACGGAAGAAATCCGCGCGCGCCGCGCCGTAGTGTGGGTTGATGCGCTCGAAATAGACCAGGACTTCGGCCGGAAAATTCGACGCGATGAAGTCGACGATATCGGCATCGTTATAGAACCGGTATTCCCAGTTGGGGTTGAGCGCCTTGATGCGGTCGACATTGTCGGCCAAGGCAGGCGGTAGCGGCTCCTGATAATAGGTTTGGTGGATGATGCGCGGAATGCGTTCACCCTCGACTGTGGCCGGAATTTTTCCAGTCAATGGATATTGATTCAGACTGGGGACGATCAGAGACTTCAATGACATGGCTTCCATTTTCGGAAAATACTGGACGGTTCAGGGGGTGTCACGTGACGTAACGACGCGTCGGCGCCATGGCGGCAAGTCGTTGCAGTTGCAGCGATTGCGCACCGACAAGGCGATCAATGCCACAACCACGCTCAAGATATACGTACCAATAACATATTCTTGTACCAACGACTCGTTCCAATACCCGTACCGCCATAGTATCTCGCCGGCCTGCACCAGCGCACCCAGCACGAACGTGCCCACGCCGACCGGCAGGCATCACACGCCCGGTGGTTGTTTGCCAGAAAAATTCGGTCACGAAGAAAATCAGACCAAAGAAGTGCTCCTTGCTGAAACTGAATCTCAGACCGGAACCCACACCCATCAGGGAATATGCGTTTCCGGCGAGCCCGATCAAAAACAGCACAGCCGCAAAGATCGAAAAAGATCATGCTGCCATTTGAATCAATGACTTCTCATCAGGAAGATACAGCGGCAATGCATACGCATTGCCGCTGCAGGCACCTGCGGCTTACCAGATGATCACGCGATCCTTCGGCGCCAGGTACATCTTGTCACCAGCCTTGACCTTGAACGCCTCGTAGAAACCAGGCTGGTTCTTCAGCGTGCCATTGGCGCGGTATTGCGCCGGCGAGTGCGGGTCGGTCTTGATCTGCGCGATCTGCGCCGGTTCGCGCATCTTCGTGCGCCACACCTGGCCCCAGCCCATGTAGAAGCGCTGGTCACCGGTGAGACCGTCGATCACAGGCGCTGGCTTGCCCTTGAGCGAGATCTTGTACGCTTTATAGGCGATCGCCAGACCCGAGTTGTCGCCGATGTTTTCGCCGAGCGTCAGTTCACCATTCACGTTATAGCCTTCGAGCGGGCTGAATGCGGCGTACTGGGCGATCAGGGCCTTGGTCTTTTCACCGAAGCGCTTGCCGTCTTCTTCGGTCCACCAGTTGCGCATATTGCCGTCGCCGTCGTACTGCGATCCCTGGTCGTCGAAGCCGTGGCTGATCTCGTGGCCGATCACGGCGCCAATGCCGCCGTAGTTGACCGCGTCGTCGGCCTTCGCATCGAAGAACGGCGGCTGCAGGATCGCGGCCGGGAACACGATTTCGTTCAGTTCCGGGTTGTAGTAGGCGTTGACGGTTTGCGGCGTCATGCCCCACTCGTCGCGGTCGATCGGTTTGCCCAGTTTGTTCAGTTCGCGGTTGTATTCGACGTCGCGCGAGCGCATCACGTTGCCCACCAGGTCATCGCGCTTGACGGTCAGCGCCGAGTATTGTTTCCACTTGTTCGGGTAGCCGATCTTCGGCGTGAACTTGGCCAGCTTGGTTTGCGCTTCCTTCTTGGTCGCCGGGCTCATCCAGTCGAGCGTGTCGATCGAATCCTTGTAGGCCGCCAGCAGGTTGTTGACCAGCACTTCCATGCGCGCCTTGCGCTCGGCCGGGAAATGGTCTTTCACGTACAGCTTGCCCACGGCATCGCCCAGGCTGCCTTCCAGGGTCGAGACGCCGCGCTTCCAGCGTGGTTCCAGTTGTGGAATGCCGGCCAGCGTGGTGCCGTTGAACGAGAAGCGCTGGTCGACGAAGGCTTTCGACAGGTAGTTGGCGTAGCTGTTCACGGTCTGGAATTGCAGATACGCTTTCCAGGTCGCCAGCGGCACGCTGTTCAGGACGTCGGTAAAACCTTTCAGGTAGGTTGGCTGGCTGACAATCAGATACGTTGCCTTGCCCTGCAGGCCCGAGGCCTTCAGCCAGGTGTTCCAGTCATAGCCCGGCGCCATCGCGGCCAGCTTGCTGAATTCGACCTTGTTATAGGTCTTGATCGGATCGCGGTTCTCGACCTTGGTCCACTGGACCTTGGCCAGTTGGGTTTCCAGGTCGAGAATGGCTTTCGCATCAGCGGCGGCGGTCTTGCTGCCGGCCAGCGCCAGCATCTTCTCGATGTGCACCTGGTACTTGGCGCGCACGTCCGCCAGCTTGGCGTCGTCCTGCTTCAGGTAATAGTCGCGGTCGGGCATGCCCAGGCCTGACTGGTACAGGTCGGCGACGTACTTGGTCGAATCCTTGGCATCCTGGTGGATGAAGAACGTGAACGGCACGGTCACGCCGGCGCGATTCAGGTTGGCGAACAGCGCAGGCAGTTCGGCCTTGCTCTTGATTGCAGCGATCTTGTTCATCTCGCCCTTGAGCGGCGTGGCGCCCAGCTGCTCGAGGCGTGCTTCGTCCATGTAGCTGGCGTAGAAGTCGCCGATCTTGCGCGCTTCGCTGCCGGAAGCAGCGTTCTTGTCAGCGGCCGTGCGCTCGATGATCGCGCGCAGTTGCGGCAGCGTGTCGTCGCGCAACTGGTGGAACGCGCCCCAGGTCGACTTGTCGGCCGGGATCTCGACGCTCTTGAGCCACTTGCCGTTGAGGTGTTCGAAGAAATCGTCCTGCGCGCGCACGGACGGTTCGATGTATTGCGTCGCAATGCCGGACGATGCACCGGCCGGCGCCGTGGCGGCGGTGGTGGCCTGGGCCAGCGCCATTGGCGCGATGAACGACGTGGTCAACA
>Ga0308158_10000778_pt1 | contig 42881 bp, 39 predicted proteins | sample PhyBR2_FD_201038 | JGI IMG/M metagenome (GOLD analysis project Ga0308158, IMG submission 201038) | Phyllosphere microbial communities from UC Gill Tract Community Farm, Albany, California, United States - DLSLB.R2 | ecosystem: Host-associated > Plants > Phyllosphere > Unclassified | place: USA... | reverse complement strand
CGATCTCGCGGCTGGCAGATTCGATTACGGGCCTGACGAAGAAAGCTGAGGCGAGTGAAGGCGTAGGTTTGTAACGGCGCGCGGCTTACATCATCCGGCGATGCGGAACGTCTGCATTTCTGGTGGATAGCGGCCCGTCAGTTATCGGGCGGCGATAGCCGGTAAACAGCCGTTCGTTAATTCGATGGGGCAGGGGGGGCTGATTCGTCGTTTTCCGGTAGAAAGAGGGCGGTCCACTTTCGGATGACAAACATTATACGTGGACGTTCGTTCAAGTTTTGAGGCAAGACGGTAATCAGCCGCTTTCTTGTGCCTCCGGCCAAACGCTATGCGGTTGACCAAGGAAGAACCAACCTTGATCTAATAATTGATCGTACATGATTTGGGAAATTAAGCGGCAATACTTTTTGGTCGAAATCACTCCTTCATATCGTGCCAAAGGCGTAGGCTGAAAGAGCGAAACGCAGTAGCGGCCGGCGAGAGGGAACGACCCACAACCTGAGCCAACCCGATCCTGCGTTCCACTACAGGGTCTTCGAGTGTCCGCCAGGCGACTGAACGATCGGCCAGCATCTTTATCGTCGATTGTGGGAGAACAGTGAGCCCAAGACCAGCGGCGATCAAGCCGCCCATGGTTACCAGCTGAGATACTTCGTACAGCGGTTTAACAACAATTCCTGCCTGCGCTAGTGCGGCGTCAGATAGCGCTCGCACGCTGCTATGCGCTGCCATTGCGAGAAATGGCGTACCTGCGACAGTTGACCAGGGTGCGGGGCCGGGAACGTCCAGCGCCGATCCGGCTTGGAAGACCAGCACGCAACGATCAGACAACAAAGGTTCGAATGTGAAGTCTCGATCTTCCGGTTCTGTCACGAAAGCTAGATCGGTCTGTCCGTCACGAAGCTGACGGTAAAGCGTCCCTGCAATCTCATCGCGGACCACAATTTCAACTGCCGGACTGACGGCGATGAACCCTTTGATGAATTGCGGGAGTGTGGTGGCGGCGAATGATGGCAGCGCGCCGATGACAATTCGCCCCCGCATGCCGGTGAGGTCTTTCGACAGTGCCGCAAAGGCGTGATCGAAGTCCGCAATCAGTCGCTCAACGGTCGGTAGCAGCATGCCGCCCGCGCCAGTAAGCTCCACCTTGCGGGAACTACGGTCGAACAGCCGTACCCCAAGGTCTTCCTCCATCAGTCGGATAGTACGGCTGAGCGCCGGCTGCGATAGGTTCGCCAGCCGTGCTGCTTCACTGAAGTTCTGCGTGTGTGCGACCTTCAAAAATAGCCTTAGGCTCGATAGGCTCGGCGTATGCGGCATCTACCCTCCAGTCGGGTGACCTGTATTGATCAGTTAAGCTGATCGATCAATCCAGACTTTGTATTTCTGTGATCGTCCGCGTTCGCCGATACACGTTCGGCGAGCGACGGCCCCGAGCCGATCGCATCAGCTAGAGTCGGTAGAGAGCCGGCCGATCAGAGGGGGGGAACATGAAGGTCCATCAAATTCGTTTTGCGTACGAAAGCCTTGGCGCGCTCGCGGTCGCATTGGCAATGCCGGGAATGGCGGTCGCGCAGGCAGGCGCCTCGACCAGCCAGGCTGGAACGCTGCCAACCCCGAAGGTCGATCCGACGCAGACAGATAGCGCGCGGGCTCCAGGCGCGGGCGCAAGCGCCGCGGGTACGCCGAACGCACCGACGGCCATCGCCGGTGACGCCGGCGACAACTTGGATCAGCAGGGTAGCCTATCCAACGACGCCCGCACTGGTGATCCGGCCGACATCGTCGTAACGGGCACTAACATCTCAGGCGTTAAGGCCGTCGGCAGCGAGGCGGTAACGCTGAGCCGCGAGACGATCATTGCCAGCGGTGTTGCCAGTGTAGCGGATGCCGTTAACACCCTCCCACAGGTCAGGAACCTGGGTGATTTCCGTGAAGGCGGAACACAAGGATCTTACAACTCGCAGCAGGGCTCCGCGATCAATCTCCGCGGATTGGGCGCACAAGCAACGCTGACCCTAGTGGACGGTCACCGTGTCGTCGGAACGGGGGCAGCCTCCAACTTTACCGAAGCGAACCAGGTGCCGATCGCCGCCATTGCCCGCATCGAGGTAATTGCGGACGGCGCATCGGCTATCTACGGTTCTGATGCGGTCGCGGGCGTCGTCAATTTTGTGCTTCGAAAGGACTTCGACGGCGTCGAAGCGTCGACGCGCGTTACTAATCAATCGGGCGGTTTTCAGATTCAGCCGTCGATCACAATCGGCAAGAAATGGGGCGACGTAGGCGGCTTGGGAGGGGGCAACTTCCTTGTCAGCTATGAATACAGCCACCGCGACCCCTTCCTGCGCGCAAAGAACCGTTTCCTACTGAACGATTTGCGCCCGTTCGGAGGGCCCGACAACCGTCTGAACGGTACCACGGCGACGCTAGCCGGTCCGGCCAACATCTACGTACAAAATGCGGACGGATCGCAGAACCCGGTGCTCCCGCGCGCCGGTTTCTTTACATATTACGGGCTGCCAGCGGGCGCCAATGTTGGCCTTACTCCGGCAAACCTGCTTCGCAATCAGCCTAATCTAGCAGATAACGCTTTTTTCAACGACTATACCGGTCGGCTCGATCGTCATCAGGTCTCTCTGTTCGCGAACCAGGAGTTCGGCCCTTCGGTCGAGGCGTTCCTGCAAGGAACGTACTCAAACCGGCACACCTTTTCGCGCTCACCGGCATCCACCGTCCAGAACGTGACACTGTCGCCGTTCCTGCTCAATCAGGCGGGAGCGGTGACTGCCACTCGCAATCCCTATTATATCGCAGGCATTCCTGGCGTCGCCGCAGGAGCGCCGCTGAACGTGCAGTACAGCGCCCTCAAGGACATCCCATCGAGCAACTTCGACAACAGATCCGAGACCTACTCGGTTACCGGTGGCGCGCGGATCAGGCTACCGTGGAGCTGGCGGGCCGAGGGTTACTACACCTATGGTCGTGACAAAGCCTGCAACTACTGCCAAGTCGGAAGCAATATAAATCCTAACGCGCTGCAGTATCAGATCAACTTAGGCAATATTAATCCGCTGAGTTCGATTGCTCTGACCTCCACGCAGCTTGGCACAATTATCGGCGACAATCTCCAGCGCAGCGGCAACGGACTAGATGATGCGGTAGTCAAGTTCGACGGCCCATTGTTCTCTTTGCCTGCCGGCAGCGTCCGGGCGGCGTTCGGGGGCCAACGGAACAAGCAGTATAACTACAACATCAACGGCGCAAACCGCAACGCACTTAACGATTTCATTTTCGATACAACGGCGGAAAACAGTCAATTGTCTCGGACGATCTGGTCAGGGTTTGGGGAAATCTACCTTCCGATCATAGGGGAGGATATGAATATCCCATTGATCAAGAGCTTAACCTTGGACGCAGCTGCGCGCTATGATCACTATTCAGACGTCGGCTCTACGACGAACCCGAAGATTGGGGGTACCTGGGTAGTCAACGACATCTTAAGCTTGCGAGGGTCATGGGGCACGTCGTTCCGGGCCCCGTCACTACCCGACGTCAACCTGTTCTCTTATTCCGCGGTCGGAGGGTTTGCCAACTCAAACAACGATCCGCGTATCGTCAACGGTGCCGGGCCTGGGTTTACAAATGTCGGGGTCGTGGTCGGGTCAAACCCGCAGCTTCAGCCGGAGAAGGCAACCAACTGGTCGGTCGGTGGGAACCTCAATCTGGGCGACTTCAAGGCCGAGGCAACCTATTACAACATTCGCTATACGGCTCGCATACAACAACCAAATTCCATCGCCGCGTTCCAGGCTGGCGGCTACCCAGGGTACAACGGGTACAGTCAGTTCATCATCCCGGTCAGTAATCCTGCGGGCTGCGTCAATACCGACCTGTCGACTCTCGATCCGGTGCTGCGGAGTTATCTCAGCCGAACCTTGCTGTATGGCACGCTACCAAATCCGTGCGCCGTCAACGTGCTGATCGACGGTCGCAATGCGAACCTCGCCGCGACCCAGCAGGACGGGCTGGACGCCTCGCTCAGCTACCTGCACAAGTTCGGGGATATCACCGTCAACGCCTCTACGGCGGTAAGCTGGACGATCAGTAACAAGGAACAGGTCGTCGCCAATTCGCCGTTTGTTGATCGGCTCGGCTTCTATAATTCGCCAACCGAGTGGCGTGGACGCGGCAGCCTGGGGCTGCTCTACCGGGGCGTCAGTGCGAATGCGTTCGTCAACTATATCGGGTCCTACCTCAACGACTTGGCGCTCGGCCCAATTGGCCAGTCGTTGACCCCGCAGAAGGTGGATGCGTGGACCACGGTCGATATGACGCTGGGCTATGCCATCAATTTGGATGACTCGCCCACACCGTTTAAGGGGTTGAGGGGGTCCGTGACGATCCAGAACCTGTTTGACCGCGATCCGCCGCTAGCGATCTCGTCGAATGGCGCGTTCAACGGGGCTTATTCGAACCCGTTCGGTAGGACCGCCACGGTCCAGCTCACGGTCAACTTCTGATCGCTGCTTGCCACATTGCCAATAGATCATCGGTATAATGGTGAATTTACCGGAAGGTACGGCGGAGGACGCAATGCTGGCTTTAACAGGGTTTGGGGTGATTGCGGCATTGCTCGCGGCTATCCTGTCGAACCGGGTGTCACCGTTGGTGGCGCTCATCCTGATCCCGGTGATTGCGGCTGTGCTGGTGGGCGTGGGCGGCCAGGTGCCGGCCTACGTCGTGTCCGGACTTGTCCGGATCGCACCGGTTGCCGGCATGTTTATCTTTGCCATCCTGTTCTTCGGCGTAATGACCGACGCTGGGCTACTGGCGCCGCTGGTTGCTTTGGTCGTGCGGCTGGTCGGAGATAGCCCAGAGCGGATCGCGCTCGGGACCGCGCTGTTGGCTCTTGTCATCCATCTCGACGGCTCGGGGGCGGTGTGCTTCCTAGTGACGATTCCGGCGTTGAGGCCCGTATACGACCGTATTGGAATGGACCGAAGGGTGCTCGCATGTACCGCTTCAATGGCGGCGGGCGTGAACTTTTTGCCTTGGACCGGGCCGACGCTTCGAGCGTCCGCCTCGCTCCGCGTCTCGACTGCGGCGCTGTTTACCCCAATGGTTGGTGCACAGTTGGCGGGCTTGGCGTTCGTCGGCGCGGCCTCTTGGTGGTTGGGCCGGCGCGAGCGCCTGCGCTTGGCCGGGTTGCCACCACGAGCCGCCGAAACTGTCACCCGTGAAGTTATCCAATCGCCCGCCGGCTCTCAATGGCGGTTCTCGGTTAACGTCGTGCTAACCTTGATTGTCGTAGCGACTATGGTGTCGGGAATGGTCGAGCCCGTAGTTGTTTTTATGATCGGCACCGCGCTTGCGCTGCTCATCAACTTTCCCGGCGCCAAAGCGCAGCGCGAGCGGATCGACGCGCATGCTCACGCAGCCCTGCTTATGGCGAGCATATTATTGGCGGCGGGCGTATTTACCGGCGTGATGACCGGCTCGGGCATGATCGCCGCAATGGCGGCGGGTGGGGCTGCTCACCTGCCGACGGCGGTTGGAGCACACATGGCTTCACTGCTTGCGGTCGTATCGATGCCGCTTAGCCTCCTATTCGATCCTGACTCCTTCTACTTCGGCGTGCTGCCCGTGATAGCCGAGATGGCCGGGCGCTTCGACATCGCACCTGTCGAAATCGGGCGGGCCGCGCTCCTTGGCCAGATGACCACGGGCTTCCCGATTAGTCCCCTGACGCCGGCGACGTTCCTGGTTGCAGGCCTGAGCGGGATTGAGCTGGGCGCACACCAGCGCTTCTCAATCCCGTGGCTGTTTGGCGCGACGTTAGTGATGACGCTAGCAGCCCTGCTGACCGGGGCCATCCCGCTGTGAGCGCGCGGGGCGGAGAGCGCGATACTGTCCGTATCGGCGCGGGATCGGGCTTCGCAGGCGACAGGATCGAGCCCGCTATCGAGCTGGTCGAGCGCGGCGATCTCGATTTTCTGGTCTTCGAATGTCTTGCGGAGCGCACCATCGCCCTAGCGCAGGCGCGGCGTCAGGCCGATCCCGACGACGGGTTTGATCCCTTGCTTATCGAGCGCATGCGGCGAGTACTGCCGGCGGCGCACGCTAGAGGTGTACGCATCGTTACGAACGCCGGCGCCGCCAATCCAATTGCGGCGGCTCATGCCGTCGCCAAGGTTGCGCGTGACCTTGGGCTTGAGGGGCTGCGGGTCGCCGCGGTCACCGGTGACGATGTGCTGGCGTACGTCAGCGGCATCGACGTGCCCTTGATCGATGGCGTGGGCACAACCGCGACGCTGCGGGGGCGGATGATTTCGGCCAACGCCTATCTCGGCGCGGATGGGATCGTCGCAGCGCTAGATGCGGGCGCGGACGTGGTGGTTACTGGGCGGGTGGGAGATCCGTCGCTGTTTCTAGCTCCCCTGATCCATCATTTTGAATGGTCGAATGAGGACTGGACGCGGATCGGGCGGGGTACTCTGATCGGTCACTTACTTGAATGCGCTGGCCAGCTGACCGGTGGCTACTTCGCCGATCCCGGACGCAAGGACGTGGCAGGGCTCGCCCGGCTCGGCTTTCCGTTCGCGGACGTTGATGCCGAAGGGAATGCCGTCGTCGGCAAGGTTTCGCAGTCGGGTGGGGCACTGACCGTGGCGACTTGTACCGAGCAATTGCTCTACGAGATACTTGATCCTGGCGCCTACTTTCAGGCCGATGTAGTCGCGGATTTCACCCGCGTCGAATTCGAGCAGATTGCCCGGAATTGCGTTGCGGTCAGCGGCGGCTTGGGTCGCGAACGACCCAGCTCGCTCAAGGTGTCGATTGGCTACGACGACGGCTTTATCGGCGAGGGCCAAATTTCCTATGCCGGCCCAGGCGCGGTTGAGCGCGCGCGGCTGGCTATCGCGATCGTCGAGGAACGGCTTGCGCTGACGGGCGCCGCGCTAGACGAGCTTGAGTGCAGAATCATCGGGCTGGACGCGGTCAGCCGTCTGCCCGCCCTGGTCGAAGGGCAGGTTGGTGAAGTGCGCGCGCGCATCGTTGGCCGCAGCGGGACCGCAGCGGGCGCACAGGCCGTCGGCGCAGAAGTTGAGGCTCTTTATACCAACGGACCATTCGGTGGTGGTGGTGTTAGCCGCAGCGTCCGTCGCGTAGTTGCGATCGCCTCCTGCCTCGTCCCGCGCGAAGTGGCCATCCCCAGCTTTTACCTGGTCGAGGCTATCCATGCGCCTGCATGACCTTGCCCACGTTCGCACCGGCGATAAGGGGGATACGTCACAGATTTCGGTTATCGCCTATCGCGCGGATGATTACCCCCGGCTGGCTGCGGGGCTCACTCCCGACCGAGTCGGCGCCGCACTGAACGTGGCCCCGGCCTCGGTTCGCCGATATGAACTGCCACATCTTGGCGCGCTCAACTTCGTTCTCGAAGGGGCGCTGCGCGGCGGAGTGACGCGGTCACTGGCGCTTGACCCGCATGGCAAGACGCTTGGCGCACAATTGCTCACCCTCGAAATCGGAGAGGTGCCGTGACGGCAGCACGTTGGATTGCCTTGGGGCTTCTCGCTGCGCCCGGCCCTGCAGCGGCGCGGCTGACGCGGATCGTCATAGAGAGTCGGGAAGCGGCTGGCGCGGGCACGGAGATCCTGCGCGGGCATTATGAGGGTGAATTAAGTCCGGGTGACCCGCGTAACGCGATCATTACCGATCTGGCCGCTGCGCCACGCACGAAGAAGGGTTCCGTCGCCTACCGTGCGACCTTTGCCATTGCCCGCCCAGGCGAGACCACGCGGGCTAGCGGCGTGCTCATCTACGACGTTCCGAACCGTGGCAATGCGCGCGTTGAGGCCGATCCGCATGGACACATCCGCGTGGTCAGCGGCTGGCAAGGTGACATTCCGTCGCAGCCGGGCCTCCAGACCGCAACCGTGCCGGTGGCGAAGGGGCTAACTGGTCCAGTGCTGCAACGCTTCGTCAGCGTAGACCCAAGCGATGCGAGCGCGCCCATTGTAGGGGGCATCGGCCGGCCGGTCGCTAGACCGCTGCCGGTCTCGCTCGATCCCCGAGCGGCGCGATTGTGGGTGCAGACCTCGGATACGGCCCCGCTACAGCCGGTTGCGGCAGCCGCTTGGGCCTTCGCAGATTGTAAAAAGCGGGCCTTTCCGGGCACGCCCGATCCACGACGATTGTGTCTCCGCTACGGCTTTGCGCGCGACCGTGCCTACACGCTCGTCTACCAGGGGCGTGATCCGCTGGTGCTGGGCGTCGGCTTTGCCGCCGTCCGCGATCTTGTCACCTTCCTCCATCATGGCGCGCGTGACGACGCGGGCACGCCCAATCCGGTCGCGGGGATGGTACGCTGGCCAATTATCACCGGCACCTCGCAATCTGGTAATTTCGTTAAGAGCTTCATCAACCTGGGGTTCAACGCCGACGAGGCCGGTCGACGTGTCTTCGATGGCGCGAATCCGGACATCGCCGCCCGCCAGGTACCGCTCAACATACGTTTCGCGGTACCGGGTGGCGCTGCGGACCTGTTCGATCTCGGCAGTGAGGGAACGCTGTGGTGGGCGCGTTACAACGACCGGGTACGCGGTCGTGGGGTATCCAGCTTGCTCGATCGATGCCACTCAGATGGGACCTGTCCCAAGATTATGGAGACGATCGGCTCTGCCGAGCTGTGGGGGCTGCGACTGTCACCTGGGCTGGTCGGCACAGATGCGAAGACAGATCTGCCGCTGCCCGCGAACGTCCGGCGCTACTATTTTCCGTCGGTCACCCACGGCGGGTCGATTGCAGGCGGTTTCCCGCTTGCGGGCGAGAGGGCCGGCCCCGGCTATCCGCCCTGTGCACTAGCGCTGAATCCAATTCGCACCTCGGACCTTCGTCGAGCCCTAGTGGCGCGGCTGGTCGCCTGGGTAAGGGACGGAACGCCGCCCCCGCCCAGCCGCTATCCGACGATCACCGCGGGGGAGCTGGTGGTGCCAACGGGCGTATCGATGGGATGGCTGGCAATTCCGGAAGTGCCCAGGCCTGATGCGGCGATCAACCTGATGTCGGATTACGACCTCGGACCGGAGTTTCGGTACCGTGATGAGACCGGCGTAGTGACCATGCAGCGGCCACGCATTCGACGCGTCTTACCGGCGCGGGTGCCGCGCGTCGATAGCGATGGCAACGAGATTGGCGGCGTACCGTCTGTCCAGCTGCTAGTCCCGATCGGCACCTATACCGGCTGGAACATCCGCACATCAGGCTATGGCGCTGGTGGGTCATGCGGGTTCATAGGCGGATTCATTCCCTTCGCCCGCACCGAGGTCGAACGTCAACAGCGAGGTGACCCCCGGCCATCGCTGCAATTGCGCTACGGCGACCATGCCGGATTTGTTAGACGCGTGCGTGCTGCTGCTAATGCGCAGGTAGGCGACGGCTGGCTGCTTGCCGACGATGCCGCCAGCCTCGTCGCGGAGGCGGAGGCGAGCGATGTTCTCCGCTAGACGGCTCATCGCCTCAACGGTCGCACTCGGCCTCGCCGGCAGCGCTCCGGCAAACGCCGGTAGCGTCGATGCAGTCTGTGCCTCGCTGGCCGGGCCAGGGGTGAAGGCAATGGCCCAAAAAGGCTCATGCCGGGTGACCGGCGAACTTCGACCAGTACCAGGATCTCAGATCGGATTCGCACTGTGGCTGCCGCCCGAAGCGGCCTGGACTGGACGCATGGTGATGCTGGGCAACGGCGGCTATTCCTCACGACTACCGGAGGCTGCAATGGGTGCGGAACTGGCACGCGGTTCTGCGGTGGTGGCGACTGATACGGGGCATCAAGGTGATGGCCCCGAGTTCGCACGAGGTAGGCCTCAGACGATCGTCGACTGGGGCTGGCGCGCGGTACACCTGACCGCAATTACCGCGCGCACAGTTATAAGCCGCTTCTATGGGCGGGGGCCGCGATATCGCTATTTCAACGGCTGCTCGACCGGCGGGCATCAAGCGATGACCGAAGCACAGCGCTTCCCACTAGACTTCGACGGCATCGTCGCCGGTGCACCGGGCGCCGCCCGCGTCCGGCTTAACGCGGGCTTCCTTTGTCAGTATCTGTCCAACCATCCGCGCGGCGATGACTTGCACGCGATACTAGACAGGTCTGACCTAGCGCTGCTCCAGGAAACCTCCATCGGAGCCTGCCGTGCCGCCAATGGCGGACCGGCCGGAGGCCTCGCTGGGGATGCCTGGCTTAATAATCCAATGTTGTGCCGGTTCGACCCAAGCGTGCTCGGCTGCCCGGCCGGTGTGGTGGCCGGAAAGTGCCTCTCGTCCGGCAAGATCGCGGCTGCACGGGCGATGTATGCAGGAGCGACTGATCCACGCACGGGTGTGCGGGTCACGACACCTTGGTTGCCAGGAAGCGAGGCCGGCTGGGCAGCCTATCTGGCCGAACCCGGCCAGCCGAACCAGCCCGCTCGTACCGACTTCTGGCGGATATGGGCATTCAGTGATGCCACTTGGTCGCCGTGGCGTTTCGATTTCGGTCGCGACTTGGCGACCGCGTACCGTAGGCTGAGCCCGACGATCGATGCGACGAGCCCCGCCCTTTCGCGCTTCCACGCTGCCGGCGGTAAGCTGCTCCAGTATCATGGGCTCGCTGACCCAGTCGTGTCGCCGTTAGACTCGACCGGCTACTACGCTACGGTTGCTGCGCGTGGTCCGACCCGCGACTGGTACCGCCTCTTCCTTGCCCCTGGCATAGCTCATTGTGGCGGGGGCCCCGGATTCTCGCGATTTAATACGCAGGTCGCGATCGAACGCTGGGTCGAGACGGGCAGCGCGCCCGATCGGATGATCGCTCGGCAAACTGATCTAAATCAGACCGCTGAACGGCCGCTATGCCCGTACCCAGCGCGCGCCGTCTTTGTCGGTGCCAACCCTACTAACGCGAGCAGCTTCGCCTGCCGTCCTTCTGGCCGTATTTCGGAGACGATCAAATGAGATCCCTTACCCTATCCGCGACCACGCTGGCGATCGCCGCCGTTGCGCTCCCCATCACCGCACAGCCCGTCGCGGCGCCGCTTGCAGACGTAGCGCGCACGACCGAGGAGCGGGTCGCCGCGCTGGTCAAGAAGATGACGACCGAAGAGAAGTTGACCCTGATCTTTGGACAGTTCGCGACCGATTTTCCGCCAAAGAAGTTCACCGCCCCAGTCGGCGCACGCGAGGGATCGGCAGGCTATGTCCCCGGTATTCCTAGGCTGGGCATCCCTGGGCAGTGGCAGGCGGACGCGGGCATCGGCGTAGCTAGCCAAGGCGGCGCCAAGCGTAAGCGAGAGCGTACCGCATTGCCGTCGAACCTCGCGACGGCCGCAACCTGGAATCAGGAGCTGGCGCAACGTGGCGGTGCGATGATCGGGGCGGAGGCGCACGCCTCCGGCTTTAACGTACTACTGGCCGGTGGAGTCAATCTAACGCGCGAACCACGTAACGGCCGCAACTTTGAGTATGGTGGCGAGGATCCACTGCTTGCAGGTACTATGGTGGGCGCGCAGATCGCGGGCGTACAGTCGCAGCACGTCATCTCAACCGTCAAGCACTTCGCGATGAACGACCAGGAAACCGATCGCAACGCCGGCAACGCCGTGATTGACGAAAAAGCGGCCTATTTGTCAGATCTCCTGGCCTTCGAGATTGCGCTGGAGAAAGGTGATCCGGGCTCGGTAATGTGCGCCTACAACCGTGTCAACGGTCCGTTCTCTTGCGAGAGCCCGTGGCTGCTCACCGAGGTGCTGCGCAAGGCCTGGGGATTTAAGGGCTACGTCATGTCCGATTGGGGCGCGACGCACTCGACGGAGGCTGCGTCCGCAGCGGGACTTGATCAGCAGTCGGGCTATCCGTTCGACAAAGAGCCGTTCTACGGCGAAGGTATGCGAAAGGCGATCGCTGAGCGGCGCATCCCCATCGCGCGGCTCGACGAGATGGTGTCGCGCATCCTCTACGCCATGGTACGCCACGGCTTGCTCGACCATCCGGTGACGACCGCGCCCTACGACTTGTCAGCCGCGATGGTGGCGCACGACGCAGCCATTAGCCGCGCCGATGCGGTCGAAGGAATAGTACTGCTGAAGAACGATCGCAGCCTGCTGCCCGTTGCCGCGGCGGCTAAGCGAATTGTCGTGATTGGCGGCCATGCCGACAAGGGAGTGCTTGCAGGTGGCGGCTCTTCCCTCGTCTACCCGCGTGGCGGCAATGCGGTGCCCGGCGTCCAGCCCGCCTACTGGCCCGGTCCAGTCATGTATTATCCCTCGTCGCCACTTGAGGCGCTCAGGCGCCGTTTGCCGGGCGCGACGATCAGCTACGTCGATGCCGGTGATCCCGCGGCGGCTGCGGCGGCGGCGCGGTCTGCAGACTTCGCAATTGTATTCGCAACGCAGTGGGCAGGCGAGGCGTTTGACGTCTCGCTTAACCTCCCTGACAACCAAGACGCACTGATTGAGGCGGTCGCCGCGGCGAACCCACGAACGGCGGTGGTACTGGAAACCGGTGGCGCGGTGCTAACACCGTGGGCGCCACGTGTTGGGGCGATCCTCGCTGCCTGGTATCCCGGCACCGAGGGTGGCGAAGCGATCGCAGACGTACTGACCGGCAGAATCAACCCGTCAGGCCATTTGCCTGTCACTTTCCCCACGAGCGTTGAGCAGCTCCCGCATCGCGAGATGCCCGGGAAGGGCGAGTTTCGCTATACCGAGGGAGCGGCCGTCGGTTACAAATGGTTCGAGTTAAAACGACTTTCGCCCGCCTTCGCCTTCGGCCACGGATTGTCGTACACCAACTTCCGCTACACCGGCCTAAGCGCAAGTGTGAAGGATGGCGTCGTCATCGCGCGCTTCAACGTCAGCAATACCGGTCGTCGCGCAGGCCAGGCAGTGGCTCAGGTTTACGCTGGAACGAACGGTTGGGAGGCGCCGCGCCGGCTTGCGGGCTTCGGCAAGGTTCCGCTCGCGCCAAGCCAGACGCGGACGCTCACTATTGCACTTGATGCCCGTACGTTGTCCGACTTCAACCTTGCCGGTTCTTGCTGGCGCCCAAGCTCCAAGCCGATCCGCCTGACACTCGGGGGCTCCTCGTCTGACCGCGCTGCTGAGACGACGTTGACCATCCCTGCTGGTGCTTTGAAGGGTACGCGGCTGTGCAGGTCTTGATACCCTTTTTTCCAAACCCCGCGTTATTGACCGCCATCAAGGAACCAACCGCCATGAACATTCGCCGCACCGCCATCATTGCCGCTGCACTTGCTTCCGCTTTCCCCGCCGTTGCTCAGGAGGCTGGTCCGACAGTAAAGATCGATACCGGCGTACTGCGCGGCCAAAGCGCTGATCAGGTCGAGAGCTGGAAGGGAATTCCCTTCGCCGCCGCGCCAATCGGTCCACTACGCTGGCGCGCGCCGCAGCCTGCCACCAAGTGGACAGGTGTGCGCGATGCCTCGCAGTACAGTTCGGACTGCATGCAGAAGCCGTTCCCCAGCGACGCTGCGCCGCTCGGCACCACGCCCGCCGAGGACTGCCTCTACGCCAACGTCTGGAAGCCGGCAGGCGCCAAGGGCAAACTGCCGGTGCTGGTGTGGATCTACGGTGGAGGCTTCGTCAATGGCGGCGCGTCCCCGCCGACCTATGCGGGCGCGAACATGGCCAAGAAGGGCATCATGTTCGTTAGCTTCAATTACCGCGTCGGTCGCTTCGGCACCTTCGCGTTGCCGCAGCTGACCGCGGTGAACGCCGATGGTGGGCGGCTGGGCAATTATGGGATAATGGACCAGGTCGCCGCTCTTCAATGGGTAAAGCGTAACATTGCGGCGTTCGGTGGTGATCCAGCAAATGTCACCGTCGCGGGTGAAAGTGCGGGCGGCATCTCGGTGCATGCCCTTGTCACCTCACCTGAGGCGAAGGACCTATTTAACCGTGGAGTGGTGATGTCGGGAGGCGATGCGCGCGCTTTCACGGGCAATACGCTTCAGGACGTCGAGAAGATCGGCGGGAATTTTGCGCGTTCCAAGGGCATCGATCCGGCCGCGCCCGACGCACTAAAGCGGTTGCGCGCGCTCTCGGCGGAGGAAGTGACCGACGGGCTCAGCATGGCTGGGATGGGGGGGCGCGCGGGTGCGCCGCCGACCAATTCCGGCCCGTTCGTCGACGGTAAGGTCGTGGTCGACGTCCGCAAGGCGTACGACGAGAACCGTTTTGCTCGAATGCCAATGATGATCGGCGCGACTAGCGCCGACATAGGCGGCAAGAGCGGCTTCATGATCGCCGGCGGGCGCGAAGCCTCGGCGTTGCTCGCCGACAAGGGCGTACCGGTGTGGGGCTATCGCTTCTCCTATGTCGCGGAATCAGTGAAGCAGCCGGGCGCGCAGCACGCGACCGATATTCCCTACTTCTTCGATAATACCCGCATCAAGTACGGGGCGGAGACTACAGCACGCGATGAGGCGACCGGCGAGGCGATGAGCACCTACCTTGCAACTTTCGTAAAGGCTGGTGATCCGAACGGCGGCGGGCAGCCACAATGGCCACGCTATACTCGCGCCAACGATACGATCGCCGACTTTGCTGCGAACGGCAAGACGGTGGTTGCTCGTGATCCGTGGGGTAAGGAGATAGAGCAGGCGAGCCAAAAGATGGCAGCTGCCAAAGCCTCCGGGCACTACACCACGCTGACCACGCCGGTCGGACAGCTGCTCGATAACACACAGGCGCGCGCCGTGCTCGAGAAGCATGTGCCCACGTTTCTGAAAAGTCCGCAGATCGATATGGCGCGAGGCGTGACGCTTTATGCGCTGCAATCATACCTACCCGATCAGTTCACCGACGTGGCGCTGGCAGCGATCGACCGCGATCTCGCTACAGTCCCGGTCTCCAAGTGAAGGGCAAGGCGGGGGCGAAAAGGATGACCAACAGGAGCAACGGCATGCGCAGGTTCGGCTTGTTTGCAGGCGCTCTCGCCGCAGCGGCGGTGGGGACCGTGATGACAACAACGGTGTCGGCGCAGCAGCAGCGGCCATCCGGTCAGCCTTGGTTGAACGCGAATCTGAGTGCCGATCAGCGCGCCGAGGCATTGCTAAAGGCGATGACGCTGGAGGAGAAGGCCGGGCAGGTATCGCAGCAGTTCATGTTCGGCGAGCCCGTGCAGTTCGAGCCAGCCGTGCGTGACAGCAAGGTCGGCTCGCTGCTGTTCGTGACCGATCCGGCGGTGATCAATCGGATGCAGAAGATCGCGGTCGAGCAGAGCCGGCTCAAGGTGCCTTTGATCTTCGGTTATGACGTGATTCACGGTTTCCGTACGATCTTTCCTGTACCGATAGCCAATGCGGCGTCGTGGGACCCGGCGGGCGTCGAACGAGCGCAGGGAGTGGCGGCGGCAGAGGCGCGGTCGGTTGGCATTCACTGGGCGTTTGCGCCGATGGTCGATATCGCCCGCGATCCACGCTGGGGCCGGATTGTAGAGGGCGCGGGCGAGGACCCGTTCCTCGGCGCCGCGATGGCGCGCGCTCAAGTGAAGGGCTTTCAGGGGCCAGCGATTGGCGCGCCGGGGCACCTAATCTCAGGCCCGAAGCATTTTGCCGGATATGCCGCGGCCGAAGGCGGTCGTGATTACGATAGCGTCTATATCTCTGAATCGCAGCTCTACAATGTCATCTTGCCGCCGTTTGCGGCGGCCGTACAGGCGGGCGCCGGAAACGTCATGAGCGCCTACATGGACCTGAACGACGTTCCCGCCGTCGGCAACCACTGGCTGCTGACCGATGTGCTGCGCGGTGAGATGGGGTTCAAGGGCTGGGTCGTGTCGGACGCCAACGGCACCAAAAATCAGGTTATCCAGAATTTTGCGACGAACGAGGCGGATGCGGCAGTGCGCAGCATTGCCGCGGGCAACGACATGGAGATGTCCTTCGGACCGGCGACCTCGGCGACCACTCTCGCGGCATCGGTCCGCGCCGGCAAGCTTCCTGTGGCAACGCTCGATCAGGCGGTGCGCCGTATCCTGGTCGCCAAGTTTCGGATGGGTCTTTTCGAGAATCCGTACGTCGACGAGGCCGCGTCAAAGGCCACGCTTACGGATCCGGCGCATCGCAAGGCCGCCGAGCTAGCGGCAGAGCGCTCGTTCGTGCTTTTGAAGAACAATGGCGCGCTGCCCCTTGCGCCCGGCGCGGCCAAGCGAGTGGCGGTGATCGGTGCGTCCGCCAATTCGAAGCGCGACATGCTGGGGCCGTGGGCTTTTCAGTATGACCTGCCGGAGACAGTAACTGTGTTCGAAGGCATCCGCGATCGTCTAGGCTCTGCGGCGACTGTCGACACCGCGCCGGGCGTGCAACTCAAGCGCACGGTGCCCTCGATGTTTGAGAGCATCACTATTCCAGGCGTGGCCAAGCCGGAGCCGCGCTGGGACAAAGCGCGCACGATCAGTGAGTTCGATCGCGCTGTGGCGCTGGCGAAAAAGTCCGACGTAATTGTGCTGACGCTCGGTGAAGCGGAGGACATGAGTGGCGAAGGCGCGTCGCGCGCCGAGCTTAAATTGCCAGGCGATCAGCTGAGGCTGTTTGACGCAGTGATGGCGACGGGCAAGCCGGTAGTGGTCGTGACAATGAGTGGACGTCCGCTCGAACTCGGCCCTGTGCTCGAGCGCGCGCCGGCTATCCTCCACGCTTGGTACGCCGGCACGCGGGGCGGATCCGCGATTGCACGCACGCTGTTCGGTGACGTCAATCCTGGCGGGAAGCTACCGGTGACTTGGCCGCGTAGCGTGGGCCAAGTGCCGATCTACTATGCACACAACACGACCCACGCGCCCAAGGATCAGGGTAAGCGATACTGGGATACCCCTTCGACACCGCAATTCGAGTTCGGATACGGGCTGAGCTATTCGAGCTTTGTCATCGGCGCGCCGACGCTTAGCACAGCTACCCTCGCGTCCGGCGGGAAAGTCACCGTGTCCGCCACGGTGACCAACGCCGGACGCCGAGCTGGCGACGAAGTGGTACAGCTTTACATTCATCAGCAAGCCGGCCGCGCATCGCGTCCGGTGCGCGAGCTAAAGGGCTTCCAACGGGTGACGCTCCAACCTGGCGAACGCCGCGTGCTCAGCTTCGACCTTGACGAAATCTCTTTGCAGTACTGGAGCGCCGCTAACAAGGGTTGGGTTATTGATCCGGGAACGTTCGACGTTTGGGTTGGCTCAAGTTCCAACGCCCCTAGTCACACAACCTTCGCTGTTATCGGGGAGCCACGTAAGGGGCGAGGGTGGAAGTAGCGGAGTGCGGTAGAACGTGCTGTCAGATCAAACGTGGCGGCCGGAGATGAAGCGGTAGGGGCTCGAATAGCCGCGTAGACTAAATTTTCGTTCCGCTACGTCATCCGCCACTGGGGGCATGGGATTAGTTGTTCTGAAGGAAGCCCGCCGATAATTTAGCTCAGGGCATTGGCGGGGAATGTCGTTCGGGCAATGTCGAAAATTGTCAAGAAACTGTGCGGATGTGTTTGTAGAATATTGCTACCGATGTTTGCTGGCGAGGCGTCTCATAAGCGAGTAAGGCGTTAAGAGTCGTACGGCGGAGATTGCAACCCCATCGGTAACTTTCCCGAAATTTGGTGAATGCGGACCATCCGCATTTTGGTGATAACTGGTGGATTGCGGCCCGGCCGCTTTCGGGCGCTGAGATGGCGTAAGCGGACCTTCGTTCAGCGAACGCCGGCCGGCAGCTACGCGCCCCATAAGTAGTCGTTCGGCCCTGCCTCCTCCGTTTCCAAGAGCGGCCGTTTAATCGTCGTAGGCAACGGGCTGCAGCTGGTTCCGCACGCGCCCCCTTGTGGCGGTCCAAAGCATCCCATCCTAACGCGACCGGCGCGATATCGATACCGATCGCGATAGCCGAATGGCCTCGCGTGGCGACGTGGATCGTGCCGAGCACCGGGGGGGGGAAGCTGCCGTTGCATATTGCGCCGCCGTTCGCGCCACATTGCCCGATCGTGCTGACAGCGCAAACAGCAACCGCCCACGACCGAGGCGAGCGTCGATCAGCTGCTTTCGCTCGGTGGGTTTCAGGTCGCGCCGTCCGCGCAGGCCATTGAGATCCCGTGCGAGAGGATCGCCAGCTGCGTCGATCATGGTCCGGATGCGCCGCCACGTCGCGTCGCGGGCACCGGTCCGAACCGCCTCCATCGTCCTCGCCGCCTCGGGCTCATCCAAGTCGGTGTGCCTGCCGAACATCGTGAGCAGCTTGCTGGTCCCGCGTATCGCCCGAGGATCGAGGAGGGCCGGCTCGTCGAGCCAGCGAAATGTCTCGGTCGGGCAGATCCAGTTCGGGATCCAGGCGAGGTCCTGGTCCCAGACCCTCCCGAACCGCGTCTCGCTCTGGCCGTGTCGCTCCCGGACGCGGGGGACCGCCCATGCCTGGCGCCGGAGCCGGTCTAGCCGCAGCCGTTCGGCGAGCGCCAGCCGTCGGGGTTCGTCGTCGATGAGGCTGGTCGCTCCGCCTGCGACCCCAACCCTTCGAACTATGGGCTGCGATTACGGGCAGTTGGTGTCCCGGGCTTCGCCTTGCTCCGGTCCTCGGCTTCGGCACGATCCCCATCGATGTCCCGTCCGGACGTCCAGGCGGGCGGGTCGCTCGCAGGAAAGGATTCGACGTCCGCCTCTTCAACGGGGTCGATGGGCTCGCTCTCTTTTGGAGTGGCAGTCATGACTCGACCTACCGACGAATGTCGATTTTCTGCGGACGTACTTGCTGGGCGACGGCCGCGATTGCCGCGATGAGGTCCGGGGCAGTATAAGAGCCCTCGTGCCGCTGGCCGTTGACGAAGAAGCATGGCGTGCCGTTCACTCCGCTGCGAACCCCGCCAAGGAAATCGGCCTCGACCTTCGAAGCATAATTGCCTCGCTCGAGCGCGTTTCGAAGCTCGGCAGCGTTCAGTCCCAGCTGGCCTGCGATCGCAAACAGGGTCGCTCCCGACAGGTGCTGCCCGTTGGCATAAAGAGCCGAGTGCATCTCCCAGAATAAACCGTGGGCCCCCGCCAATTCGGCGCATTCTGCCGCCGGTTTGGCTAAGGGATGGACAGTCGAGATGGGAAAGTGCCGGTAGGCATACCGGAGATCCCGCCCGAAACGACGAAGGACCAGTTCGACCTGCGGCCAGGCGGCCTGGCAATGCGGGCACTGATAGTCGCCATATTCGACGAGCGTCACGGGCGCATCGGCCGGTCCGACGACATGGTCTTGGTCATTGATCGGAACGCGCAGTTCAGACATCGGCCTTCTCCAGTTTTGGCATCCGCTCAAGCGCGTCGAGTATGCCGTCGGCGCCGGGATTGACCGCAATCGGGGACAGATGGCTCCACACGACGCGCCCCGTCTCATCGAGGACGAATAAGGCACGCTCGGCTACGCCTTCTTCGTCGCGATACGCGCCGAACATTTTCGCGATTTCTCCCTTGGGATGAAAATCGGCGATCAGGGGGAAGTGAAGCTGGTTCTCCTTGGCATAGGCCTGATGACACCATGCGCCATCGACGGAGATGCCGAGCAGCGCCGCGCCGTGCTTGCGGAACTCTGGAAGCACCAGATTGTACAGGCTCATCTGATCGCCGCACACGGGGCTCCAGTCGGCCGGATAGAAGGCGAGGATCACACGGCGACCCTTGAAGTCGCTCAGGGCTAGCTTCTGGTCCGGCGTGACGGAGCCACTGAAATCGGGCGCTAATACGCCGGGTTGTAGAATGTCACCCATGACGCGCCCCCCGCAAGTGGGGCTGTGAAAATCCGAGGTGATCGCTTGCATTACCGCAACTGAGCATCATTGCCATGTCCTATCTCCGCACCGTTGCGGCAGTTCGCACGGCTGGTGGCCGCAGCACCTTGACGACTGTCAATTTCGCTTCACGACGGCGCAATTGTGACGCGTATTCAGCTTGGCTGCGGGCAGCGGCTGTCGCGGAGGGGCGGCTCATTCCCAAGGGTTCGCCATGCTCCGTCGGGCGACTTATATTTCTCTCCCGGCTTGGATCGTGCAATCGCCAGGCAACCGGCAACGAACGCAAAGGCTTCCGGCGTCACCCCGTTTGCTAGGGCCTCTTCGATATAGAGTGCCCGGCGCTTGATATTGATATGCTGGACCAGCCGCCGCAAAGCCGGCGATGGCGGGACGACGAATCCCAAAAAGCCATCGGGCATTTCTCCGACGAGACCCTGTCGTCGCGCGGCGTCGTAGACCGGATCTCGAGCCGCAGCCTCCGCCTTGGACACGGGCGTTGGCAGTCCAACCGGCAAACTTGTCAGCCCGATCGCCAACAAACAAGATTTTCTGTCGATCTTCCAAACCATCGCAGGCCTCCCGGCGCACCGTCGGCATCCTTGCCGCGTATCTGACGGTGTTCGGTACACCGATCCAACGATCGTCACCGTGACGGTCGTCAATCCATTGCGCCGATCGGAGACGTGGATTGAGCGTCTGCGATCGTCGGCTAGGTCGTGCGGCCTCTCGGCGATGGCGCGACACCTCATGTCAAATGGCGATGATTCCGGTCGGCGATCAGGGGACGGCAGACATGCTCGACCGCGGCGATAGTTTCGGTCAGGCGCCGTGCCAGCCTGTCGTCGCCTTCATCGACCCAGCCGATCGCATCTTCCCAGCGATCGCGTTCGGTGTCGGACGCACGTTCGTTCGGGTCGCGGATTAGCGCCTCGGCGGAGGTTATGACCTCGGCGTGGATGGCGCGCATCTCCTCGAAAGAATGGGCCGATTCCTCGCCGAAATAGGCCATGAATCGATAGCGGCTCGCCTGCAGCTCCGAAAACAGCGCGCTTTCCTGGGTCAGGCGTTCGATAGGCGAGACATGCGATTGATGGCGCTGGTCCCGGTCGTCGGCCTGGGGCATTGGTTCGAGCGGCCGGTCGGGGATCCGTGCCCAGATGAGCACGTCGCGCGCGCGGTAGAATTGGGCGAGCACGTCCTCGGCCAGTTCCGCCTTGCGCCGGCCCACGAGTTCAGATCGCCAGGCGTCGACGCCCCGGATCGCAGCCCATCCCGCGACAAGCGCGGCGAAACCGGCCATTGCCGTCCCCGCCGCAGTGATCCATTCCGCCGAGACGATCATCATTCGTGTTCCCTCGCTGGAAGTCAGGCCCGCCGCGCTCGACGGGCGCGTACGGCGACGCCGAGAGGCCTGACTGGTGCCGCTGGGATCTGTTTGCCCTGACCATCGTCATGGCGCCGATGTGCCGACCACTCTTCATATCCTACGTCCCAAACGCCTCCACGCATTTGACGCTATCGCGGGGAGGGGCGTTGCCCCCGGTTGACGTGACCGTCGCGGGCGGTGCCTCAGGCCGCGCGGTCACCAGAGATCATCGGATCTTGGAATTCCAGCTCGCGAGGGCTGTCCATGGAGATCATGCCATAGCGACGAAGGGTGCTCATTGCACGGCTGACCGTCTCGACCGCCAGTCCCAGATGATCGGCGATGTCGTACCGAGAGATGGGCAAGAACAGCCTGTTGGTACTGCTTTGCGGCGTGCGCTCGCGGAGCAGCATCAGATATCCGCCGACCTTCTCGAGCGCTGTGATACGCCCCTGCACCAGCAGATGATTCTCGAGGCGCCGGACCGCAGCCGTCAGCCGGTCTCGCAGCAGCTGCGCAATTGCCGGGTGGAGCTCGGCGAGAGTGGCGATCTGTTCCGGCCGGAAGGAGGCGATCCGGGTGTCGTTCAATACCGCCTCCACCGAGAAAGATGCACTTGACTGCACGAGGCCGAGGAAGTCGCCCTCAACCAGCAGATCGAGGATCTGACGATGGCCGTCAGGGCGGATGCAATATCGCCGCACCACGCCTACGAGAAGGCAGCCGACACGACCTCCCGCGAGCGCCGATGCGCAGGGCTGGTCACGTCGCCAGACGGTGATCTTGGCCGCGGCCTGAAGAGCAGCGACCGCCGCATGCCGATCCGCCGCGTTCGTTTCGAGCATCAGCGCCTGGAAGATCCGAACCACCGTTTCATCATCTTCCATGACAAACACCTCGCGGGGATATCCCTGGAGACGAGTATGCGCTGGCCATGCAGCCTGGACAGCTGAGGATACCCCTTAGGAGAATCCACACATCACGGCCGGCGCCATGCGCTGACGGGTGTCATTGCGCGCGTGGTGCTCGACCTACCAGGCTTGCCGACATGCAGGCAGGCGTGAGGCGGAGTTCAGCCGTGGAGGCGAAGCGCGGCATGTGGCCCACCGGACCGCTCGATAGCCTGACCGATCCCCGCTGCCAGCGTGTCGAAGCAGACCGGCGCGGAATGGCGGCGGCCGTCTATGAACAAGGTCGGCGTGCCCTCGACGCCGCTTCGTGCTCCGCGCGCGACGACGTCACGGACCCGGGCCGCAAAGGCGCCGGTGGCCAGTGCATCGCGCAGGCCGTTGCCGGGTAGGCGCAAGCGCTCGGCGAAAGCGAAGACCAAAGGCATGGTGAGCTCTGTAGAACAGACGAAAAGCATGGCGTGCATATGCCAGAAGGCGCCGCGCGAGCCTGCGAACTCCGCTGCTTCCGCGGCAAGATCGGGCTCAGGCCCGCTTGCATCGAACGGAAAGTGTCGAAAGGCATGGCGCAGGCCGGTCCTGTATCTCAGCAGCAACTGCGTCACCACCGGCTGGACTGCGATCGAATGCGGGCATCTGTAGCCGCCATATTCGATCAGCGTCACCATCGCGCGCGGGTCCCCACGCACATGATCCTGATCGGAGAGCGGCGCTGTCAGGTTCGGCATGGAATGGACTCCCGGAGATCGACCAGCTGGTGGGGGCCGGCATCATGCTCCGACCAGCCTCTCATGACGGGCGGCTTGGCTGCTGCGGATCGGCAGGCGCCGGTAGTGCGAGCGGATCCGCGAACCGGACGATCTGGCGCCGACCCTCTTCATCGACGACCTCGATCACGACCAGCGTGCCGGCGACATAGTCGGCATGGAACTCGCGTGGCGACCGGATCATGTGGTCGACGCCGTCGAGCGCGATAACGACCACGTCGTCATTTCGATCGTAGCTGATCCCCAGCAGCGGCAGCCATTCAGCCACGATCTGGTCTCCGAGGTCGAGCGATGCCACTTCGATCTCGGCACGCTTGCCGACCAACGCGCGCGAGAACGTGTCGAAAAACGCCTGCCAACCGCGTCGATCGATCCTGTAGAACACCATAGCGACCTCCTCTGATGGAATGGTCCTGACTATATCGGGCCTGGCGGCACGCTTGCCTTGACGGGCGTCAACGCGCGTCCTGGACTGACAACACGCGGCGCCAAGGCTGCCGACGGCACCCGCGCCGCTGCACACACCCCCGACGATCCCCGGCTTTGGCGGATGAAAACCACTGATCTGGACGCGGCACCTGGCGCCCTGCCGCTCATCGATCTGCGTCTGTGGGATCGCGTTGCGCGCGATTTTGACGATGTCGGCCCCGACGCCTGCATTTCAGAGATTTTAGAAGAACTGCTCGCGCGCAACCCGCATTATCTCGAAATGGCACTGCGCCGCGCGCGCCATGTCGGAGATCTGGAGGGCATGTTCGCGGGATTTGCGATGTTCTATCGGATAGTCTCACTCGGCGCGTGCGGGCGCGGCGGTGTTCTACCCCGCATCACCCCCAAGCCGCGCGACGCGATCGCGGCGCTGGCGGGCGAGTGCGGGGACGCGCAGTTCGTGATGCTGGCGACCGATACGCTGCGCACGGAGAATCCCTGCCTGATGCAAATGGCGGATGGCTTTGCCTCGCGACACGATGTGTATCTCGGGATCATGCATGCGTTCGCGCTACTCTATAAGAGCCTGTCCGCACAGGCCTCGATCGATGTTCTGCGAAGCAGGGCGAAGCGCAGCGGCCCGGAGCCCGAAGGGCGCGCCGAGGCCTAAGCCCGGAGCGCAAGGGCCCGGGGTGTCGTGCCGGTCAAGCCGCGCTCGTTTGGCCATCACTCCGCGGCGCCGGCGGGGCCGGTAGCCCTGCTATCGCCGCGCGCGCGTTGGTCTGCCTGCCGCACGCGCAGTAAGTAGGCGAGTGAAAGCAGCATGGATCCGGCGAGCCAGGCTTGGAACGCGATCATCCAGGTAAGTGTGACGATCCCAACCTGCGGGAACCACAGCAGGAGTACGCCAAGGGCGAGCGAGACGATACCCGTGAGGACCATCCGGCCGCGGCCATGATCGCGATCCAGCCGGAAGGCGCCGGCGATCGCTATGGCGCCGGTCACCAGCGCCCAGACCGCGAGCACCATGACGAAAGCAAGGATGGTACGTCCGGGGTAGAAAATGGTAAGCACGGCGGTCGCCAGGGTAACGACGCCATGAAGCGCCGGCCATCCCCAGCGCTCGTGGTGTCTTGCCCCGCGCGCCGCCAGAATGAACGAGAAGCCCGCGTCGACGAGGCAATAGACTGCGAAGAGCCCCGCGAGAACTAGCAGCGTAAGCCCGGGCCAAAGCACCGCCAGCGTGCCGAGCGCGATCGCGGCCACGCCGCGCAACGCCATCGCCCACCAGAGGTCGGCGATGCGGGCGTTGTTCCGGGCCGGGGTCAATAGCTGGCCGTAGAGCGTCGCCATGTGCATTCTCCTTGTTCCGGTGGGCAATGAGCGCGAGGATCACGGCAGGATCGTGATCCGGTTATCGACATGCGACACGCCCGGCGCACGCCAAGCCGCGCGTTCGGCCTCCTGCCGTTCCGCCCAGGAACGCACGGTTCCGCGCAAGATGACCTCGCCGCCATTGGCTTCGACTGTGATCTTTTGCGCGTCGAGTTCGGCAGAGCGCTTCAGGGCCTCTTCGATCTTCGCTCGGACCTCGGCGGGCGACGTGCGCGGCAGAACCTTGACTAGGTTGATCACTCCCTTGAGGCCCTTGACCCGGCGCACGGCGTCCTCGGCGCGCTGGCCCTGGAACCGCCACTCGACATCGCCCTCAAGCGTAATCCAGCCGTTGCGGGCGGTGACCTTGATATGCTGCGACGAATAGGGAAGTTCGCGCGCCAGCGCGTCGACCGCGTCGCGGGCAATGTCGGGGTCAGGGCGCTCGTTAAGGGACGGAAGCTTGACTTCGATATCGTTGGCGACGCCGCGGACGCCCCTGACCTTCTTGGTTTCGCGTTCCGCCTCATATTTCTGGCTGTAGCTGCGAACGAAGCCGGTCAGGGTGACGACGCCGTCCTTGACCATCACCGCGATGTCGGTCGCATCGATATCCGGATCCCAGCGTAGCTCGGCCTCAACGTCGCGCTTGATGTCACTGTCGGTAACCATCGTCCTTCTCCTTCGGGGGTGGAGCGATCGGGATACGGTGCGCTTGCCCGCGACTCCTTGACGATCGTCAGGCCGGTGCGCGCTGCCGAAAAGAAAGGGCTCTCCCGTCTGCACCGGAGAGCCCAGGGTCACGCGGCGGCACGACCGGTCGCTGCGGTTAACGACAGACCCACTAGCTGCCTGGGACCTCTTCGAACTCGGCGTCGACCACGCCGTCATCGGGTGCGGGCTGAGACGGAGCTTCGCGGGCCGCCTGTTCGAGCGTCACCGCAATCTGCGTCAGCATGGCGGTCTTGGCCTCGATGTCAGATGCAGACTCGCCGGCGAGCGCCGCCCGAACCTCCCCGACCGCCTTTTCGGCCGCGGCGCGTGCCACCGGGTCGCCCTTGCCTGCGGTGAGCGCGCGCTCGACGCTCGCAATTGCTCCCTCCGCATGGTTGCGCGCCTCGACCAGCGCGCGGCGCATGCGATCCTCCTCGGCATGCTGCTGCGCCTCCTTGACCATGCGCTCGATGTCGGCCTGGCTGAGACCGCCCGAGGCCTGGATGCGGATCTGCTGCTCCTTGCCGGTGCCCTGATCCTTGGCGGAGACGTTGACGATGCCGTTGGCGTCAATGTCGAAGGTAACCTCGATCTGCGGCACGCCGCGCGGCGCTGGCGGGATTCCGACGAGATCGAACTTGCCAAGCAGCTTGTTGTCCGCCGCCATCTCGCGCTTGCCTTGGAACACGCGGATCGTCACCGCCTGCTGATTGTCGTCGGCGGTCGAATAGGTCTGCGACTTCTTGGTTGGGATCGTGGTGTTGCGGTCGATCATCCGGGTGAACACGCCACCCAGAGTCTCAATGCCGAGGCTCAGCGGCGTTACATCGAGCAGCAGCACGTCTTCGACATCGCCCTGCAGCACCCCGGCCTGGATCGCCGCGCCGATCGCCACGACTTCATCCGGGTTGACGCCCTTGTTCGGCTCGCGGCCGAAGGTTTGCTGCACGCTTTGCTGGACCTTGGGCATCCGGGTCATGCCACCGACCAGCACCACCTCCTCGATATCGGCAGGTTTGAGCTTGGCGTCTTCGAGCGCGGCCGTGCACGGCGGCTCGGTGCGCCTGACGAGATCGTCGACCAGCTCCTCGAGCTTGGCACGGCTCAGCGCGATGTCGAGGTGCCGCGGCCCGGTCGCATCGGCGGTGACGAAGGGCAGGTTGATGCTAGTTTCGAGCGTCGACGAAAGCTCAACCTTCGCCTTTTCCGCCGCTTCGCGCAGGCGCTGGAGCGCCAGCCGGTCCTGCCTTAGGTCGATGCCGTCGGAGTTCCTGAACGTGTCGGCCAGCCAGTCGACGACCCGCTTGTCGAAATCCTCGCCGCCAAGGAACGTATCGCCATTGGTGGCCTTTACTTCGAACACGCCGTCGCCGATCTCAAGGATCGAGACGTCGAAGGTCCCGCCGCCGAGATCGAATACCGCGATCTGCCCTTCGCCCTTTTTCTCGAGGCCATAGGCCAGTGCCGCGGCCGTTGGTTCGTTAATGATGCGCAGCACCTCGAGCCCGGCGATCTTGCCGGCATCCTTGGTCGCCTGGCGCTGGCCGTCGTTAAAATAGGCGGGCACGGTGATCACCGCCTGGGTGACGGTCTCGCCGACATAGGCTTCGGCGGTTTCCTTCATCTTGGTGAGGATGAAGGCCGATATTTGCGCGGGCGAGTAGGTCTTGCCCTGCGCCTCGACCCAGGCATCGCCGTTGGGGCCGTTGACGATCTTGTAGGGGACGAGCGCCTTGTCCTTGGCGACGACGGGATCGTCATAACGACGGCCGATCAGCCGCTTGATCGCGTAGATCGTGTTCTCCGGATTGGTGACCGCCTGGCGCTTGGCTGGCTGGCCGACGAGGATCTCACCGCTCTTGCCGAAGGCGACCATCGACGGCGTCGTGCGGCCGCCTTCGGCATTCTCGATCACCGTCGCCTTGCCGCCGTCGATCACCGCCACGCAGCTGTTGGTGGTGCCGAGGTCGATGCCAATCACCTTGCCTGCCATGTTCGCTTCCTTTGCCTGCCAGAGAACCCGGCGGCGAAGGTCCGGCAAAGCGGCCGACCGCGCCTTGACGATCGTCATGGCAGCGCTTGGGGACGGCCTCCTAGACCACAGTCCGATCAATCCCCCCTCCGTCAACCCGAGGAAACGTGTCGCATGCCAGACCTTCAACAGTTCATCGCACGGTCGCTCCCCAGCTGGTACGCCCCCCGCCTCGGAATCGGAGTCGCGTTGATCGGGCTGGGCCTGCTGGCGCCGGGTTGCTCGCCGGGCGGCAATGCCGAGAACGGCACGGCGGCTGTGTCGGTCGCTGCCGTCCCCCGCCCCGCGGCAACGCCGGCGGACACCGGCGTGAGCAGCCAGCTCGCCGACAGGCGGCGCACGCTCATCGCTGAAGCTGTGTCGGCGCTCCAGGAAAGCTACACCGCGCTGGACCTGCTGAGCGCCGGCCGGCCCGACGACGCCGTCCAGGCGCTCGCGCGTGCCACCGGGAAGCTCGAGGTCGTTCTGACGGCGGATCCCGGCCTCGCCCTGGCCCCGGTCGATGTCCGCGTCACGACGCATGACGTCATCGCCACGCCAGCCGACGTCAAGAGGTTGCGCGATCTGGCTGAGGCGGCGCTGAACGATGGCCGCGTGCAGGATGCGCGCCGTCTGATCGCGGGACTGGCCAGCGAGAGTGTCATCAGCACGGCCAACATTCCACTGGCGCGCTATCCGGCAGCGATCAAGCAGGCAGCGGCACGCATCCTTGCCGGCAGCGCTGCGGAGGGCAGGGCGATGCTCGAAACCGCGCTCGCAACGCTGGTGGTCGAAGACATTATCGTACCGCTACCGCTTGCCCGAGCGGAAGCGTCGCTTGGCCTGGCGCAGCCCCTAGCCGAGAAGGCACAGCGCAGCGCCGCCGAGACAGCGCGCTTGCAACATCTGCTTGCGGATGCGCGGCTGCAGATCGATCTGGCCAAGGCGCTCGGGTATGCGACGAAGCGGGACATCGATGCGCTGTCTGACGCGCTCAATGCCATCAAGGCCAAGACCGAGGGCGACGGCAGCGGCAAGGGCCTGTTCGATCGGATCAAGGCGCTCTTCTCGGCAGCAAACCATCAGGCGAACGCGGGCGTCCGGTCCTGACCGTCGGATCGGGTACGTCCCGTTCGCGGAACCGGTGGCTACAGCGGCGGCGCGGGATGCGCGTCGGCGTGCTGCAAGTCGTGCCAGCGCTCGAATCGGCGGTCCGGAACCAACCAGGCGAGAGACACCGCGATGTACAGCGTGATGGCGATCCACGGCGAGAGGAACGCCGCGGGTATACCGAGACCATAGAGGAGGAACGTGACCCACTCCTTGGTGCGTGAGCCGACCACCGCACGGATGCGCGATTCGGTGCCTTCCGCCAGGATCAGCTCGCGTTCTAGCCAGATATACCCGAACGCCGCCATCACGGTGACCGCGCCATACGCGGCGACCGGCGGGGGTGTGATTCCAGCAAAGCCGATCCATCGGATCACGAACGGCATCAAGGTCAACCAGAACAATAGGAACAGGTTGGCCCAGAGCGCTCGTCCGTTCACGCGGCTGGCGGTCGCCAGCATATGGTGGTGGTTGGTCCAAAAGATGCCGATATTGACATAGGCGAGAGCATAGGCGCCGAGCAGCGGGATCACGGGCCGGATCGCCTCAAACGAGTCGGTGGCCGGGGCGCGCAGATCGATGACCATGATGGTGATGGCGATCGCCAGCACGCCGTCGGTAACGGCCATCAGCCGGTCGGTCTTCATAGGCACATCCTCGACGAGGTGAGCCTGTGCTTCTGGCCGTTGGCGTGCGATTGGGCATTGACGTTCGTCAACGGAATTGCCCGCTGCCTACGTTATTGCGGTGAAGACGATGCGGAGAGTTCGCTGAGCGAACCGCGCTGAACGCGTTTCGTCGAGTTGCGGAAGCTCTGAGAAACGATGGGTAACGGTCGGAATCCCGTGCAGGGTGATGCTTCCATCGTTCAAGGTATGGCCCCGCGCCCATTGACTGACCGAACGAAACCGGAATCCGAACGCAGAACTGACTGGTCGAAGTCATTCGTCCCGGGATCAGTCCCGTTCAAGCGCGCCCAGGACACCCGCGTCCCATGCTGCTGAGCCCTGTCTGTTTAGTCAGTTGATAGGCAGCCTGTCCGGCAGGGTCGTAGCGGACTCACGCCAGCCAACCAATCTCCTGTTCATCGCTCTGAGCAGAGCGTATAGTGTCCTTGAGGCGACTACCGCCGAGCGAAGGATAGATCGTGCTCATCACGATTTTCGCACCGAACAATGTTCATCTTCTGGAAATTGCTGGCGTGCGCGATGCGCTATTCGAAGCAAACTGCAAGATTGCGAATGGGCAGTCTGAGGGTCCCCCGGTTTCTCATCCAACCTGACGGTAAGTTTCCGGCGTTCATTCGGCCGCCTTGGCAGCGCTGACGTTGCGCCTTGGCTTCTTGAGCTGAAGGCTCAGTCCATCATTCCGATATAGCCGGTAGACGCGTTTGTGGTTCACGACCCATCCTTCCCGGCGCAGCAGGATGTAGATCCGGAAATAACCATGGCGCGTCCGCGTTGCCGCAAGATCACGGATGCGCATCACCAGCGGTGTCTGATCCGGCTTGTGCGAGATGTAGCGCACCGACGACCGCTCGACGCCCAGCGCCGAGCAACCGCGCCGTTCGCTCACGGCATGGGACGCCTGGACGTACGCGACGAGCTCGCGCCGTCGTCCAGGTGTCAGAGCTTTTTTGCCAGAACGTCCTGCAGGATGTGTTTGTCCAGGCTCAGGTCGGCAACTAGCTGTTTCAGCTGCCGGTTCTCGTCCTCAAGCTGCTTTAGGCGCCTCAGTTCGCCAACGCCTAGACCGCCGTACACCTTCATCCAACGGTAGAACGTCTGCTCTGAAATCCCCATCCGCCGGATAACTTCGGCCACCGGTGTACCGGTTTCCACCTGCTTCAACGCAAAGGCAATCTGCTCGTCTGTGTACCTAGATTTCTTCATTTCCAGCTCCTTGCCCGAAGGCTTCGCAAGGCCGGAAAACTCTCGCTCAAAATGGACTAAAAAACAGGGGGGACGTCACCGTTGATCGATCACGCAGCGGGTGGTAGCCACGCCAGATCAATCGCCGGACGGCGGGGCAGCAATGGGCAAAGCCGCTTCAATGCGGTGAGGTCAAGAAAGGTGAACTGCCGCCCGGCTCGCGAGATGAAACCTGCATCTTCCAGGTTCCGTAGCATGCGGTTCACGTGCACGTTCGTCATGCCAACGAGATCGCCAATCATTTCCTGGGACAGGGGGAGCTCGAACGTCTCATCCTTAATCATGCCGGCGAGCGTCAGGCGGGCGTGCAAATCGACCAGCAGTCTGATAATCCGTTCCTTGCCCGATGCATTCCCCGTCATCGCAAGCCCGTCCATGAGCGCCAGACGTTCTAACTGTGCAGCGATGGTCAGCAACGCGGCAAGGCGGGGGGCATCTGCATAGATACGTCCAAAGCGAGAAAACGGAACGAATGCCGTTACACCGTCCGTCATAGCAATGAGTGTATCGATGGCTTTCGACGATACCATGTTGGGCGTGCTGAGCATGTCTCCTGGCAAATGAACCTTTTGGATCAGCCGTTTGCCGTTTGGGAGCATAATTGACGAGGTTACCCAGCCAACGATGTTGAGGTGAAAGCCATGAACGGCATCCCCCTCTATCTGAAAGACCTCGCCTTTCGACCGTGAGATCTCATGATCGCCAAGTGTCACCAAAATCTCGGTCTCACGTGGCGTTATTTCGGCTAACGCCGAAAGCCTGTGTATAGGGTAAGTCATGGCATACAGCCTATGGGCTGGTGCGGGGCAGGGTCAAACCGGGCTGTCTATCGCGGCTTACTTGGCAATTAACGAGTCCTCCCAAACATATCGACAAAGTCGTATGTTGGCATCGGTTTGCCAAAGAAATAACCTTGACCAGAAACGCAACCCGACGCTTTTAGATAGCTGACCTGTTCATCAGTCTCGATGCCCTCGGCGATCACGTCGAGCCCAAGACTGCAACCAATCGTGATGACGCCGCGCACGATCGCTGCGCTGTGGGGTTGCTGCACACGTCACTAACGAAACTGCGATCGATTTTGAGACGGGTAAGCGGAAAGTCCTTCAGAGTGCTGAGCGACGCGAATCCGGTACCGAAATCATCGAACGCGATGCCGACGCCGCGCGCGCGCAGGTTCCACAGCGGTGCCAGTTCTTTATCTTCGTGGCGGAGTGCAATCGTCTCGGTTATTTCGAGTTCCAGATCACTCGGCATGAGGCCATGACGCATAAGCGTCGCCTCGATCACCTCGACCAGCGTTCCACTACGGAGCTGCGCTGCAAACAGGTTAACGCTCATACGTAGCAATGGAAGGCCATGGCTGCGCCACGCCACAAGGGTTCGGCAGCTTTCGTCGAGCACCCAGCAACCGATCTCATAAGCGAGCGGATGCGTTTCGAGCACCGGCATAAATGCGGCGGGTCTAAGCAATCCACGTACCGGATGGTTCCACCGCAGGAGCGCTTCAGCACCGGTCAGCATCCCGTCGGCGAGCAGCACCTGCGGCTGGAAATGGAGCTCGAATTGTCGCTCGTTGAATGCGAAACGCAACTCGTCCTGGAAGGCGCGTGTCGCGCGGAGCTTATTTTCAAGGCCAGTGTCGAAGACATGATAGCGCCGGCCGCCTTCGCCCTTCGCTTTGAACAAGGCGAGGTCAGCGCGAACGATCAGCTCATCGGCATCCTTGGCGTGTAGCGGTGCCACAGCAACCCCGACGCTTGCCGATAGGTTAAGTTCGTGACCGGATACAGAGAAGGGGCGGCGGATGAATTCGATGAGGGTACTTGCACGTGCCGCGAGGTCGGCAATGCAGATGTCGGCGGGAAGCAGGATACCAAATTCGTCTCCGCCAAGCCGCGCAAGGATTTCAGCCGGATCGCTAGTCGCCGAGAGTCGCAGTGCAAGCGCCTGCAGCAACGTGTCGCCGACAGCATGACCCAGGCTGTCGTTGACGTCTTTGAAACCATCGAGATCGAGTACGAACACCGCAGCTGTGCCATCACGTTCGAGCCGTTCTTTGATCTGCAAGAGGAAGCTGTGACGGTTGAGGAGGCCGGTGAGCCCGTCATGATTAGCCAAGTGGTGGAGCCTGTCCTCACGCGCACGCCGTTCGGATATATCCTGGATCTGAGCGCCCATGCCGGTCCCGTGTGGGCCCTGCCATACAGAGAGCAATAACTCTGCGGGAAACTCCGCCCCGTCGGAGCGCAGTGCAGTAACTTCGACTGCGCGACCCGTCATGTGCGATGGCGCGCCGGAAGCCACGCGTGCGAAACCTTCACGATGTGCGGCGCGAAGGCGTTCCGGAACAATGATGTCTATGTTGTACCCGATCGCCTCCGTCGGGGAGCGCCCGAACATCCGCGCTGCGCCTTCATTCCAGAAGGTGATGCGTCCCGCCGCATCGGTCGTGATCAGCGCCTGGTGTGCTACGTGAGCGAAGGGGACCAGAATTTCCGAGATACGGTTGACGAAGCGCCGTTCGATACGGTCCATCGTCAGGGCCGCAATTTGCTCCAGCAGAGAAATGTCTTTGGCGGAGAAGCCATGCCGAGGCGCCTGGTCGAAGACGGACAGGGTGCCGATAACAAAGCCGTCAGGGGTCGTCAGCGGGGCACCAGCGTAAAAGCACATGCCCATTTCGCGCACCATCGGATGATCACAAAACCGTGCGTCAGTGCGGGCGTCCGGCACAATCAGTGGTGTGCCAGATTCCACTACTGCAAGGCAGAACGAATCGGCGCGCGTAAGGGAAGTGGCATGCAGACCAACCTGCGACTTAACCCAGATATCAGCTTCACCGACAATGCTGAGGAGGCAGATGGACGTCTGCAAGACATAGGCCGTGAGATGTGTGGTCTTGTCAAAGTCGTCTTCGGGTGGCGAGCCGAAGACGGCATAGCGCTCCACCGAGGCTAAGCGGTGGAGTTCGATGTCGGTGCAGTACTGCGACTCCATGAGCATCACGATAGCCAAAGCCAAAGAAGAAAAGCTAAGATAACTTGCCTTACGAATGGTAAATTAAACTAGAAAATACCGGTTTTGCTGGGTGGCATGGCAATCAGATGCTCCCCCATGGCCACCCACAGGTTCGTGCATGTCGGTCGATGTCGGACATGGCATAGCCTAATGTTGGTGCGACGCGCCGGACGAGTGGCTCCCATTCCCGGCGCCGATCAACATAGGTCTCATGGCCGTCCGGACGAACCGCGATACCGGCACGCTCTAGAATTTGCGTTGCCTCCAGGTAGCTGGCCTCCAGTAATACGGTCTCGATGGTGGCATCGATGTGATTGTCGGAGGTTGGGAAATGAGCATCGAGCGTCTCGAGCAGCATGCGTGCGCCGTGACGGATCGCGGCGACAGACGCAGATGTCGCAAGGTTGCCATAGCGCCGCTGGTCGAGGGCGGTTTCGATCAGCGAGACCGTGTCAAGCAAGACAAAGCTAAGGCGCGAGACCGCGTAGCGTCGCTCTTCGAATCGGAAGTAGAATAGCAGCGGATAAAAATGGTGCGCTTCCTTGGTAGCGGCTAGCGATCCGACCAGATTCCCCAACGTGCTTTTCAGATCCGACGGATCACCTCCGGGCATGAGGCGCGCAAGCATGACCGCCGCGTGACCGGTGCCGTCGGTCATCAGGTCGACCGTCAGCGCCAGCGTGTTGCGCTCCCGCAGGGCGGAATAGACTTGGACGAGATAGCTCAGCACCAGCGACAGCACCGACGCGCCGATCAGCGAGTTGATGAGGAATAGCAGCCGCGTGCCGGTCGTATGCGGCGAAAAGTCACCGCCGCCGACGATCGACAGGCTGTTGCCGGCGACGACGAGCGCGGTGACGAAGTCCCTCGGCGCATCGCCGCTGGAGGGGCGGATCGCGGTGCCGAGCTCAGGCTGGATGACCAGCGCCGCGCCGAACGTCAGGCCGAACGCCCAGAAGCCGATCAGCGATACGACGATGAGCGGGCCGGCGAGCGACAGCAATGTGCCACGGCGCCTGCCGAGCAGCTTCGCAACGCCGTGGAGCAGCGCCCATATTCCCCGGTTCCAGCGAGGCGCGAGCAGGCCTGAACCCGCTCGCGCGTAGAGCACGGTGAGAAAGATGTCGGCGAGGAACAGCAGCATCAGCGCCGCGCCGAGGATTTGTTCGACTAGCATGGCGGAGTCCGGAGCCGCGACCGGTTCACGGCGTGAAGACGGCGCGAAGACAGTCATCCTCCTTGTGCTTGAACATGTGGTAGCCCTTCGGGCTGTCTTCGAGCGAGAAGCGGTGAGTGGCCAGCGCGGCCGGGGTTAGCTCGCCGCGCAAGGCGTGATCGAGGAGGCGCGGGACATAGGCTTGGCCATGCTGCTGCGCGGTCCGCACGGTCACGCCCTTGTTCATCAGGAGACCCAGCGGGAATTTGTCCATGATCCCGTACACACCGAGGATGGAGAGGGTGCCGCCCTTGCGCACCGCAAGCATCGCCTGACGCAGCGCGGTGCCGCGATCAGTCTCCATGTAGAGTGCCTGTTTTACACGGTCATACCTGCGTCTGCGGCTTTAGCCAAAGCGCGAGAAGTTCGTCCGCCGGCATGCCGATTGTGACGGCTGCGTGGGCGGAGGCATCCAGCCCTGCTTCAGGCGGGTCTTGCCGAACTGCGGTGCTCATGCTGTTCTCCTGGATCGGACGGCACAGACTTACGATGGAGCATGGTTCAGCCACATAAGTGAAAACCCCTAGGAACCTTACCAGACTGCCCTATGGTCGCGATCTGTGGGACCCTGCTCGCAGGGGGACGGGCGATGTCAGAAGACCAAGCCAGCGACGAGACCGGCCACAAAGCATCTGCGCACGACCGTGTAGAACGCACGTTGCGCGACGAGCGCAAGCTGCTCGCATCGGTTCTTCAGAACCTGCCGCTCGGGGTGGGGGTTTATAATCACAAAGGCAATCTAACCCACTCTAATCAGACCCTTCGTGACTATACGCGTATTGACACTTTACCCTCGCGTCAGCCGACGGAGACGCGGCGGTGGCGCGGATACGACGTCGATGGGACAATTATCGCGCCCAATGACTATCCGGGTGCGCGCGCACTGCGGGGCGAAAGCCTGATGCCAGGCATCGACTTTCTTTACGATAGCGGCGACGGGTCCGAGCGCTGGTTGCGCGTCAGTGCAGTCCCCTTTCGTCGGGAAAGTGCCGAGGGCGACGAAGCGATCGTCGTCGTGCAGGACATAGACGATTTGAAGCGCGCGTCCGAGCAGATTGAAGCGGTCGCCGCGAAATATGTCAGCCAGTCGCGATTTCTAGAAGCCACGTTGTCGTCGATTCCCGACTATGTCTACGCCTTCGATGCCGAGCGCCGCTTCGCTTATGCCAATCCCATGATGCTTGCCCTTTTCGGGCTTACGGAAGGCGAACTGCTCGGGCGCAACTTCAAAGATTTGGACTACCCGCCCGAGTTGGCCAGCCACTTGACCGATGACATGGATCGGGTCTTGACGGAGGCCACAATTGTCGAAGGCGAAGTGTTCTTCGAGAGCCCAACCGGCCATGCCGCTTACTTTTCCTATCTTTGGGGCCCTGTCCGTTCCGAGGACGGTTCTGTCGAACTTGTCGTGGGCGTGTCGCGCGACACCAGCGAGCGACGAGCGCTCGAGGAAGCCTCGAAACGCAATGAAGCGCGCCTGCGCGCTGCAACCGATCTGGTAGGCCTCGGCATCTATTCGTGGGATCTGATAACCGGCGCGTTTAATTGGGATGAGCGACTGCACCGCATGTGGGGTCTCGCGCCCGACGATCCGGTCGATATCGTGGTATATGAAGCGGGTATCCACCCGAATGATCTTCCACGGGTTCGGAACGCCATCGCCGCCTGCGTCGATCCAGCAGGCGATGGCCGCTATGCAATCGAGTATCGCGTAATCGGACGTGATGACGGCGTCACCCGCCATATCGCCACGTCGGGTCAGACCGAGTTCAAACATAATCGAGCAGTCGGTTTTATTGGCGCGGCCATCGATGTTTCCGTGCAGCGCCACATTGAAGCCGCGGTGCGGGCGAGCGACGCGCAGTTCCGAAGTTTCGCTGAGAACAGCAGTAATCTGCTTTGGATCGCCGAGACGGCGTCGGGCGTGATTGTCTATCGCAGCGCCGCCTTCGAGCGTATCTTTGGCGTGCCGATCGATCAGGCACCGGTCGATCTGAAGGCCTGGATGGAAGGCGTTCATCCTGACGATCGTGCTGGCGTGCTACGCGCTTTTGAAAGCGTGAAGGGCGGGGAGGTTACGCAATATGAATACCGCATCGTCCGCGCAAACGACGATGGCGTTCGCTGGCTGCGGGACATCAGTTTTCCAATCCGAGATGACAATGGCGCCGTCACACGCATCGGCGGGATCGCCGAGGATTTGACGAAGGAGGACAGCCGGCAGGTCTACATCGTTAGCATTGATGGTCCGGCCGCGCGCCGCCTCGCAGGTCTGGTTCGTGCGATCGGCTATCACGCCCGCATTTTCGACAGCCCGGCCGCTTTCCTCGACATGGCTCCGGTCTTGGCAGCGGGATGCGTCTTGGTCGATCTTCGCAAGGAGAGAGAAGACGGTCTTTCGATCCCACGTGAGTTGAAATCACGCTCAATTGCCTTGCCAACGATCGCGTTGGACGATCGCGCAGCTGGGGCCGAAGCCGCTGTCAGCGCAATGAAAGCTGGGGCCGTCGACTTCGTCCTGGCCAGTGAAGAGGCTCGTTTGCAGGAAAAGCTGGTCAACGTTTTAGCCGAGTGTCATGCCGCCATTCGTCCCGCGACACGCAACGAGGAAGCGAATGCGCATATCGCCCGGCTGACCCCGCGAGAGCGTGAGGTGCTGGTAGGCCTCGTCGACGGTGGCACCAACAAGGTCATTGCCCAAGGGCTTGGCATAAGTCCGCGCACCGTTGAGCTCCACCGCGCCCAGGTCATGAGTAAATTGAGCGCCGGCAGCCTGACGGAGCTCGGCCAGATCGCTTTCGCAGCAGGAATAGGGCCGTCCGCTATGGCTGGAAAGATACGGAAGCCTACTTAGGGCTTTCCCGGATGCCGTCACTGTCGGTCATCGGAAAGGATTGCCTTGCTGACCGATTGGCCACGTCGATGGCAGGGTTCTAGCCCCGGCGTCCAAGAAGACGAGTCAATCTCCACGTCGGTTAGCTTTAGCAGAGCCCAATTACCACGGGGGTGATTCTGATGACTCACGGACCAGCGCCAAGCTCAACGAACGCCTACCGCTCCGCCTCAGCCGACGATCTGTTGCTGCGGGAAACCTATCATCGATCGAGCAACGATCTGCAGCTTGTCGTCAGTTTGCTATCCTTGCAGAGCCGGCGCGCGACGAATATCGAAGCGCGGGATGCGTTGGCTGACGCCATGGCTCGGGTTGCAGTACTTGCGCATGCCCGGAGTGATCTAAACGAGCGGCGCCCCGCCAGCCTGCAGCGCGCACTCCAACAGGTATGTGAGGCGCTGTTGAGCCAGACTGAGCCTCGTTCGATCCTCATTTCGCTGCATGCGGAATATGACGTGCAAGGGCTAAGCCCTCAGCACGTTGCCGCCTTGGCGCTCGTCGTGAACGAACTGGCGACGAACGCGATCAAACACGCGTTCCGCGAGGGGACTGCCGGGCACATCCGCATTTCGGTCCGTCGTAATGGAGAGCGGCAGGCCGCGATCCTGGTGGAGGACGACGGCGTGCCATTTCCGGCGGTAGACGAGACGAGGAAGGGGGGCATGGGCCTGTCGCTGGCCAAGCGCCTCGTCGCATCTGCCGACGGCGTATTCATTCAGCCCGAGGCGGGATCCAAGTGCTTTGAGATCAGGGTGCCTGTGCAGAATGCGGCGGAGTGATCTTGCCTCGACCATCCCGGCCGCGGAGCACCAGCCTTGCGACCACGTAGGGTTCCTTAGGAAAGGTGCGAATGCCCACGCGCTCGCAACGTCTGCAAGACCGTCCGGACACTCAAGGAGCTTGGTATGGACGACACCGCTTCAGATGCATCGCATGAAACCGTGGCACTTGCCGACCGACCGCGCGTCGGCGTGGCCAAGGCATTGTTCGTTCGCCTCACCGCGAAAGCGGGCAAGGGCGACGAGGTCGAAGCCTTTCTGCGTGGCGGCCTGGAAGCGGTCCTCGAAGAGCATGACACGACGACGTGGTATGCCGTGCGGTTCGGCCAGGAAGACTTCGCGATCTTCGACACCTTCCCCAATGACGCAGGCCGCCACGCCCACCTAGCCGGCAAGGTCGGTCGTGCCCTCGTTGCCCGTACACCCGAGCTGCTCGCTAGACCGCCCGAGATCGGCGATGCCGACGTGTTGGCCTACAAGCTGCCCGGTCAAAGCGGTCAGACGATCGAGTGACGCACTAATTGAGCAGTTAAGCCTGCCCGATATCTCCCATCCAGTCATCTCATTCCAGTCAACAAGGAGAATGTCATGAAAGCAGTCGTCTATAATGGTCCCCGCGACGTGGCGGTGCAGAACGTTCCCGATGCGGTGATCGAGAAGCCATCCGACGTGCTGGTCAGGATAACCAGCACCAACATCTGCGGCTCCGACCTGCACATGTACGAAGGGCGCACCGACTTTCAGCCGGGCGGCGTGTTCGGACATGAAAACCTGGGGCAGGTTATCGAGGTGGGCGGCGCGGTCGATCGCGTGAAGGTGGGCGACTGGGTCGCTGTCCCCTTCAACATTGGCTGTGGGTTCTGCCGGAACTGCGAACGTGGCCTGAGCGCCTTCTGTCTGACCACGGCGGACCGGAGCGTCTTTCCGAACATGGCAGGCGCAGCCTACGGGTTCGCGGGTATGGGCCCGTATCGCGGTGGCCAAGCTGAACTCCTGCGGGTTCCCTATGGCGACTATAACTGCCTCAAGCTGCCACCCGACGCGCAGGAGCGGCAGGACGACTATGTGATGCTGGCCGACATCTTCCCGACCGGCTGGCACTGCACCGAGCTTGCGGGCCTGCGTCCCGGTGAAACGATCGTCATCTACGGGGCGGGGCCCGTCGGCCTGATGGCGGCGCATTCGGCAATGATAAGGGGCGCGGCCAAAGTGATGGTCGTCGATCGTCACCCGGACCGGCTGCGGCTTGCCGAATCAATCGGTGCCATCGCCATCGACGATTCCAAAGGGTCTCCGGTGGATCAGGTGCTTCAACTGACGAACGGCGAGGGTGCCGACCGGGGTTGCGAATGCGTCGGCTACCAGGCGCACGATCCGCAAGGGCAAGAGCATCCCAACATGACGATGAACGATCTGGTAAATTCGGTGAAGTTCACTGGCGGCATCGGGGTCGTCGGCGTCTTCGTGCCACAGGACCCTGCACCGCAGGACCCGCTCTACGCACAGGGCGAGATCGTGTTCGATTACGGGCTGTGCTGGTTCAAGGGTCAGACAATCGGAACGGGGCAGTGCAACGTGAAGGCTTACAACCGACAGCTTCGTGACCTGATCTTCGCCGGGCGCGCCAAGCCGTCTTTCATCGTGTCGCACGCGCTCGCGCTGGACGAGGCTCCAGCCGCATACAAGCATTTCGACGCAAGGGACGATGGCTGGACAAAGGTGGTGCTGAAGAACGCCGCCTGACGGCCAAGGCGGGGCGGCTCTGCTCAGCCCGCCGCCCCTTCGCGCTCGTCCCGAGCATCGAGGAACGCCATGCCGATCTACGACTATCGCTGCCCCGCCTGCGGGCCGTTCACGGCGATGCGGCCGATGGCGCAATATCGCGAGCCGTGCGCGTGCCCCATCTGCGACGCCTTGGCGGCTCGGACGTTGCTCGGCACACCGGCCCTGGTGAGCGCGAACCGGGCCGGCGGCTTTGTCGCAGGCGAACGTGAGGAGAGCGGTCAACGCGCGCGCCAGACGGCTCATCCCGCCGGATGCGGATGTTGCGTGCGCCGGGCGCCTATTCCGGGCGCGCTGGTCTCTAAAGGCCGCGTCTTCGCCTCTAACGGGCCCTTACCCCGAAGCGGGTGGTGAGCGCGGCCACAACTCAATTCAGTTGAATGGAGGACGACATGGGTGATCGCATTCTTACTGGGCTAAAGGTGGCGATCCTGGTGACCGACGGCTTCGAGCAGGTCGAAATGACCGGACCGCGCAAGGCGCTTGACGAGGCGGGCGCCGACACGCGGCTCGTGTCGCCCAAGGGCGGCGAAGTGAAGGCCTGGAACCTCACGGATTGGGGTGAGACATTTTCTGTAAATCTTGCCCTCGAGGGGGCCCGACCGGACGCGTTCGACGCGCTATTGCTGCCGGGCGGTGTCATCAACCCCGACGCGCTTAGAACACTTCCAGAGGCGGTCGCTTTCGTCAAAGCCTTCTTCGACGCCGGCAAGCCGGTCGCGTCGATTTGTCACGGGCCGTGGACGATCATCGAGGCGGGCGCGACACGCGGACGGCGTCTGACATCCTGGCCCTCGCTCAAGACCGATCTTCAGAATGCGGGTGCGGACTGGGTCGACAGGGAAGTCGTTGTTGATCAGGGCCTGGTTACGAGCCGCAAGCCAGACGACATCCCCGCCTTCAATCGGGAAGTGATTGCTCTTTTCGCCAATGCGCGCGGACAGTCGCGTCAGGCGCCTGGCGAATGAGAATCGCGGCACACCCCTGGAGCGGCGCGCCTCGTATCGAGCGCAAGCCGTTCGGTCACTTCGCGCGCGAGCTTCCGGTGATTGGCCAGGGCACGTGGTATATCGACGATGCGCACCGGCCCACCGCCATCGCCGCTCTCCGGCGCGGCCTTGATCTCGGTATGACGCATAGAGTCGTTCAAAGGCCCTACGTTGATGCGGATGGCGAGGTCGACCCCGTCCGTGATCAGGTTCTGGCGCGCGTCGCTCATGGCCAGCTCGACTTTCAGGTCGGGATGGCGGGCCAGGAACGGCGCTAGAGCTGGAATGATCGCCCGCGTGCCGTACATGAGCGGCATCGCGAGCCGGATGACGCCGTGGAGTGAGTCCAAGCCTCGCGTCGCTTGCTCGGCCTCCTCCGCCTCGGCGAGAAGTCGTCTTGCGCGCTCCAGATAAAGGGCGCCGGCGTCGGTCAGCGAAAGACTGCGGGTGGTGCGCAGCAACAGCGTCGTGCCCAGCCGCGCCTCCAGCATGCCGATGATCCGGGATACGGAGGGCTGCGACAGCTTCAGTTCGCGCGCGGCGCGCGAGAGGCTGCCGCTGTCCGCTACGCGGACGAAAACGGTCATCTCCTGCCAGCGATCACTCATTCGAATCTCGGATAAATGTTGTCCGTTTTGAACGGATACACTGCATTTGGCTGAAGGCCTATTTTCCGGCGCACGGTACCCATTCCGAATTCAACGAAGAGAAAGTGTCCCCCTGCAATGGCTATCAAGATCTACGGCGATCCCGGTTCGGGCAGCCGCCGCCGCGTAACCGCAGCTGCGGCCGTGATGGGCATCGACATCGAGATCGTGAACATCGATCTATTCAAGGGCGAGAGTCACACGCCCGAGTTCCTGGAGCTGAACCCGCATGGTCTATCCCCTGTGATGGTGGACGGCGACTTCGTCCTCTACGAATCCGCGGCCATCAATCTCTACCTCGCCGAGAAGGCGGGCAGCGATCTGGCGGGCAGCACTACCGAGGAGCGGTTCCAGATCCTGCAATGGATGTTCTGGTCGGGTGAGCAGTGGCGCGTCTTTGCGACGCTCACGTTCGACGAGGTGCTCGGCAAGAAATTCCTGGGCCAGTTCGCGGACGAGACCATCGTCAAGCTGGCGGCCGTCAAGATCCGCACGGCCGCCGCGGTGCTCGACGCCCATCTTGCCAAGCACGACTACATCGTGGGTGACCGTCTGACACTGGCTGACTTCGACATCGCTGGACCGTTCTCGCAGAACGAGCGGACCAAGATCCCGCTCAACGACTTCCCAAACTTGGTCGCCTGGCAGCAGCGCCTGCTTACCGACGTTGCAAGTTGGGCGGCGACGAAGCGCGAGGTCGACGAGCGCATTGACAGTGCGCTGGCCGCGGCCGGCGTCAAGCTTTGACAACGTGGCGCCGGCGTCCTTGGACGACGACTGGCGCCATGCTTTAGCCACTGCTGCAGAGAACGTCGTAGGTCGGTAGCCGCGCCTACATTTGCAGATGAACGATCATCCGGTTTCAGGAAGCGGAAATCTGGCCATGAGCGGCCGGTTCTGGGTCTTCCTGTCCTGGAAAAGCAGTTAGGTCGCTGGCAATCTCGCTCGCGGATTACAAACCGCCGTTTTTTGTTTGCTTAGTCAGTTGATAGGCAGCCTGTCCGGCAGGGTTGTAGCGGACTCACGCCAGCCAACCAATCTCCTGTTCATCGCTCTGAGCAGAGCGTATAGTGTCCTTGAGGCGATTACCGCCGAGCGAAGGATAGATCGTGCTCATCACGATTTTCGCACCGAACAAT
>Ga0308158_10000777_pt1 | contig 42885 bp, 37 predicted proteins | sample PhyBR2_FD_201038 | JGI IMG/M metagenome (GOLD analysis project Ga0308158, IMG submission 201038) | Phyllosphere microbial communities from UC Gill Tract Community Farm, Albany, California, United States - DLSLB.R2 | ecosystem: Host-associated > Plants > Phyllosphere > Unclassified | place: USA... | reverse complement strand
CCGAGCGACCGCGGTTTCTTTCCGTCTTCTTAACGTCTTCGAATAGGGTGCACAGCATGAAGCTCGAGCTCCGCGGCATCACCAAGCGGTTCGGGTCCCTGGTTGCGAACGACCACATCGATCTGGTCGTTCAGCCTGGTGAGATCCACGCTCTCCTCGGAGAGAACGGTGCCGGTAAATCCACACTCATGAACGTCCTCTACGGCCTGTACCAGGCCGATGAGGGCGAGATCCTCCTGGACGACGTCGTCCAACGTTTCCGCGGCCCGGGCGACGCCATGGCCGCGGGAATCGGCATGGTGCACCAGCACTTCATGCTCATCCCCGTCTTCACCGTGGCCGAGAACGTCATGCTCGGCCACGAGAACACCAAGGCCCTCGGCGCTCTCGATCTGAACGCGGCCCGCAAGCACGTGCGCGACGTCGCGCAGCGCTTCGGCTTCGAGGTCGACCCCGACGCCCTCGTCGGCGACCTGCCCGTGGGCGTGCAGCAGCGCGTCGAGATCATCAAGGCCCTCTCTCGAGATGCCAAGGTGCTCGTGTTCGACGAGCCCACCGCCGTCCTCACGCCGCAGGAGACCGACGAGCTCATGGGCATCATGCGGCAGCTGCGCGACGAGGGCACCTCGATCGTGTTCATCACGCACAAGCTCCGCGAGGTGCGCGAGGTCGCCGACCGCATCACCGTCGTCCGTCTCGGCAAGATCGTCGGCGAGGCCGAGCCCACCGCCAGCAACGGCGAGCTGGCATCCCTCATGGTCGGTCGTGCCGTCGAGCTCACCGTGGTCAAGGACGCACCGAAGGCGGCGGCATCCGGGGGTCTTTCCATCCGGAACCTGCGCGTCGTCACCGCCGAGGGGACCGTGGTCGTCGACGACGTCGACCTCGACGTGCGTCCCGGCGAGATCGTCGCGATCGCGGGCGTCCAGGGCAATGGCCAGACCGAACTCGTCGAGGCCATCGTCGGGCTCGCCGACGGCGTGACCGGCACCGTCGATCTCGACGGCACGGACCTCGTCGGCAAGAGCGTCCGCGCGATCCTCGACGCGGGCGTCGGCTTCGTGCCCGAGGACCGCAAAGAAGACGGACTGGTCGGCGGGTTCTCGGTCGCCGAGAACCTCATCCTCGACCGCTCCTCCGACGCGGCCTTCGTTTCCGGGGGGACGATCAAGCGCGCGGCGCTCAGCTCGTTCGCCCGCGACCGCATCGCGGAGTACGACATCCGGACGCAGTCGGCATCCACCCCGGTCGGCACCCTCTCGGGCGGCAACCAGCAGAAGGTCGTCATCGCCCGCGAGATGAGCCGTCCGCTGAAGCTGTTCGTCGCCGCCCAGCCCACCCGCGGCGTGGACGTCGGCTCGATCGAATTCATTCACAAGCAGATCGTCGCCGCGCGCGATGCGGGCGTGCCCGTGATCGTCGTGTCGACGGAGCTCGACGAGATCGCCGCCCTCGGCGACCGCATCGCGGTGATGTACCGCGGCGGCATCGTGGGCATCGTGCCGGGGAACACCCCGCGCGAGGTCCTCGGGCTCATGATGGCGGGCGAGCAGCCCGCGGAGGAGACAGCGTGAGCGGCCACATCCCGAGCACGGGCGCGAACGGGGACTCAGGCCTCCCGCCCGAGCAGCTGCCGACCGCATCCGGTCCCCTGACCGGTCACACCCCGGCCGAGACGCCGGCACCGCCCCGCACGAACCAGTTCCTCACCGAGCTGCTGCGTTCGTCGTGGATCACCACGGTGCTCGCGGTCGTCGCGGCGATGATCGTCGGCGGCATCCTGATGGCCGCCACCAACGACCAGGTGCGCACGACGTCCGCGTACTTCTTCGCGCGTCCCGGCGACATGCTGGCCGCGATCTGGAACTCGGTGTACGGCGGGTACGAGGCGCTGTTCCGCGGTGCCGTGTTCAACTCCCGTGTCGCCGACTTCGGTGCGCAGATCCGCCCCCTCACGAACACCCTCGGGTTCGCGGCTCCGCTGATCGCGGCCGGTCTCGGCGTCGCGCTGGCGTTCCGCGTCGGCCTGTTCAACATCGGTGGGCGCGGTCAGATCCTCATCGCGTGCGCGTTCGCCGGACTCGTCACGTTCAACCTCGACCTGCCGATGATCATCCAGCTGCCGCTGACGCTCATCGTCGGTATCGCCGGTGGAGCGCTCTGGGGCGGGATCGTGGGTCTGCTGAAGGCGCGCACCGGCGCGCACGAGGTCATCCTCACGATCATGCTGAACTACGTCGCCTACTACCTGGTGACGTGGATGGTGCGCACCCCGGGCCTGCTGCAGCGCCCGGCCGGTGACCAGCCGATCTCGTCGGCCACCCCCGCGAACGCGCAGTTCCCCGAGCTGTTCGGTCCCCAGTTCCCGCTGCTCGACCTCGGCTTCGTCTTCGTGATCGCCGCGACGGTCTTCGTCTGGTGGCTCATGGAGCGCTCGAGCCTGGGCTTCCGCCTCCGCGCGGTGGGCGAGAACCCCCACGCCGCGCGCGCCGCGGGCATCTCGGTGCCCCGCATGTACGTCTACGCGATGCTCTTCGCCGGTGGACTCGCGGGCCTCGCCGGCATGAACCAGATCCAGGGGGCGGTGACCACGGGCTTCGACGGTCTCATCGACTCCGGCATCGGCTTCGACGCCATCACCGTGGCCCTGCTCGGCCGCAGCCGTCCGTGGGGCGTGTTCGCCGCCGGCATCCTGTTCGGTGCCCTCAAGTCGGGCTCGTTCACCATGCAGGCGTCGCAGGGCATCCCGGTCGACATCGTGCTCGTCGTGCAGGCCCTCATCGTGCTCTTCATCGCGGCGCCGCCGCTGGTGCGCACGATCTTCTTCCTCCCCAAGAGCGAGGCCGAGCGCGCGGCCAAAGACCGGGCCAAGGCGGCCAAGAAGGCGGTGGCGGCATGACCGCGACGCATCTCGCGGATGACGCGATCCAGTTGACCACGGTGCGTGTGCGCCACATCAAGCTGGCGGTGAGCCTCGCCGTCGTGACCGTGCTGCTCGCCCTGCTGTTCGCCCTCGTCCCGCGCGACGGACAGAGCACCTTCCGCCTCGGCGACCCGGCCTCCGACATCGACCTCGGCAGCGTCGCGGTTCCCACCGCGGTCACCAGCTGGAGCGTGCTCGTCCTGCTGGTCCTGCTCACCGCGTGGTCGGTCTGGGATGCCGTGGGCTACCGCCGCACCCCGCTCTGGCTGCCGATCGCCTTCGGCGCGCTGGCCGTCTTCGCGTTCCTGGTGTGGGCCGCGGCCGACGGACTGGTCCCCGTGACCGGTCTGCTCTTCGGAGCGCTCTCGCTCTCGGTCCCGCTCATCTTCGGCGCCCTGGGCGGCGTGATCGGCGAGCGCGTCGGTGTCGTGAACGTCGCGATCGAGGGGCAGTTCCTGTTCGGAGCGTTCAGCGCCGCGCTCGTGGCATCCCTCACCCGCAATCCCTTCCTCGGGCTCGTCGCGGCCATGGTCGGCGGCGTGCTCGTCGCGTTCGTCCTCGCGGCGTTCTCGATCAAGTACCTCGTCGACCAGGTGATCGTCGGCGTCGTGCTGAACGTGCTCGTCACGGGTCTGACCGGCTTCCTCTACGGTGCGCTGCTCGTCCCGAACGAAGACGTGCTGAACCGCCCCGAGCGTTTCCCCCGCATCGAGATCCCGCTGCTGGGCGACATCCCGATCATCGGACCGGTGCTGTTCAACCAGACCTTCATCGTCTACCTGATGTACGCCGTCGTCGCCGTGGTCGCGTGGGGCCTGTACCGCACGCGCTGGGGCCTGCGTCTGCGCGCGGTCGGCGAGCACCCCCAGGCCGCCGACACCGTCGGCATCAAGGTCAACTCGAGCCGCTTCTGGAACGTCTCGCTCGCGGGCGCCATCGCCGGCATCGGCGGGGCGTACTTCACCCTCGTCTCGGTCGGGCAGTTCACCAAAGAGATGACCGCCGGCCTGGGCTTCATCGCCCTCGCCGCCGTCATCTTCGGTCGCTGGGACCCGATCCGCGCGACGCTCGCGGCGCTGCTGTTCGGCTTCGCGACCAACCTGCAGAACCTGCTGACCGTGCTGCGCACCCCGATCCCCAGCGAGTTCATGCTCATGCTGCCCTACATCGTGACGATCATCGCGGTGGCGGGTTTCGCCGGCCAGATCCGGGGGCCCGCGGCCGCCGGAAAGCCCTACATCAAGGGCTGACCCCCTTCCCTTCACGAGAGGATCCACCACTCCACGATGACCGACATCGACTGGGACGAACTCCGTTCGGCCGCCACGGATGCCATGCACCGCGCTTACGCGCCCTACTCCCGATTCAAGGTGGGAGCCTCCGCGCTCGTCGCCGACGGACGGATCGTCTCGGGGTGCAACGTCGAGAACGCCTCCTACGGCGTGACGCTGTGCGCCGAGTGCGGACTGGTGTCCGACCTGCACATGAGCGGGGGCGGCCAGCTGGTGGCCTTCGTCTGCGTCGACGGTGAAGGTCGCACGCTCATGCCGTGCGGTCGCTGCCGTCAGCTGCTCTTCGAGCACGCGATCCCGGGCATGCTGCTCGAGACCGTCAGCGGCATCCGGACCATCGACGAAGTGCTCCCCGACGCCTTCGGACCCCGCGACCTCGAGGAGGCGGCACGATGAGCGCCGAGCAGTACGACGCCGTCGACATCATCCGCGCCCAGCGCGACGGGCGGGCCATCACCGAGGGCGAGATCCGCTGGCTGGTCGACGCCTACACGCGTGGGTACGTCATGGACGCGCAGATGTCGGCGTTCACCATGGCGGTCCTGCTGAACGGCCTCGGCCGCGACCAGATTCGCGTGCTCACCGACGCGATGATCGCCTCGGGCGAGCGCATGGACTTCGGCTCGCTCGGCAAGGTCACCGTCGACAAGCACTCCACCGGGGGCGTGGGCGACAAGATCACCCTCCCGCTGGCTCCGCTCGTCGCCGCGTTCGGCGTCGCCGTCCCGCAGCTCTCGGGCCGCGGTCTCGGTCACACCGGCGGAACGCTCGACAAGCTCGAGTCGATCCCCGGCTGGCGCGCGGCGCTGTCGAACGACGAGATCATGGCGCAGCTGCGCGACGTGGGAGCGGTCATCTGCGCCGCGGGCACGGGCCTTGCTCCCGCGGACAAGAAGCTGTACGCGCTGCGCGACGTCACGGGCACCGTCGAGGCGATCCCCCTGATCGCGTCGAGCATCATGTCGAAGAAGATCGCTGAGGGCACCGACTCGCTCGTGCTCGACGTGAAGTTCGGCTCCGGCGCCTTCATGCAGGACATCGACCGTGCGCGTGAGCTCGCCGAGACGATGGTGGCCCTCGGCACCGACTCGGGGGTGAACACCACGGCCCTGCTCACCGACATGAACACCCCGTTGGGACGTGCGATCGGCAACGCCAACGAGGTGCGCGAATCGGTCGAGGTGCTCGCCGGTGGCGGCCCCGCCGATGTCGTGGAGCTCACGGTCGCTCTGGCGCGCGAGATGCTCAGCCTCGCGGGGCAGCCGGACGCCGACGTCGAGGCGGCCCTGTCGGACGGGCGCGCGATGGACGTCTGGAAGCGCATGATCCGCGCGCAGGACGGAGACCCGGATGCCGCCCTCCCGACGCCGCGCGAGACGCACACGGTGGTGGCCGAGCGCTCGGGCGTCGTCACGCGCGTCGAGGCGCTGCCCTTCGGCATCGGAGCCTGGCGTCTGGGTGCGGGCCGCGCCCGTGCCGAGGACGCCGTCGTGCACGCCGCGGGTATCGACCTGCACGTGACCGTCGGTCAGACGGTCGCCGCCGGTCAGCCGTTGTTCACCCTGTCGGCCGACGATGAGTCGCGCTTCGAACGCGCCCTCGGCGCCGTCGAGGGTGCCCTCGAGATCGGTGACACCGCGCCCGTGGCGTCCCCGATCGTGCGCGAGCGCATCACCGCGTGATGGCATCCGGAAAGAGGAACACCATGGCATCCGACGACCTCCGCATCGGCGGCCGGAAACTGCGCGATCTTCCGAAGGTCTCGCTGCACGATCACCTCGACGGCGGTCTGCGCCCGCAGACCGTCCTCGAGCTGGCCGACGAGGTCGATCTCGACCTCCCCGCGGACGACGCGAAGGGTCTCGAGGCCTGGTTCTCGGACCACATCGACGGCGGCTCTCTCGAGGACTACCTCGAGAAGTTCTCGGTCACCGTTGGCGTGATGCAGACGCGCGAGGGCCTCGTGCGCACGGCGAAGGAGTTCGTCGAAGACCTCGCCGCGGACGGCGTCGTCTACGGCGAGGTCCGCTGGGCGCCCGAGCAGCACCTCACGCGCGGGCTCAGCCTCGACGAGGTCGTGGATGCCGTGCAGGAGGGCATCGAAGCGGGAGAGGATGCCGCGGACGCGCGCGGTCGCGACATTCGCGTGGGGCAGTTGCTCACCGCCCTGCGGCACAACGACAACGCCCGCGACATCGCCGAGCTGGCCGTGTCGTGGCGGGGGCGCGGCGTGGTCGGTTTCGATCTGGCCGGGCCCGAGGACGGGTTCCTGCCGCAGCGGCACCGCGAGGCGTTCGACTACCTCGCCGAGCAGTTCTTCCCCACCACCGTGCACGCGGGGGAGGGGGCGGGACTGGCATCCATCCGCTCCGCTCTGCTCGATGGACGGGCGCTCCGCCTCGGTCACGGCGTGCGCATCGCCAACGATCTCGACGTCGTCTCGCGCGAGGGCGAGGAGGTGCAGGTCACCTTCGGCGACCTCGCCCGCTGGGTCCGCGACCGCGAGATCACGCTCGAGCTATCGCCGACGTCGAATTTGCAGAGCGGGGCCGTCACGGCCTGGGGCGACACGATGGACGCCCACCCGTTCGACCTGCTGTACCAGCTCGACTTCTCGGTCACCGTGAACGTCGACAACCGCCTGATGAGCGCGACGACGCTCACGCGCGAGCTGGGTCTGCTCGCTCAGGCCTTCGAGTACGACCTCGATGACCTCGAGGCCTTCCAGCTCAACGCGGCCGCCGGGGCCTTCCTGCCGGTGGAGGAGCGCGAGGAGCTCATCGAGATCATCTCGGAGGGTTTCCAGCGCTGACGCGCGGATTCGTTTCGGCGGCGCTCACCGGTCCGGTGGGCGCCGCCGTCGTGTGAGGGCGCGGTGGCAGCGGCGCACGGCGCGCGAAACTCCTGAGATCTGCGCTCTTACATGGCCCCGGGGCCCTGTAGTCGGCCTCGGCTGCCCCGCCTCTCAGGAGTTTCTGCCCGCCGGGTCCGCCGCTGTCGGTGCGGGCGGGGTGGCCGTCGGTCGGACGCAGGAGCGGGGCGCACGAGTGAGCGGCGCGCGAAACTCCTGACGGTTGCGCGTGATCGCGGTCACACGGGCGGGTCTCAGTCCTGTGGGGGTCGAAGACTCAGGAGTTCGGCCCGGGGGCGCCGTGCGCCAGGATGCGCCCGAGTGCGGCGCGGACACGGTCCGGACGGTACAGGATGTCCTCGGCGAGCAGCCGCAACGTCGCATAGCCGCGCTCCAAAGCCTCCATATCGCGGCGACGATCCTTCTTAAGAACGAGCCAGGCGCTGTGGAACTGCTCGCTGTCGCACTCGACGATGAGCCATCCATCGACCAGCAGGTCGACACGCCCCACGCCGCCGATCTGAACCTGTAGTTCGACACGGCAGCCGAGCTGACGCAGAAGAAGGCGAGCCAGCGACTCTGTCCCCGCTTCGGCACGCGAGTCCAGCAGTGGGCGCAGGGCGTGGAATCGATGGGGGACACGTGCGAAGACCTCGCTGACGTCCGCTTCATCGACGAGCCCGAGGTGCCAGGCGTTGTCGAGCGTGGCGACCGCAGACCGTGGCGGTTGGCACCGTATGGCCTGCGCGAGCGCTTCGACGACGTCGACCGCGGCGCGGTCCCGTGGCGCTGACGACGGACGCCAGTGGTAAATGACGTCGCGGGGTGCCGGAGGTCGGCGGCTCGCCAGCGGGTCCTGCTGCACATGGCGGTGCGAGTGATGATGGACGAACACCCCGCGCAGGGCCAGGAGGGTGACGCAGTCCAGTCGCCCACCCAGACGCGCCGCTGCGACGATGTCGTCGTGCGCGCCCGCCGCGACGAACCTCCCTTGCCGCACGCGCGTCAGAACGCCGTCTGCGACGGCGCGGTTGAGAGCGCGCCGCGTCCACCCGGCAGCGTGAAGTTCGTGGGTCGTCCAGACGGACTCCCGGTTCTTGTCGCGCCAAGGATCAAGGGACGTCATCCGCTCACACTGGTCGGTCTGGTCGGCCCCAGGGCGGCGAGGGCCCGAGCTGTGGATAACGGATGCTGGGGAGGAACCGGTGCCTCAGCCCTCGCTCGTGCCAGACTCCTGACTTTTCGCGCCAGACGGGCCTGCTGCCCCGCCGACGGTAATTGAGCGGAGAGATTCTCAGGAGTTTCGCTCGCGCCGCCCTCCGTCCGCCCCGCGACTCCTCGCCGCCGGGCCCGCACGTCAGGGCCGGGGGAGGAAGCCGGCGAGCTGTGCGGCGATCACGCGGTCGACCTCGGCCGGGTCCGCGGTCGGGGTGCCGTCGCCCGGCTGCGGGCCGTACGCGCCGAACGAGGCGTGCGAGGCGCCCGGGATCTCCACGAACGTCGCATTCGCGGGGAGTTCGCCCTTGGCATCCGCGATCTTCTGCGGTGTGGACAGGCCGTCCTCCGAACCCGACAGACTCAGAACGGGCAGACCGGATGCCGAGAGGTCGTTCGCGCAGTACGAGGCGAACAGCACGAGGGCATCGGCGTCGGATGCCAACTGGCAGGCCCGCACGCCGCCGAGCGAGTGACCGCCGACCGCCCAGGTCGACACGTCGGGCGCGAGCTCCGTGAAGGTCGACAGCGGACGCGGGTCGAAGAACGCGAGGTTCAGCCAGGGCTTCGTGATGACGACGGTGACGCCGTCGTCGACGACCGTGTCGGCGAAGGTCGCAATGTAGCCCTCGGCCTCGACCTTCGCCCCCGGGATGAACACGAGCCCCTGCCCGGTCGCGCCCGAGGTGGGGGAGAGGACGATGCCGGACCCGTCGTCGGTGATGGTGAGCCCGGGGTTCGCCTGCGCTTCAGACAGCGGCCCGGGTTCGGCGCCCATGACGCCCACCTGGCTGTAGATCAGGATGCCGCCCACCACCAGCACCACGATCGCGCCCAGGCCACCGAGGATCCAGCGCAGAAGACGACGACGCCGGCGGGGCGCTCGGGGCGCTCCGCCGGCGTCGGACGGGGTCGTGTCGGTCACCTCTCGAGGGTAACGCGGGGCTCAGGCGGGTAGTGCCGCCTTGCGGGCCGCGACGATCTCGACGATGCGCGCGTACAGCGGGTGCTCCGGATCGAGGCCGGTGACCTCCGCCGTGAACGCCTCGGCGTCGAGCTCGCGCAGCAGGCGCTGCAGGTCGACGGCCTGGGCGTCCTCGGCATCCGAGAATTCGAGGGCGGCGGCCATGGCGGCGACCAGGGCGTCGACCGGCAGCCCCCGCTCCACGGCCTCGGCGGCGGGTCCGATGAAACGCTCGTGACGCGAGAGCTTGCGCAGCGGCTGACGGCCCACGCGCCACACGGTGTCGGGCAGGGCGGCGTTGCGGAAACGGCGCAGGATCGTCGCGCGGTACTCGCCCTGCACGCCGGCATCCAGCTCGTGCTTCTCGACCAGCAGCGCGCTGGTCTCCTCCAGCGCGGCCTCGACCTTCGCCGCGATCTCGGGGTTCGCCAGAGCGTCCGAGATGCGCTCGATGCCCGCCTGCGCACCGACGTACGCGGTGGTGGCGTGCCCGGTGTTCACCGTGAAGAGCTTGCGCTCGATGTAGGGCTCGAGGTCGTCGACGAAGTGCGCCCCGGGGATGTGCGGGGGGTTGTCGCCGAAGGGCGGCCGCTCGATCGCCCACTCGTAGAAGGGCTCGACGGTGACGTCGACGCCGCCGCCGGACTGGGCCGGGACGATGCGGTCGACCGCGGTGTTGGCGAAGACCGAACGGGATGCCAAGGCATCCCAGGACTCGCCGGCGAGCCCGACCACGTGCTCGCGCAGCTGGTCGGTCGCCCCGATCGCGTTCTCGCACGCCATGATCTGCAGCGGCGGGAGCGAGGGGTCGCGAAGCGCGAGACCCGCGACGATGTGCGGGGCGACGAACTTCAGGATCGTCGGGCCTACGGCGGTGGTCACCACGTCGGCGGTGGCGATCTCGTCGACGAGCGCCTCGGCATCCACGGAGCTGTCGATCGCGCGGAAGCCGGTCACCTCCTTGTCGACGCCACCCTCGCCCACCTCGTGGACGGTGTACGACGACGCGGAGTTGATCGCCTCGACGAGGGCCGCCGAGACGTCGGAGAAGACGAGGTCGTACCCGCCCTCGTGCAGGAGCAGACCGACGAAGCCCCGGCCGATGTTGCCGGCGCCGAAGTGGACGGCCTTCATGCGTTGACGGAGCCCGAGAGGGCCTGGAAGAGCTCCTCGGGCGAGGAGGCGGCCTTCAAGCGCGCGACGTCGTCCTCCTCGGAGAACAGGATCGCGATCTGCGACAGGATCTCGAGGTGCTCGTCACCCTTGCCGGCGATGCCGATGACGAAGGTGACGGGCTCCCCGCCCCAGTCGACGCCGCCGTCGTACCGCACCACTGACAGGCCGGACTCGAGGATTGCCTGCTTGGTCTCGTTCGTGCCGTGCGGGATCGCGAGCTCGTTGCCCATGTAGGTCGACACGGTCTCTTCGCGCTGCTGCATGGCGGCGAAATAGTCGGCGGTGACGGCGCCGGTGGCCTGGAGCAGGTCGGCGGCCTCCTTCATCGCCTCCTCGCGGGTGGCGCTGCCGGGGTGGATGCGGACGGATTCGCTACGGAGGACGTTCGACATGGTTCTCGCCTTTCTCGTCGTGCTGTCCAGCCTCGCAAACCGCGGGCCGGACGGGAAGACGCCAGGGGCCGGGCTGACGCACCGACCCCTGGCGTGCTAGGGGATTACTTGGCTTCGTGCTGAGCGCGCACCATCTCCACGACCTCGTCGTACTTCGGCGAGTTCATGAAGTTGTCGACCGACACGTGGAGCGAGTCAGGCGACTGCGCCTTCGCGCGGTCGGTGAGCTGGTTCTGGGTGATGACCAGGTCGGCCGAGCCGTCGAGGTTCGCGATCGCCTGGTTGGTGACCGTGACGCCGTCGATGCCGGCCTTCTTGATCTTGTTGCGCAGGACGCTGGCGCCCATGGCAGACGAGCCCATGCCGGCGTCGCAGGCGAACACGATGTTGTTCAGCTGCTTGGTCGCCACGGCACCGGCGGCACCGCCGAGGGCGGCGTCGACGTCGCGGTCGGCCGCCTCGGTCGTGCCCGAGCCGGTCGTTCCGGCGGCACGGGTGCGGAGGGCACCGAGGGCGGAGGACTCCTTGCCCTTGTTGGCCGCGGTCTGGTCGATCGCGGCGGCGAAGCTGTCGCCCTCGGCCTCCTGGTCGCGCTTGCGCGAGGCGCGGAGGATGACGCCGGCCACCAGGAAGGTCACCGCGGCGGCCACGACGACCGACAGGTAGACCACGAGGAGGTTAGCGGGACCGGCGCCGATGGCGGCGACGGTGACGGCGATGATGCTGCCGGGAGCGGCCGGGAAGGCCAGTCCACCCTGGAAGATCATGTTCGTCGCGACACCCGAGGCGCCACCGGCGATCAGCGCGAGGATCGTCATCGGCTTCGCGAGGGCGTACGGGAAGTAGATCTCGTGGATGCCACCGAGGAACTGAATGATGATCGCGCCAGGAGCCGAGGCCTTGGCCGCACCGACACCGAAGAAGGTGAAGGCGAGCAGCAGACCCAGGCCGGGGCCGGGGTTCGCCTCGATGAGGAACAGGATCGACTTGCCCGACTCCGCCGCCTGCTCGATGCCGAGCGGGGTGAAGACGCCGTGGTTGATGGCGTTGTTGAGGAACAACACCTTGGCCGGCTCGACGATGATCGACAGCACCGGCAGCAGGTTGAACTGCACGAGGAACGCGACGATGCTGCCGAGGACCGCGCTGATGCCGAGGAACACGGGACCGAAGGCGAAGAAGCCGATGATCGCGAGGATCATGCCCAGGATGCCCGCGGAGAAGTTGTTCACGAGCATCTCGAAGCCGGGGCGGATCTTGCCGTCCCACAGCTTGTCCATCTGCTTGGTGACCCAGGCCGCGAGCGGGCCCATGATCATCGCGCCGAGGAACATCGGGATGTTGGTGCCGACGATGACACCCATCACGGCGATGGTCGCCACGACGCCACCGCGGGCGCCGTAGACGATGCGTCCACCGGTGTTGGCGATCAGCAGCGGCAGCAGATAGGTGATCATGACGCTGACCAGGCCGACGTAGCCCTGGTAGGTGCTGCCGTCTTCGTTGGCCGTGAGCGCGGTCATCGCCCCGGGCCAGTTGATGGTCGCGGCGTTTCCGCCTCCGCCGAGGATCTCGGCGACGGGGGCCCAGTGCCAGCCGAAGGGGCTGTTGGCACCGAAGAATCCGGCGGGGATGAAGAGCATGGTGATGAAGCCCCATGCGATGAATGCCGCGATGTTCGGCATGATCATGCCGGAGAGGAACGTGCCGAATCGCTGAACCGCGATCCGAGCCCCTCCCGGCTTCTTGGTGGGTGACGTCGTCGTCATTGCTGTGTCTCCTTGACTGACTGCACGGCCGGGGCCGTATGGGGGTGCGGCTGACGCCGCGGTGTCGACGGGGCGGACGGAACCGCCCCGGGGTTTACGGGGTGTGGACGAGGGTGGAGGCGGCCTGCGCTGCCTCGCGGGCGGAGGCCGCGTCATCCGCGGCCAGGGCGGCCTCGGCGATGCGGCGGGCATCGTCGAGAGTGTGGGTGAGCAGCATCGCGCGCACGTCGGCGAGGGCCGTGGGGGCCATCGACAGCGTGGTGGCGCCGAGCCCGACGAGCACGACGGCGAGCATCGGGTCGGCCGCGGCCTCGCCGCAGATGCCGACGGGCTTGCCGTGCGTGCGGCCCGCGGCGCCGACCTCGCGGATGAGGCGGAGGACGGCCGGATGCCACGGGTCCTGGAACGACGCGACCGAGCCGAGCAGGCGGTCGGCGGCGAGCGTGTACTGCGTCAGGTCGTTCGTGCCGATCGAGGCGAAGTCGGCGATCTCGAGGATGCGGTCGGCCAGGAGGGCCGACGAGGGGACCTCGACCATGACGCCGGTGGTCTTCAGGCCGTAGTCCTTCGCCAGCGCGGTGAAGTACCGGGTCTCCTCCACGGTCGAGACCATGGGCGCCATGACCCACAGGTCGGCGGGGCCGGCCTCGGACGCCCGGGTCGCGGCATCCGCTTCGGCGAGAGCCGTCAGCTGCTCGCGCAGGATGTCCTCGCTGGCACGGAGGGCGCGCAGGCCTCGCAGACCCAGCGCGGGGTTCTCCTCGTGCGCGTCGTTGAGGAACGGCAGGGGCTTGTCGGCGCCGGCGTCGAGTACGCGCACGACGACCTTCTTGCCGGGGAAGGCGCTGAGCAGCTCGATGTATGCCGCGCGCTGCTCCTCGACGGTGGGGGCCGAGCTGGAGCTGAGGAAGAGGAACTCGGTGCGGAAGAGGCCCACGCCCTCGGCGCCGAGCTCGACGGCCTCGTCCGCTCCACCGGGCTTGCCGAGGTTGGCCAGCAGCGGAACCTTCGTGCCGTCGGCGAGGGCGCCGTCGGTGAGGGGGGCGGATGCCGCGGCGGCTCGCGCCTCGGCACGGTTGGCGGCCCGCGCCCTCTCGTCGTCGGTCGGGTCGACGGTCACGACGCCGGCGGCGGCATCGACGATGACCGACTGCCCGTCGACGAGGTCCTTCGCGCCGGCGGCACCGACGACCGCGACGATCGATTTCTCGCGGGCGAGGATCGCGGTGTGCGAGGTCGGGCCGCCCTCGGTGGTGACCAGGGCCAGCACCTTGTCGAGGTCGAGCAGGGCGGTGTCGGCGGGGGCGAGATCTTTCGCGACCAGCACGAAAGGGTGACCGGGGTCGGGGATGCCGGGGGCCGCGACCCCGCGCAGGCGCGCGATCACGCGCTGGGCGACGTCGTCGAGGTCGGCCGCGCGCTCGCCGAGGTAGCCGCCGAGGGCCACGAGCTGCTCGCGGAACGAGGCGAAGGCGTCGTGCACGGCGAACTCGCCGGTCTTGCCGGCGGCCAGGCGCGAGTCGACCTCGGCTTCGAGGGTCGGGTCTTCGGCGATCATCGCCTGCGCCTCGAGCACGTCGCGGGCGGCGCCGCCGGCCTGGGTGCCGCGGGCTTCGAGCTCGCGGGCGACGGCGCCGATGGCCTCGCGCACGCGCGCCGTCTCTTCGTCGACGCTCAGCTCGCTCTTGGCGTCCTTCGGGGCGGACAGGGGCTCGGCCATGCGCGCGATGGGTCCCTGGGCCACGCCCAGTCCGATTCCGACTCCACGGAGTTCCGTCATGGTGCTGTGTTTCCTTTACTCGGCGTCGTGGTCGGTGGTGAGGAGCTCCGCGAGGCGCTCCAGCGTCGCCTCGGCGTTGTCGCCGTCGGCGGTGAGGGTCACATAGTCGCCCTGCTCGAGTCCGAGCGCGATGATCCCCAGGATGCTCGCGGCGTTGATCGGCTTCCCCGCGTCCTTGGCGAGGGTCACCGGGATGCCGGAGTCCTTCGCCGCCTGCGCGAAGAGCTTCGCGGGGCGCGCGTGCAGGCCGTGCGACGATCCGATGCGGACGGTGCGTGTCAGGTGGGGCATGGGTGTCCTCTCCGTCGAGTTCAGATCGTGTCCGCGGGCTGGGCGGAACGCAGGGCGTCCTCGACCAGGGCGAGGGTTCGGGTGCCGCTCTGGTCGGCGAAGACGTCGTCGGGCAGCAGGACGACGGTCACGCCGCGCGGGGCGGCCTCGAGGCGGATGCGCTCGAGTTCGGGGGCGAGGTGCGGACCCACGAGCACGAGGTCGGCGGCGTCGAGGTCGATCGGGAGGGACCGCGAGGTTCCCGCCGAGGCGGAGTAGTCCAGGCCCTTCTCGTGCGCAGCACGACGGACGCGTTGCGCGACGAACGTGCTCGACGCACCCGCTCCACACACCACGAGGATCCTCATCGACCGGCCTTTCTTCCTCTCGATTGTCCGCACCTGTCTCACAGCGGACAACCAGGTTCGTTTCCCACCCCCCGGAACGCGGATGCCGCAGCCGCCTCCTGCGCGCGCCGTCCCGAGCCGCGCCCGGTGCGGACGGGCGTGAAAGGATGGATGGAACGCTGCCAACCGGGGCGGTGCGGAGGACGGATCGTGACGACGAAGGCTCGCCAAGACCGCCTGCTGGCCCTGTTGCTGCGGGACGGGGAATGGTCGACCGCGGCGTCTCTCGCCGACGCGCTCGGGGTGACCCCGCGCAGTGTCCGGTCCTATGTCACGGCGATCAACGCCCGTGTCCCCGGCGGAGCGGCGATCGAGTCAGGGCCCCTCGGGTATCGCGCCGGGTCCGACGCCGCCGCAGCCCTTCGGGCGTTGACCGGAACGGATGCCGGCACCCCCCGCGACCGCCTGCACACCCTCGTCCGGCGACTCCTAGATTCCGCCGACGGCATCGACGTCTTCGACACGGCGGACGCCCTGCACGTGAGCGCCGCGACCCTCGAGGCGGATCTCTCACGCGTGCGGGGACTGCTCGGCGGAACGGAGCTGACGCTCGAGCGCTCGGCATCCACCGCCCGCCTGCGCGGAACCGAGGTCGCCCAACGCCGGCTCCTGTCGAAACTGGCGCACGACGAAATGGACGCCGGGCTCTTCGACCTCGACGCCCTGCGGCGCACGCTCGGCGAGCAGTCGGTTGGCGCCCGCGCGTTCGGGCCGTTCAAAGCCGAACTCGTCGCCGAACTCGGCGCCCTCGGCTACTACGTCAACGAGATCGGCATCGGCGACGTGGTGATGCACATCGCGATCGCCGCCGACCGCACCACGCGCGATCGGGCCCTCGGCTCCCCGGGCGGGGATTCGTCGGATGCCGCGGCCGCCGTCGTCGCCCTGCTCGACCGACTGACGGTCAAGCACATCGGCGTGCAACTCGGCTCGGGCGACCTGCGCCACCTCGCGACCCTCGTGCTGACCCGCATCGTCGCACCCGGCTCCCCGGCCGGCGACGACGTGCGCTCCCGCCTCGACCCGGCGGTCGAGGTGGCCGTCCGGCGGGTCGTCGAGAACGCGGCATCCGAGTTCCTCGTCGACATCGCCCACGACGACTTCATCCTGCGCTTGGCGCTGCACGTTCAGAACCTTCTGCACCGCTCACGTGAGCAGGCGTGGTCGCGCAATCCGCTGACGCGGTCGCTGAAGTCGACGTACCCGATGATCTTCGAGGTCGCGGTCTACATCGCCAAGGGGCTGCAGGACGGCCTGGGCATCCCGATCCTCGACGACGAGATCGCCTACATCGCGATGCACGTCGGCGGCCGCCTCGAGCGCAGCCGCCGCGCCGACCAACTGCTGACGGCGACGATCGTGTGCCCCGGGTACTACGAGCTGCACGAGCTCCTGCGCTCGAGCGTCGACCGCTCGCTCGGCCAGGCGATCGAGGTCGTGGGCGTCGAGACGCGCATCGACCCGGCGTGGGATTCGATCGAGACCGACCTCGTGCTCACGACCATCGACCCGCCGCGGCCGGGCGACCGGTTCGTACGGATTCAGCCGTTCCTCACCGACGCCGACGTCGAGCGCGTCCAGGCCGCCGCCGGGCGCATCCGCCGCGGTCGACGGCTGGCGCGCCTGCGGGCCGAACTCGAGCGGTACTTCGCGCCCGAGGCGTTCGTGCGGGGGCTGGATGCCGCCGACGGCGAGGCCGGCGTCATCCGACGCCTCGGCGGGATGCTCGTGGAACAGAGCGTGATCGACGACGCCTACGTGGCTCGGGCCGTGGAGCGCGAGGCCATCTCGTCCACCGCGTTCACCGACGCGCTCGCCGTGCCTCACGCGATGGGCATGACGGCGACCCAGACCCGCATCGCCATCGGCATCGCCGACCCCTCGATCGCATGGGGCGAGGGTCGCGTGCAGGTCGTGGCGCTCGTGGCCTTCAGCGAGACCGACCGCGAGGCCTTCCAGACGGTGTTCGAGCAGTTCGTCGAGGTGTTCAGCGAGCGCGACAGCGTGCAGCGCATCGTCCGCCGCGCGGTGTCGTTCCCCGCGTTCCTGGACGAACTGGTCGCGGTGATCGATGGCTGACGCTCGGCCTCCCCGAGCTGACGCGGGGCTGGCCCGGCACGGGTCGCCCTCCTCGGTTTGGGGCGGATTTCGCACCTCGGGGCGTGATATTCACGCCCCAACTGACAAATCTCGCCCCAAACCCGGCCGCCACCCTTCTCCGTCACGCCCGGCGGCGTGATCACGCCCGGGTGCGGAATGTCGGCGCCATGCCGGGGAACGGCCGATAACCTCGGTGTGGGGCGGGATCCGCACTTTGGGGCGGGCAAATCTCGCCCCAAACAGCGAGATCCGCCCCAAACTGGGGGCACGGGGGCCCGCCTCAGCGCGCGCGGATCCCGAAGCTCTTGAGCCGCTGGGCGAGGGTCTCTGCCGAGCGGAGGTGGGCCCATTTCCACCGAGCGAACGGCCGCTGGGTGGTCCCTCGGATCCAGTCCTCGCGCTGCTTCTCGCGCAGCACGACGTCTTCGAGAGAAAGACCCGATCGCATCGCTTCGTCGCGGTACTTCTTCTCACCATCGAACTCGCCCCAGGCCCTCGCGTCGTCGAGGCCGAAGTCCACGTAGTAGTTCTGGCCGGAAGAGCCGGCGACGGGCACTTGGAGGTCGATCCGGGTGAACCCCAGCTCCGTGAGGCGGATGCGACTGATGCTCTCTCCCGGCAGCTGGGCGCGTCCATCGGCGAAGGCGAGGGCGCGGAGCGCACGAGCGCGACCATGGGCCGAGCGCGACGTGATCTCGAGCACCCTCGCACGCAGCTCGCCGGCCGCAGCGATGTCGTTCACGCCGGGTTCCGGGGCGGTCACCGGCCGGAACGCAGCGTCGAGTGCGCAGACCGCGGTCTCGAACGACGCGGTGCGCGCGACGTCGGCCATCGTGCGCTCGAGGCTCGTGAATCGGACACCGTGGCGCTCCACCTGCTCGTCGTCAGGCACCTCGCCGCGGTGCCTGACCACGAGCGACTGCGCGCCGGGCCGCTCGGGCGGCAGGGTGATGTGGACCTTCGTCGAGGCCGGCGCCCGAACCGGGAGCCCGTGTAGGGCGGCCGCGGTGAGGTGAGAGAAAAGCGGAGGCTCCGAGGTGGTCTGGGCGAGGGCTCGAGCCCGTAAGACGATCCACTCCTCCGCAGTGGGCGGCTGCGCAGGGTCGATTCGGGTGTAGACGCCGGGCCGGAGTCGAACCATGTCGCCCTGCTTGATCAACCGGTTCGTCCGTACCGGTCCGAGGCCTTCAGCCCGCAGGTCCTCCCATGACAGAAGAGGAGGGAGCGCGAGCATGATCCGAGTGTGCGCATCGCCGGGCGACGGCATCCGTCTGTCGGCCCCTTCTGGGGACAGTCGTCGGACGATCGTGCTTGTGGAGGAATTGCTGTCGAATAGCCCCCAACGCGGTTTGGGGCGAATCCCGTCGCTCGGGGCGACAAAGATACGCCCCAAACGACAGAATGCGCCCCAAACCGGGAAAACCCTCGCGGGCCGCCGACGCCCGTCAGCGCAGCGACGCCAGCAGCTCCTCGGCCCCGGCGCGCAGGGCCTCCAGACGCCGGCGCGCCTTCTTGGCCGACGAGCCGCGCACGTCGAGGTACAGCTTGAGCTTGGGCTCGGTGCCGCTGGGGCGAACGATCAGGCGGGAGCCGTCGTCGAGCCACAGGCGCAGCACGTCGCCCGGGGGCAGTCCGTCGACGCCGAGCAATAGGTCGTCGATGCGCGACACGGCGATCTCGCCCACCGCGCCGGGGGGCTGGGCGCGCAGCGCGGCCATGATCCCGGCGATCTCGCTGACGTCGCTCACGCGCACCGAGATCTGGTCGCTCGCGAAGGCGCCGAACGTGTCGCGGAACTCCTGCAGCAGGTCGGCCACGGTGCGGCCCTGAGCGCGAGCCTCGGATGCCATGCCCAGAAGAGCCACGGCGGCCGAGATCCCGTCCTTGTCGCGCACGGTCATCGGGTTGACGAGGTAGCCGAGGGCCTCCTCGAAGCCGAACACGATGCCGGGCGCCCGCGAGATCCACTTGAACCCGGTGAGGGTGGAGTGGAACTCGAGACCGTAGTGCTCGGCGACGGCCTGGAGTCCGGGCGACGAGACCAGAGAGCAGGCGAGGGATGCCGGCGCCCCGGCGTCTCCGCCGATGCCCGAACCCGCACCCTCCGCCGCGAGCCGCGCCGCGCGCCACCCCAGCAGCAGCCCGATCTCGTTGCCGGTCAGCCGTCGCCACCCGTCCTCGGAGTCGGCGTCGGGGATCGCGACGGCCAGGCGGTCGGCATCCGGATCGTTGGCGATGACGAGCTCGGCGTCGACGGCGCGCGCCGTCTCGAACGAGAGGTCCATGGCCCCGGGCTCTTCGGGGTTGGGGAACGCGACGGTCGGGAAGCGCCCGTCGGGGTGGATCTGCGCCTCAACGACGGTGGGCTGGGGGTAGCCCGCTTCGGTCAACACGCGCGAGACGGTCTCCCACCCGACGCCGTGCATGGCGGTGTAGACCCAGTTGAGGCCTTCGGCTGCGGCGGGTGCGGGTGCCACCGCGGCGGTGGCGGAGACGTACGCCTCGACGACCGACTCGGGGGCGTTGGCGTAGCCGACCGAGCGAGGGAGGGTGGTGATGTTGCCCTCGTCAGCGATCCGCTGGATGTGGGCGGCGATCTCGGCATCCGCCGGCGAGACGATCTGCGCGCCCTCGTCGGCGCCGCCGAGGTAGACCTTGTAGCCGTTGTCGTCGGGCGGGTTGTGGCTGGCGGTGACCATGACGCCCGCGTCGGCACCGAGGTGGCGCACGGCGAAGGCGAGCACGGGCGTGGGCAGCAGGCGGGGGAGCAGGATCGCGTTCAAGCCCGCGCCGGCGAAGATCTCGACCGAGTCGCGCGCGAACACGTCGGAGTTGCGGCGTCCGTCGTACCCGACGACGACCGTCGGCGCCTCGCCTCCCGAGCGCTCGAGCAGGTACGCCGCGAACCCGGCCGCTGCCTGGGCGACGAGCACGCGGTTCATGCGGTTGGAGCCTGCACCGAGCGTTCCGCGCAGGCCCGCGGTGCCGAAGGCCAGCCGCGTCGAGAAACGATCCTCGAGGTCGGCCGCAGCCTCCGTATCGCCGTCCTCGACGCGCGAGAGCAGCTCCGACAGTTCTTCTCGGGTCACGGCATCCGGATCCTGCGCCATCCAGGCGCGGGCCGCGTCGACGTACGCGCTCACAACGCGCCGATCACGCGGGCGAGCAGCGCCGAGATCACGGGCTCGGCCTCGCGGCCGGCTTCGAGCACCTCTTCGTGGCTGAGGGGCGTCTGCTGGATGCCGGCGGCCAGGTTCGTGATGAGCGAGAAGCCCAAGATCTCCATGCCGGCCTGACGCGCGGCGATGGCCTCGAGGGCGGTTGACATGCCGACGATGTGGCCGCCGATGGTCTTGGCCATCTGCACCTCGGCGGGCGTCTCGTAGTGCGGCCCGCGGAACTGCGTGTACACGCCCTCGTCCAGCGACGGGTCGATCGAGCGGGCGATGTCGCGCAGGCGCTTCGAGTACAGGTCGGTGAGGTCGATGAAGGTCGCGCCCTCGAGGGGCGAGTCGGCCGTGAGGTTGATGTGGTCGCTGATGAGCACGGGCTGGCCGGGCTTCCACGTCTCGCGGATGCCGCCGGCGCCGTTCGTGAGGATCATCGTTTTCGCACCCGTCGCGGCCGCGGTGCGCACGCTGTGCACGACCCGGCGCACGCCGTGGTTCTCGTAGTAGTGCGTGCGGGCGCCGATGACGAGGACGTTCTTGCCGCCCGGGGTGCGCACGCTGCGGAGCGTTCCGACGTGCCCCTCGAGGGCGGGCTGGGAGAAACCGACGACCTCGGTCGCGGGGAACGACGCCGTCTCCTCGCCGATGAGCTCGGCGGCGCGTCCCCAGCCGGACCCGAGGGTCACGGCGATGTCGTGGTGCTCGACGCCCGAGAGGCGGGCGATGTCGGCTGCCGCGGCGGCGGCGATCTCGAACGGGTCGACCGCGGGGTCGTCGAGCGGGTGTGAGGTGCTGTTAGACATTCCCCCACTCTAGAAACTGCGGGGCCCGCGGGCCAGACGGCACACACCTCGGATCATCGTGTCGGGCGCAGCTGTGTGGCGCATCGGCATCCGCCCAGCGCTGACAGAATGGATGCCATGGTGCAGAGCTTCGAGCGCAAGCAGTCCGTCGCGATCGTCGGCGGCGGCCCCGGCGGGTACGAGGCGGCTCTCTCCGCCGCGCAGCTCGGCGCCGACGTCACCCTCGTCGAGCGTGCCGGCGTGGGCGGTTCGGCCGTCATCACCGACGTGGTCCCCTCGAAGACCCTCATCGCCACCGCCGACGCGGCCGTCGCGATCCGCAATGCCAGCAGCCTCGGCGTGCAGCTGTTCGCCAAGGACGACCGCGGCAAGCCGCTGACCCCCGAGGTGGCGATCAACCTCGCCGCGGTCAACCAGCGCCTGCTCTCGCTCGCCCGGCAGCAGTCCGACGACATGCGCGCCTCGTTGCTCGAGGCGGGTGTCCGCATCATCTCGGGCCACGGACGTCTCGACGGCAACGGCGCCGTGGTGGTCTCGACCGAGGCCGGCGGAACCGACTTCGACCGTGTCGAGGCCGAGACCCTCGTCGTCTCGGTCGGTGCGTCTCCCCGCGAGCTCCCCTCGGCCAAGCCCGACGGCGAGCGCATCCTCACGTGGACGCAGCTCTACAACATGAAGTCGGTGCCCTCGCACCTCATCGTCGTGGGCTCCGGCGTGACCGGCGCCGAGTTCGCCTCGGCGTACATGAACCTCGGTGCCAAGGTCACGCTCGTCTCGAGCCGCGACCAGGTGCTCCCGGGTGAGGATCAGGATGCCGCGGCCGTGCTCGAGCGCGTGTTCCAGCGCGGCGGCATGACCCTGTTGGCGAAGGCGCGGGCCGATTCGGTCGTCAACACCGGCGATGGCGTCACCGTCACCCTCTCCGACGGCCGCACCATCGAGGGCAGCCACTGCCTGATGGCGGTCGGGTCGATCCCCAACACTGCCGGCATCGGGCTCGAGCAGGCGGGGGTGCAGATGACGGCATCCGGTCACATCCGCGTCAACCGCGTCGCGCGCACCTCGGTGCCCAACATCTACGCGGCGGGCGACTGCACGAACTTCTACCCCCTGGCATCCGTCGCCTCGATGCAGGGGCGTCAGGCGATCTTCCACGCCCTCGGCGACATCGTGATCCCGCTCGAGACGCGCCGCATCACGGCCAACATCTTCACCGCGCCCGAGATCGCCACGGTCGGCTTCAGCGAGCAGGACATCACCGAGGGGCGGATCGCCGGCAAGGTGCGCAAGCTCCCGCTCTCGGCGAACCCCCGCGCGAAGATGCAGGGCATCACCGACGGCTTCGTCAAGCTGATCGCCCGCGAGGGCAGCGGCACCGTGATGGGCGGCGTGATCGTCGGCCCGAAGGCGTCGGAGCTCATCTACCCGATCGCGATCGCCGTCGAGCGCCGCCTCACCGTCGACCAGGTCGCGCGCGTGTTCGCGGTGTACCCCTCGCTGACCTCGAGCATCACCGACGCTGCGCGCGCCATGCACATCGTCGACCGCGACGACCCCGGCGAGGACTGAGCCCTCCGGATGCCGCGGCCTCGCGGCATCCGTCACCCGTCGGTGCCCCGGCGGGGCGGGGTCGTCGATAAACGCTGCCTGCACGGAGAAACGCTTTCGGCGTGCGTTTGCCGGTACAGCGCGCGCTCATGAATGCGCCCCGCACGAACGACGGCGCCGCGCCCCCGAAGGAGCGCGGCGCCGTGTCGAACGGAGGGGCGCGTCAGCTGATCAGCAGCAGCTGGTGCCCCGCGGCGACCGTGGTGCCGGCCGAGGCGTCGATGCTCGCGACGGTGCCGTCCTTGTGGGCCTGGATGGGCTGCTCCATCTTCATCGCCTCGAGAACCACGACCAGGTCGCCCTTGACGACCTGCTGGCCCTCTTCGACGGCCACCTTGACGACGGTGGCCTGCATCGGCGACTTCACCGCGTCGCCGGTGGCGCCGGCCGTGGGCGAGGCACCGTGCGCGCGGCGGGACGGGGGAGCGGCGGCCGGACGACCGACCGAGGGAGCCGCGGCCGTGATGCGGTCGGGCAGGCTCACCTCGAGGCGCTTGCCGCCGACCTCGACGACCACCGTGTGGCGGCCGGGGGCTGCGGCGGGGGCTTCGAGCTCGCCGTCCCACGCGGGGATGTCGTTGACGAACTCCGTCTCGATCCAGCGCGTGAACACGCCGAACGCGCCGTTCTCGGCGGTGAAGGCGGGGTCGCGGACGACCTTGCGGTGGAACGGGATGACGGTCGGCATGCCGGCGACCTCGAACTCGTCGAGGGCGCGGCGCGAGCGCTCGAGGGCCTCGGCGCGGTCGCGGCCGGTCACGATGATCTTCGCGAGCAGCGAGTCGAAGGCGCCCGAGACGCTGTCGCCCGCGGTCACGCCGGAGTCGAGGCGGATGCCGGGGCCGCCGAAGGTCTTGAAGACGTGGATCGGGCCCGGCTGGGGGAGGAACCCACGACCCGGGTCCTCGCCGTTGATGCGGAACTCGATCGAGTGACCGACCGGGGCCGGGTCGTCGTAGCCGAGCTCTTCGCCCTCGGCGACGCGGAACTGCTCGCGCACGAGGTCGATGCCGGTGACCTCTTCGGAGACGGGGTGCTCGACCTGCAGGCGGGTGTTGACCTCGAGGAACGAGATCGTGCCGTCGGCGCCGATGAGGAACTCGCAGGTTCCGGCGCCGACGTAGCCGACCTCCTTGAGGATGGCCTTCGACGCCGAGTAGAGGATGGCGTTCTGCTCGTCGGTCAGGAACGGCGCGGGGGCCTCTTCGACGAGCTTCTGGTGGCGGCGCTGCAGCGAGCAGTCGCGCGTGGAGACGACCACGACGTTGCCGGCGGCATCGGCCAGGCACTGCGTCTCGACGTGACGCGGCTTGTCGAGGTACTTCTCGACGAAGCACTCGCCGCGGCCGAAGGCGGCGACCGCCTCGCGCGTGGCCGACTCGAACATCTCGGCGACCTCGTCGAGCTCACGCGCGACCTTGAGCCCGCGTCCGCCGCCGCCGTACGCGGCCTTGATGGCGATCGGCAGACCGACCTCGTTGGCGAAGGCGATGACCTCGTCGGCACCCGAGACGGGGCCGGGGGTTCCAGGGGCCAGGGGTGCGCCGACCTTCTCGGCGACATGGCGCGCGGTGACCTTGTCGCCCAGGGCCTCGATGGCGTCGGGCGAGGGGCCGATCCAGATGAGGCCGGCACCGATCACGGCGCGGGCGAAGTCGGCGTTCTCGGCGAGGAAGCCGTAGCCGGGGTGCACGGCGTCGGCGCCGGAGCGGCGGGCGACCGAGAGGATCTTCTCGATCGACAGGTAGGTGTCGGCGCTGGTCGCACCGTCGAGGGCGTAGGCCTCGTCGGCGAGGCGGGTGTGCAGGGCGTCGCGATCCTGATCGGCGTAGACGGCGACGGAGGCCTTCCCCGAATCACGGGCGGCGCGGATGACTCGGACGGCGATCTCGCCGCGGTTGGCGACAAGGACCTTGGCGATCTTCGGCATCCTCCCAGCCTAGCGAGGGGTTACCCCGGCCTTTTGACCCTCCTCGATAAGAAACGCCGAAAAACGTGTGAGGGAGTCTACGAACGGTTCCACAGGTCGGTCCACGAACCGCCCAGTTCGCGCACAAGTCGGCGGACCGTCGAGAGCGACATGCCCACCACCGTCGAGGGGTCCCCGTCGACCCGCTCGATGAACGCCCCGCCGAGGCTGTCGACGGTGAACGCCCCCGCCACCAGCAGGGGCTCGCCGGTGGCCACGTACGCGGCGATCTCGGCGTCGTCGACGTCGGCGGCGAAGGTCACCGAGGCTTCGGCGACGGCGAAGGCCTCGCGCGGCTCGGAGCCGGGGGAGAGGCGGAAGACGCTGTGCCCGGAGTGCAGCACCCCGGTGCGCCCTCGCATCCCGTGCCAGCGTGCAGTCGCGGCATCCGGGGTATGCGGCTTTCCGAGGATCTCGTCGCCGAGGGCGAACATCGAGTCGCCCCCGATGACGAAGCCGTCGAAGTCGGGCTCCTCGGCGCGCAGGCGATGCGCGACGTCGGCGGCCTTGCGTCGCGCGAGCAGCAGGACGTGCTCGGGGGCGGGCAGGCGCCGGGCCTCGGCCGCCTCGACCTCGGCGATCACGGCTTCCTCGTCGACCTGGGGTGCCCGCGCCTCGGGCTCGATGCCCGCCTGGCGCAGCAGCATGAGACGAGCGGGAGAAGTGGATGCCAAGCACACGCGCATGCGATAACGCTACCCACGTGCGGGGGCGGCGGTCTCCGCGCCGCCCGGACCCCTCGACGAGCTCAGGGACCTCCTACCGGGGCGGTCGGGCGTCGCCGCGCCCGCCCCCGGCGGTCTCCCGGCCGCGTATGACAGGCTCGGAGGATGCACGACGGCGACCTCATCGAACTCGACATCACCGGCATCGCCCACGGCGGTGTCTTCGTCGGACGGCACGAGGGGCGGGTCGTCTTCGTCTCGGACACGCTGCCGGGCGAACGCGTCCGCGCGCGGTTGACCGACACCCGCAAGAAGGCGTTCTGGCGGGCCGAGGCCATCGAGGTGGTGGATGCCGCTCCCCAGCGCCGTCCGCACGTCTGGCGTTCGGCCGATATCGGTGTGGATCCCGCGGAACGCGTGGGCGGGGCCGAGTTCGGTCACATCGACCTCGCGCACCAGCGCGCCCTCAAGGAGCGCGTGATCCGCGAGGCCATGGAGCGCGTGGGCCGGCTCGAGCTGCCGGTCGACGTGCGCCCCGCCGGCGACGCCGATCACCCCGAGTCCGTCGACGGAACGGGCTGGCGGACGCGCGTGAGCCTCCACGTCGATGACCGGGGCCGGGTGGGCGCCTACGCCGCGCGGTCGCACCACGTCGTCGAGACCCCCGACTTCCCCCTCGCGACCGAAGCCGTCGCGCGCGCGGCCGCCGAGGTGCGCGGGGGAGCGCGCCCCGGGCGCGTCGACCTCGTCCAGCCGGCCGACGGACGCGTGCGCGTCCTGCCGCGGCCCGAGGGCGAGCGCTCGACCGCTGCCCCCGAGGTCGTCGACGAGATCGTCGGTGAGCGCGTCTTCCGCGTCGATGCGGGCGGGTTCTGGCAGGTGCACCGCCTCGCCGCGTCCACGCTGACCTCTCTCGTCACGGCGGAGCTCACCGCTTCGGTCGGGGCCCTCGACCCCGAGGCGATGCACCTCGACCTCTACGGCGGCGTCGGCCTCTTCGCCGCCGCGCTCGCCGAGCTGGGCGGGTCGTCGACGCGCGTGGTGAGCGTGGAATCCGACCCCCGGGCGACGGAGCACGCCGGTGAGAACCTCGCCGAGTGGGTCGGTGCGCGGGCCGAGACGGCACGGGTCGATCGCTACGTCCAGAACCTCGCCGCCGGCGCTTCCGAGCGGGAACGCGAGCGCCTGGAGCGCGGTGTCGTGCTGCTGGACCCGCCGCGGGCGGGTGCGGGCCGGGTCGCCGTCGAGGGCATCGCCGCGCTGTCCCCGTCCGCCGTCGTCTACGTCGCGTGCGACCCCGTGGCCCTCGCCCGCGACCTGGCGCTGTTCGCCGAACTCGGGTACCGCGCCGAGCGCGGCATCCGGGGTGTCGACCTCTTCCCGAACTCGCACCACGTCGAGGCCGTCACGGTGCTGCGCCGCTGACGCGCCGGGTCGCGCGACCTTCACCCGCGCGGCGGCCCCCGCGCCGATACGATGTGGGGATGACGCGCGTCGCCCTCATCGATGACCACGAGTCGGTCCGACTCGGGCTGGAGGCCGCCCTCGCGCGCACCGGGGCCACCGAGGTCGTCTTCTCGGGCGCGAACGTCGCCTCGTACCTGTCCTGGCGTCAAGCGGCGGCCGCGAACCCCGCCGACGTCGTGGTGCTCGACCTGACGCTCGGTGACGGCACGACGGTCTCCGAGAACGTCGACCGCGTCGTCCGCGACGGCTCCAGCGTCATCATCCACAGCGTCGCCGACCGCGCCGCCGCGGTGCGCGAGGCACTCGCCGCGGGCGCCGCGGGGATCGTCAGCAAGTCGTCGCCGACGCACGAGGTGCTCGGCGCCATCAGCACCGTCGCCCGGGGCGAGGTGCTCGACAACGTCGAGTGGGCGAGCGCGGTCGAAGGCGATCGGGAGTTCGCCGACGCGCAGCTGTCCGCTCGAGAGCGCGAGGTCCTGCGCCTGTACGCCGCGGGCCTTCCGCTCAAGGCCGTCGCCGACCGCCTCGGCGTCGCCTATTCCACCGCCAAGGAGAACATCACCCGCGTCCGCGTGAAGTACGTCGAGGTGGGGCGCCCGGCACCGACGAAGGTCGACCTGCTGCGGCGCGCCATGGAGGACGGCATCCTGCAGGACGCACCCGATGATGCTCCCCGCCATGGCTGAGAACCATCGGTCCGTGCTCGACGAAGCCTGGGGGCGGATCCCCCACACCCGCGAGGGGCAGGCGGAGCAGGGGTCGTTCACGCAGACGCGGATCGAGCGCGTCATCACCCTGATCGTGGGCCCGGGCTCTCTCGTGCTGGGGCTGCAGGCCTTCGTCGCCGCGTTCGGCCCGGGAGATGAGGCGGCCGGGTGGCACATGCCTCTCGTCCTCGCCGTCTTCGTGCCGCTGGTGGCGATGATCGTCGCCTGCACCGTGGGACGCTTCGCGCGGGTGTTCTCGGGTGTCTTCGCGGTCGTCTTCATGCTCGCCCTCGCGTTCTGGCCCGTTGCCACGGCCGGCGGACCCACGCCGGTCCCCACCGAGAACCCCTGGATCTTCTACCTCATCAACGTCGCCACGGTCGCCACCGTGGTCGCGTTCCCCCTCTCGCTGCAGATCGTCTGGACCGTCGCCGCACCGCTGCTGTTCGGGGTGGTGCGCCTGCTGCAGGCCGGCGGGCGGGGAGAGTTCATCCTGCCGATCTCGCTCGACGTCTCGTTCGCGCTGATCCTCGGTAGCGTCCTGGTGACCCTCGGCTGGATGTACCGCTCGATCGCCGCGAACGTCGACCAGGCCCGCGCGTCGGCCGTGTCGAGCTACGCGGCCGCGGCCGCGACGGCCGCGACCGAGCACGAGCGGGTCGCGGTGGCGGCTCTCATGCACGACAGCGTCCTGGGCGCCCTGCTCGCGGCGGACCGCGCCACGACCCCGCGCGAGCGCACTCTCGCCGTCAGCATGGCGCGCGAGGCGCTGACCCGGTTGGCGAACGCCGAGAAGGACTCCCTCGAAGGAAGCGACGAGCCGGTCCCCGCGCTGCGCCTGGCCGACGACATCGAGGCCGCCGCTCGCGAGCTCGGGGTCGACCTGACCGTCGTCCGCCACGTCGACGAGGGCACACCGCACGTCCCCGGGCGGATCGCCCGCGCTCTCGTCCTCGCGGCGATGCAGGCCGTCGCCAACGCCGTACAGCACGCCGATGCGCAGGGCCTCACGGTGCAGTTGACGGGCTACGCCTCCCCGGGAAGCGTGTCGGTCCGGGTGCGCGACACGGGCCCCGGCTTCGACGTCACCGCCATCCCGGCCGACCGACTCGGCATCCGCGGTTCGATCGACGCGCGACTGGCGGCCGTGGGCGGTCGCAGCGAGATCGACTCGCACGCCGGTGGCACCACGGTCACCCTCGAGTGGGAGAGCGGAGACCGCTGGTGACCGTTCGCGCCATCCTGTCGGTCATCGGACTGGCCTTCACCGCCTACCTCGCGGCGCGCGGCCTCATCTGGACCTCTCCCGAGACCGTCGAGCGCGGGTGGCTCATCGTGGCGGCCCTGGTGCTCTACCTCCCGGTGACGTGGCTGTGGATCTTCGCGATCGGCGCGCGCGGTCGGCGGGGACAGCCGGCGCCGACCGCGGGTGCGCGACTGCCCGCCTGGGGGGTCGTGCTCGCTCTCGTGGTGGCGATCGTGGTGTCGAACGCGACGTTCCTCGCGGTCACCGAGGCCGGTCGCACGCAGCCTTTCGTCACGTGGGTGATCGGCGGTGTCGGCGCGCTCATGACCATCGTCATGGTGCGGCGCCGGCCCATCGTCGCATGGGTCGGGATGCTGATCCTCGCCGTGTCGACGTCGTTCTGGTTGGGGCCGCTGCAGGCGCTCAGCCTGGGCCTGGTCGGCTCGATCGTGTGGGTGACCGCGGCGCAGCTCGTGACCATCGCCCTCGACCGCGCGGCGCGGGACGCCGAGCGTCTCGCCGAGCTCCAGCAAGCGGCATCCGCGTGGCAGGCCTCGCAGAGCGGCCGGCAACGAGAGCGTCGACTTCACGTTCAGCGCGCGCTGCAGGCGGCGGGCCCCATCCTCGCCCGCACCATCGAGAACGGCGGCAACCTGCGCGCGGCCGACAAGCAGGCCGCTCGACGCGCCGAGGCCAGCCTGCGCGATGAGCTGCGGGGCAACCGCCTGCTCGACGACGACGTGCGGGCCGAGATCGACGCCGCGCGCCGCCGGGGGTCCGCGGTGAGTCTGTTCGACGAGGGCGGTCTCGAGGGACTCGGCGCCGCGGATCTGAAGGGCATCCGATCCGAGCTGGCGGGCATCCTGCGGGAGTCCGTGTCGGAGCGCGTGATCATCCGCACCTCTCCGCACCACGAGATCGCCGTCACGATCGTCGGGCGCTCGAGTGGTGAGAGCGCCGGGGGAGACGACGATCAGGTCGACCTCTGGCGCGAGATCCGTCGCCCGCGCTGACCCGCAGGCGGAAGCAGTGCCGCGACCGTGATCTCGGCTGTGATCGAGCCCCGCGTGTGCGCGCCCCCGCGGCCGGCGGCGACGACGTGAAGGGGGGTCCGTCGACGCTGCCATGCCCTCCGCGGGGGAATAGGATGGGGGTGAGGGGCGGCGAATGCGCCTGCCCCTCACCCGTGCGAACGGTTACCCGAAAACCGTCCGCGCGGTCGAATCCGGCTCTAAGGAGCGGTCCGACCGAACGCGTGATGCGTTCCAGCTCCTCCAGTATTCGGCAGTGTCCCTCGCCCGTCTGTAGGTATTTCGGGGGACATTTCGAACACGTGTCAGCCGGTGAAACCGTGCCATCCGGCGGTGCGGTTCAGCGGGGTGCGCAGGCCGCGAGCCGACAGCTCCCAGCGGGAGCGCGGCGTCTCGTCGGGAACCGTGGCGTCGGCCACCTCGCGCACGTATGACTCGCTCACCACGACGATCGCCGCGGCCAGTTCCTCTTCGGTGGGCGTGCCGCGTACGACCTCCGCGACGATGGGTCGGGAGGCGTCGGCGTCGACGGTGTCGCTCACAGCGGGATGTTCCCGTGCTTCTTCGCGGGCAGGCTCGCGCGCTTGTTGCGCAGCGCCCGCAGGGCCTTGGCGATCGAGACACGCGTCTGCGCCGGCTCGATGATCCCGTCGAGCTCACCGCGCTCGGCGGCGAGGAAGGGGGATGCCACGTTGTACGTGTACTCGTTCGCCAGGCGCGTGCGCACGGCCGCGACGTCTTCGCCGGCCTCTTCGGCGCGCTTGATCTCACCGCGGTAGAGGATGTTGACCGCGCCCTGGCCGCCCATGACGGCGATCTCGGCCGTCGGCCACGCGAGGTTGATGTCGGCGCCCAACTGCTTGGAGCCCATGACGATGTACGCGCCGCCGTAGGCCTTGCGCAGGATCACCGTCACCAGGGGCACGGTGGCCTCGGCGTAGGCGTACAGCAGCTTCGCGCCGCGGCGGATGACGCCGGTCCACTCCTGGTCGGTGCCGGGGAGGTATCCGGGCACGTCGACGAGGGTGACGATCGGCACCGAGAACGCGTCGCAGAAGCGCACGAAGCGGCTGGCCTTCTCTCCCGCGTCGATGTTGAGGGTTCCGGCCATCTGCGAGGGCTGGTTGGCGATGATGCCGACGGTGCGGCCCTCGATCCGGCCGAAGCCGATCACGATGTTGGGCGCGAACAGCGGCTGCACCTCGAGGAACTCCGCCGCGTCCACGATGCCGTCGATCACGGTGTGGATGTCGTACGGCTGGTTCGGGGAGTCGGGGATGACGGTGTTCAGCGAGCGGTCGGCATCCGTCGTCTCGAATTCGAAGGGCGTGTCGTAGACCGGGATCTCGGCGAGGTTGTTGTCCGGCAGGTAGCTGATGAGGCCGCGCGCGTAGTCGATCGCGTCGTCCTCGTCGTCGGCGAGGTAGTGCGCGACGCCCGAGCGGGTGTTGTGGGTGTGGGCTCCGCCGAGCTCTTCCATCCCCACGTCTTCGCCGGTGACGGTCTTGATGACGTCGGGGCCCGTGACGAACATCTGACTGGTCTTGTCGACCATGATGACGAAGTCGGTGAGGGCGGGGGAGTACACCGCTCCACCGGCGGCGGGTCCCATGATGATCGAGATCTGGGGGATGACCCCGGATGCCGCGGTGTTCAGGCGGAAGATCTCGCCGTACTTGCCGAGGGCGACGACGCCCTCCTGGATGCGGGCTCCGCCCGAGTCGAGGATGCCGATGATCGGGATGCCGCTACGCAGCGCCAGCTCCATCACCTTGATGATCTTGTCGCCGGCGACCTCGCCGAGCGACCCGCCGAAGGTCGAGAAGTCCTGCGCGTACACCGCGACCGTGCGGCCGTGGATCGTGCCGGTGCCGGTGACGACCGAGTCGCCGTAGGGGCGCGACTTGTCCATGCCGAACGCGGAGGTGCGGTGGCGCACGTACTCGTCGAGCTCGACGAAAGAGCCGGGGTCGACAAGCATCTCGAGACGCTCGCGGGCGGTGAGCTTGCCCTTCGCGTGCTGCTTGTCGCGGGCGGCGGCTTCGGCGTCGACGACCGCCTCCTGGAACCTGTTGCGCAGGTCCGCGATCTTGCCGGCGGTGGTGAAGAGATCGGGCTGGTCGGTCACGCTTTCCACCCTAGCGACAGCGTCGGCGCCCGCGTTGGAGGGTGCGCACAAGCGAATGCGCGAGGCACTGTGGCATCCGCCCATGTCCTCCCGTGTCGGGCCGCCGGGACGAGCGCAAGAGGATGCCGCGAGACCGGTGCGTTCTCTAGGGTGTGCTCATGCCGATCCCCGCCGCCGGATACCCGCTCGCCGCCGCCCACAGCCCGCGCGTGCAGGTCGTCGAGACGACCGACTCCACGAACGCCGACGTAATCGCGGCGGTCACCGCCGATCCCGAGGGGTGGCCGCACCTGTCGCTGCTGGTGACCGGCGACCAGCGCGCCGGGCGCGGGCGGCTCGACCGAAGCTGGACGGCGCCGGCGGGAACCGCGCTCGCCGTCTCGGTCGTCGTCGACGCGGCGATGGTCCCGATCGCCCAGCGCGGGTGGATCCCGCTGGTCGCGGGGGCCGCCATGACGCGTGCGGTGCGCGCTCAGCTCACCGGTCACGGCGGGTCGGCCGAGCTGAAGTGGCCGAACGACGTGCTCGTCGACGGGGGCAAGATCTGCGGCATCCTGGCCGAGGTCGTACCCGGCGCGGCCGACACGGTCGTGGTCGGGGCGGGCGTCAACACGCGCATGAGCCGCGCCGATCTTCCGGTCACCACCGCGACCTCGTTCGCCGCGATCGGCGCGGAGTGCGACGACGACCGCCTCCTCGCCGACTACCTCGAGGATCTCGGCAAGATGCTCTCGCGCCTCGCGCACGACGACGTCGAGCGCGTGCACTCCGAGATCGAGAAACTCTGCGTCACCGTCGGCAAAGAGGTGACCGTCGCGATGCCCGACGGCTCCACCCTCCAGGGCGCGGCCACGCGCCTCGACCGGGACGGGCGCCTCGTCGTCGAGGCCGGCACCATCGAGACCGTCGTCTCGGCCGGAGACGTGGTCCACGTCCGCTGACGGCGGGGCGCCCCGCGTGGCACCGGCCCGCCGGGGCCCGCGCGTCGCACAATGAGACCGTGACCCAGCCGTCGAACTCGATCGGGCGCCCGCGGATGCCGGCGCCCGGGACGGCCGCGCCCGAGTTGCGCATCGCTCGACTGCGCTCGCACGCGCGGCGCCTGTTCTGGTCGGCGCTCGTCCTGATCGGCGTCGCGGGGGCGACGGCCTTCTTCTACGACAACCTTCCCGCGCCCTACGAGAACTGGATGCTGCTGACCGCGGCGGGCGTGCTCGTCCTGCTGCTCGTGGTCGTCCCCTACCTCGTATGGCTCTCGCACACCTGGACCATCACGACGCGCCGCGTGATCGAGCGCTCCGGCCCGTTCGGGGCTAACCGGCGCGAAGTCTCCCACGTGCGCGGGTACGCCATCGAGATGCGGCGCGGCATCCTGCAGCGGATGTGGGGCGCGGGCACGCTCTCGCTCTCGAACGGCGTCGAGCCTCCGCTGCGCCTGAAGAACATCCCGCACGCGGTGCTCGTCCACGAGACGCTCGTCGACCAGGTCGAGGTCAACCAGATCCTCGCCCACCGCGACGCGCAGACCTTCGGCTCGGGCGCCGTCGGCGGTCTCTGACCGCACCGCGGACACCGTCCGCCCTTGGGGTGCGTCGTGGCCTCCGCCCGGCGCTCCGCCGATCGGCTGCCATCTCGATCGCGGCGGCCCGCCGAGCCCGGCTCGCGCCCCCGCGGGCGGCCCGACAGAATGGATGCCGACGGAAGGAGCGGCATGGCGCTGCGAGTCGGAGTGGTCGGTGGCGGACAGCTGGCGCGGATGATGATCGCGCCCGCCGTGGAGATGGGGGTCGAGATCCGCGTCCTCGCGGAGGACGAGGGCATGTCGGCGGCACTCGCCGCGACCGCCGTCGGCGACTACCGCGACGCCGCGACGGTGCTCGCCTTCGCCCGTGACGTCGACGTCATCACCTTCGACCACGAGCACGTGCCGCAGGACGTGCTGGCCGCCCTGGTCGACGCCGGCGTCGCCGTCCACCCCGGACCCGCACCCCTCGGCGTCGCTCAGGACAAGCTCGTCATGCGCGCGAAGATGGCCGAGCTCGGGCTTCCTCAGCCCGACTGGGCCGCCGTGTCCACGGCATCCGACCTGCAGGAATTCCTCGACGCGCACGGTGGGCGAGCGGTCGTGAAGACGCCGCGCGGCGGGTACGACGGCAAGGGCGTCCGGGTGGTCTCCGCCGCCACCGAGGCGGACGACTGGTTCGCCGCGCTCGCCGAGGACGGCAACGGCGGTGCCCTCCTCGCTGAAGAACTGGTCGACTTCACCCGAGAACTGGCCCAGCAGGTCGCCCGACGCCCCTCCGGCGAGGTGCGCGCGTACCCCGTCGTCGAGACCGTGCAGCGCGGCGGGGTCTGCGCCGAGGTCGTGGCCCCGGCGCCCCGCGCCGACGCCCGCGTCCAGCGCGTCGCCGCCGAGATCGGCGTCGCGGTCGCGGAGGGACTGGGCGTGACCGGCATGCTCGCCGTCGAGCTGTTCGAGACGAGCGACCAGCGCATCCTGATCAACGAGCTCGCCATGCGTCCGCACAACAGCGGTCACTGGACGCAGGACGGTGCGATCACGAGCCAGTTCGAGCAGCACCTGCGCGCGGTCCTCGACCTGCCCCTCGGATCGACGGATGCCGTGGCCCCGTGGACGGTCATGATCAACGTCCTGGGCGGCCCCGCCGAGGGCGGCCTCGACGAGCGGTTCGCCGCCGCCATGGCCGCGCACCCCGCCGCGAAGATCCACACCTACGGCAAGGCCCCGCGCCCGGGCCGCAAGGTGGGCCACGTCAACGTCATCGGGGAGGACCTCGACGACGTCGTCTACGAGGGTCGCGCGGCCGCCGCGTTCTTCGACTGAGCGCGCCGTTCCGAGATCTTCCAGCGAGCCGCCCTACCCTGGACCGGTGACCCGGCCGCTGCATTCTTCCGAGACGCCCGTGGTCGGCGTCGTCATGGGCTCCGACTCCGACTGGCGTGTGATGAACGCCGCCAGCGAGGTGTTGACCGAGTTCGGCATCCCGCATGAGGTCGAGGTGGTCTCCGCCCACCGCACCCCCGACAAACTCGTCCGTTACGGGCGCGAGGCGCGTGGGCGTGGGCTGCGCGCCATCATCGCGGGGGCCGGGGGAGCCGCGCACCTGCCGGGCATGTTGGCATCCGTCACCGCCCTCCCCGTCATTGGCGTCCCCGTGCAGCTGGCGACGCTCGACGGCCTCGACTCGCTGCTCTCGATCGTCCAGATGCCCGCGGGCATCCCCGTGGCCACCGTCTCGATCAACGGGGCGAAGAATGCCGGCCTCCTCGCCGCGCGGATCCTCGGCAGCGCCGACATCGCGCTCGCCGAGCGCGTCGAGGACTACGCGCGCGATCTCGAGGCGCAGGTCGAAGAGAAGAACCGTCGCCTGAAGGATTCCCTATGACGCTCGCCGCCGCCCGGCCCCGCTCTCGGGCGCACGTCGTCGAGCAGCGTCCGATGCGTCATCCCGACGCGAACTCGCGGGCGGTCATGACCCGTCGCGGGTGGTGGCTCGTCGCGCTCAACTTCGTGCTTCCCGGTTCCGCTCAGGTTCTGGCGGGCAACAGGCGCCTCGGCCGGTTCGGGCTCGGCGCGACCCTGGCGATGTGGGCGATCCTGGTTCTCGCCGGTCTCGGAGCCCTGCTCATGCCCAGCGGACTGTTCGCCCTGGCGACCGGATCGTTCATCCCCGACTTCCTGTCGTGGTTCCGGCCGTTGCCGCTGACGCTGGTGCAGATCGCGCTCATCGCGTACGCCGTGCTCTGGATCGTCCTGACGATCGACACGCTGCGGTTGGTCCGACTCGTCAAGGTCGGGCCCCTGTCGCGCGTGGCCATCGCCGTCGTCTCGGTGGCGCTGCTCGTCGTGTCCGGCTCGGGCGCGGCGTGGGCGGCGCAGGCGGCGGGAACGACCCGCGACACCTTCTCGGAGCTGTTCGCGCAGTCCGCCCCCGTCGTCCCGCCGTCCGACGGGTACTACAACATCCTCCTTCTGGGCGCCGACTCCGGCGAGGGGCGCGACTCCATGCGCTTCGACAGCATCTCGGTCGTCTCGATCAACGCCGACACCGGTGCGACCACGATCACGGGCATTCCGCGCGACATGCCGCACTTCCCGTTCGCGTCGGGGCCGATGCAGGACAAGTACCCCGACGGGCACACCGGATACGCCAACGCGACGTGCGGCTGGGGCAGCGGCATCAACCAGCTCAAGACCGAGGTCGAGGTGTGCCAAGACGGCAACAAGCTCTACCCCGATGCGAAGGCGAACGGCTCCGAGCCCGGCATCGAGGCGACGAAGGACGCCGCCGAGGGGATCATGGGCATCCAGATCCCGTATTACGTGCTGATCGACATGAAGGGCTTCGCCGACCTCGTCGACGCGCTCGGCGGTGTCGACATCGACGTCAAGGAACGCCTGCCCAAGGGCGGCCCCGCCTACGACGGTCAGCCGGTCGACGACTGGGCCTTTGGCTGGATCGAGCCCGGCCAGCAGCACATGAACGGCGACACCGCCCAGTGGTACGCCCGTTCGCGGTACACGACGAGCGATTTCGACCGGATGCGCCGTCAGCGCGAGCTGCAGGAGGCGATCCTCGCGCAGACCACCCCGCAGAACGTGCTCACGCACTTCCAGGACGTGGCCACCGCCGGAACCAACATCGTCCAGACCGACCTGCCGCAGGGGCTCATCGCCCCGACCCTGGTGAACCTCGCCCTCGAGGCGAAGGGCCAGCCCGTGGGGACCCTCGAGCTGACCCCGGCGGGTGGTGTCGACGAGTTCGACCCCGACTACGCCCAGGTGCAGCAGATGGTGCACGACAAACTGCACCCGCCGACCGAGACGGAGGCGCCCTCCTCGTGACCGTGACCCTGCGCGTCGTGCTGGACCAGCTCGTCGCCCCGACCTCCCCCGACCTCGCCGAAGCATCCGCCTCGTTGACCGAGGCCCTCGTCGCCTTCGCTCCCCGCGGGTGCGATGTCGGCGCGATCGTCCCCTCTCCCGGAATCCCCGACGGCGACGCCATCGCCGGCCTGAGCTCCGAGACCCGGCTGTCGATGCGTCGCCGCGAGCTCGCGGCATCCTGGCAGCTCGGCGTCGCCCCCGGAATCGGCAAGGGCCTCATCCATTCGCCGACCCCGCTCGCCCCGCTCGTGCGCCACGACCGCGTCAACGAGACGCACCAGATCGTGGTGACCCTGTGGGATCTGCGCGCGTGGGAGACCCCCGAGGAACTGCCCAAGGCCGAGGTCCTCGCCGGACGTGCGCTGCTCTCGCGCGTGACCAAGCACGCCGACGCGGTGATCGTCCCCACCCACGCCATGGCCGAGCGCCTCGCCGAGGTGGCCAAGCCCAAGCTCGTGAAGAAGCTGCGCGTGATCGGCGGCGCTCCCGCCGCGGGACTGCGCGTGCCCTCCGACGCCGTCGGACGCCTGCGCGCCCTCGACCTGCCGCAGACCTTCGTCGCGGCAGCCGGGGGGAGCGCCGCCTCGGACGCCCTCGGGAGCGCGTTCGCCGCTGTCGTCGCCTCGGGGTGGGAGGGCGACGTCGTCGTCCTCGACGTGCCCGAGGGCGACGAGCCCGCCGTGATCGACCTGGCCGCCGCCGCGGGGCTCGCCGAGGGGCGCGTGCACGCCCGCGGCGCACTCGACCGCTGGGACCGCGCGGCCGTGCTCTCGCACGCGGCGGCGTTCGTGGCCGCGTCCGCGCGCGCGGACTGGCCGTGGCGCGCGGTCGACGCCCTCGCCGTGGGCATCCCCGTCGCGGCGGTCGACAGCCCCGTCCTCCACGAGGTCCTCGCCGACGCCGCCGCCTTCGCCCCGGCCGACGAACTCGGTGCCGCGCTCTCGCGAGCCCTGGGGGAGGACGCCGAGCGCTTGCGCGTGCTGGCCGGCGACCGCGCCAAGGGATTCGCCTGGGGAGCCTCGGCCGACCGGGTGTGGGCGCTGCACGCGGAGCTGTGAGGCGGGCGCCCCTATGCTCGACAGCATGACAGCGCGCGTCGGGATCGTCGTCCGTACCCGGCGGCGGCCGGACTTCCTCCGTCGGGCGCTCAGCGACATCGGCACGCAGACCTACGCCGACCACCGGGTCATCGTGGTGAACGACGGGGGAGACCCCGCCGAGGTCGAGGCGATCGTCGCGGAGGCCGCATTCGAGGTCTCCGTCCTCCACATCGTCGACGGTGAGGGAGGGCGCTGCGTCGCCGCGAATCGAGGCGTTCGCGAAGCCGGTACCGAGTACGTCGTGCTTCATGACGACGACGACCGCTGGCATCCCGAATTCCTCGCCCGAACCGTCTCGTGGCTCGACGCGACGACCCCTGACGCGGCCGTCGCCGTGCCGACCGAGATCGTCTACGAAGAGAAGCGCGGCGGGGCGTGGGTCGAGGTCGGGCGCGCACCGTTCTGGGCGGGCATGCAACGCATCTCTCTGACCGAGATGCTCAGCGTCAATCGAGCCGTCCCCATCTCCGTGCTCTACCGGCGGTCGATCCACGACGAGATCGGTTGGTACGACGAATCCCTCGACGCCGTCGAGGACTGGGACCTCTATCTTCGGATCCTCCGGCACGGCGGGATCGGCTTCCTCCCGGGAGAACCGCTCGCTTTCTGGACGCAGAGACCGGATGCCACGGGCCTCGACGCCAACAGCATGTTCGCCCTCACGGAGGCGCACGCCGTCGACGATGCACGGGTGCGCGACCGGGCACTTGCGGAGTGGATCGGGCGGGAAGGGGACGGGCTGCCGTTGTACCTCGCTGCCCTGCACACGGAGCTCACCGCGCACCTCGACGAGCGTCTGCAACAGACCGCGGCCCGGATGCGCGAGGAGATACGGGACGACCTCCGGCGGGAACTCGACGCGCATCAGCCGCTGTGGTCGCGGTTGCGGCGTCTGCGGCGCAGGGTCGTCCGTCGGTAACGACCTGGTGTCTTGCGGCGTGGGTGGAGGCGAGTCTGCGCCCGCACACGCATAATGTTGCCGTGAAGAACGCCTTCGACGCTGCCGTACCGTCCTCCCTCCGGCGCACGCGCGTCGTGCTGCCCGTGCTGCTCCTGGCCGGGGCTCTGTCGTTCTCCGGATGCGCCGGGGCTGCCGGCTCCGCAACCCCCACCCCGAGTCAGACCGCGTCGGCGTCGACCGCCTCGCCCACGACGTCGCCCGAGGCCACCCGCACGCCCTCGCCGACCCCGACTGACGGGGGATCCGCAGCGACGGACGCTCCGTACAACGGCCAGATTCTGATCATCACTTCCGAGGTCCGCGACGGCACCCTCGAGGTCTCAGCAATGGTGCCGGGGGTCTCCGAGTCGGGTGGGACGTGCACGCTCACCCTGGTGTCTTCGGGGGCGAAGGTCGACTTCACTGCGAACGAAGGGAAGGACGTGACCTACTGCGGTCTCATGTCCATCGCCGTCGGAGACGCGACCGACCCGGCTTTCCAGGTCACCTACTCGTCGCGCACCACGTCGGCCACGTCCGCGGTGACGACGGTCGAGCCGACCTCGTGATCCGTCCCACCCGCCGCCGCCTCGCGGCGATGATCGCGGTCTGGGCTTGCGCGCTCGCTCTGCTCGTGGCCGCCCCTCTCGCGCTCCCCGCCACGATCGCCCCCGTGCATTCCGCTGCGGCAGCCACTGCCGCGGACTGGAACCCGGGCAACATCATCGACGATTCCGTCTTCTACGACGGCAACGCCATGGGTTCCCCCGAAATCCAGGCTTTCATGGAACGCCAGGTGCGCAACTGCCAGTCGGGGTACACCTGCGTCAAGGATTACCGGCAGAACACGGACAACAGGCCCGCCGACAAGTACTGCAATGGCTACTCCGGTGCGGCGAACGAGAGCGCCTCGACCATCATCGACAAGGTCGCTCGCTCCTGCGGCATCAGCCAGAAGGCGCTTCTGGTTCTGCTGCAGAAGGAGCAGGGTCTCATCACCTCGACGGCTCCGTCGTCGTGGAACTACTCCGCGGCGACCGGCCAAGGATGCCCGGACACGGCCCCGTGCGACAAGGCGACCGCCGGTTTCTTCTACCAGGTCTACTACGCGGCGCGTCAGTTCGAGGTCTACCGTCTCAATCCGACGTGGTGGGGTTACCAGTCCGGTCGGTGGAACAACATCCTGTACAACCCCGATGGCGGGTGCGGCACGCAGCGCGTGTACATCGAGAATGCCGCAACCGCCGGCCTTTACATCTACACCCCCTACGTACCCAACCAGGCGGCCCTGAACAACCTCTACGGCACGGGCGACGGATGCTCGGCCTACGGCAATCGCAACTTCTGGCGCACCTTCACCGACTGGTTCGGATCGACGCGCGAGCAGAACCACCGAATCGTTTCCGTGGCCAACGACATCTATCTCGTGTCCGGCAACCGTCGCTACCACATGCCGCCCCACGCGTGGGCGCAGTGGCAAGCGGCATTCGGCGATCCGTCGGCAGTGACACGTGGGTACCTCGACCGTTTCGCGGACGGCGGCGATGCGAGCCTCTACGTGCGCAACTCGACCACAGGCGCCGTCTACTACCTTGATTCGCGGGAGCTGCACTACTTCGACAGCTGCGAGCTCATCGCCCTCTGGGGCGGGAATTGCCAGAATCTCATCATCGACGTGACGGGCGCCGACCTCGCGTCCCTGAGCGTGGGCAAGCCGATGAGTCCTTTCGGACGAACCGACTCGGCGGCGACGGTCTACCGGATGGCCGGCTCCGAGATGCAGCCGATGTATGACGACGCGGTCGCCGCGACGTACAACCTCGGCACCGTGCCGTATGCGGCTCTCCTCCCGGGTTCGGTCGTGGCGCGTTACCGCGTGTCGACGCAGACCCGTTTCGCGAACGGCCAATTCATCATGTTCGCCGGTGACAGTCGTGTGTGGCTGCCTACGGGCGACGGTCGTCTCTTCTATCTGCCCTCCTGGACGCGTGCTGCCGAACTCGGCCTCCCCTCCGGCGTCTTCAGCACGAATGTCCCCACCTCGGCCGCTTTCAACTGGCCGCAGATCGGCAACCTGGAGCCCTTCGTCTCGTGCGGCGGGAGCAACTTCTATGCGGCTTCGGGGTCCCTGCGGCCCGCAACTGCCGCGGCGGCCGAGGGTTTCGTCGTCGCGTCGCTCGACCCGTCCACATGCTCCGCGCTGGCCGTGACGACCGAGGGTGCTGGTTTGGTTTTCATCCGCCCCGCCGATGACACGCGGATCTTCTACGCCGTGGGGGGCGCATACCGCCATGTCACCTCCGTGCCGCAGCTCCAGAAGGTCGCGGGCACACCCTCGCCGCGCGTCCTCACCATCAGTCGCGAAGCGTTGGCTCTGCTGAAGATCGGCCCCGCGTACTGACCGTCCCGGACGAGGGACGCCGGGGCCGGGACGGGGACGTCACGCAATGCCACCTAAACTTGGGTGGTCTGTGGTCGAAAGGATCGTGAATGTTGGATCGGTTGCCTCGCGCGGTGTCTCGTCGTCTCGCGCGCCTCATCGAGCGCGTATCGGCGGCGCTGTTCCAAGCCTCGCTCCTGGTCGAGCTCGGTCCTCGGGCCTTCCGCGTACGCCGTCGTGCGCTCGGTCGATGGCGAGCCGTTGAGGGGCTGACGTTTCCGAACGGCATCTCCACCGCTCTGACCTCGCAACGTGCCGCAGGCTGGTACACGATCTTCCGCCCCCAGCTGGTGATCGCCCTGTACGGGACCCCGTCGCCTTCCCTGGGCGCGTGGATGACGCGTACCGCGGGCCGCATGAACGTTCACTTCCTCGTAGGTGATGCGGCGGTTCCCTTCACGCGCAGCCTGTCCGCCGAGACCTGGACCCGCACCGGCGTGCGGGGAGCGGCGGAGTTCGACCTGACGGAGGTTCTGGCCTACATGCACGGGCGACGGCGCAGGTGGGATCTCCTCCTGCTCGACGCCGGTCAACCTCTTCCCGAGATCGCCGAGCTCATGCAGCTGCAATTCGCAGCCCATGAGTACCAGCCGGAGAAAGAGACCGGCTTCGTCACTCCCGCCTACCGCGTCGACGGTGTGGTCACGAGCGGGTTCCAGTTCGATCGGCGCAAGGGCGAGTACGTTCCGAGTCCGAGCAGCGTGAAGGACTACGGCCAGGACTCCATTCCGCGCTACGTGCTTACCGCCCCCGCCCATGGCTTCTACGCGACCTCCTTCGCGCTCGACCGTGTAGACGTCCCCACCCGCCACCTGTCCGGTACGCGGCTCGACGTTCAGGTCGCGGAGCTCGTGCGTAAGGGCTGGGCGGGCAACATCCGCACCCTGTGCTTCAGCCCCGTCGTCTTCGATGTGAGAGCACTCCCGAGCTTGTCCGTGAGCTCAGATGCTCGCGAGTGGCTCATGCGGCGTACGGTGTCGGAGGACGGTGAGCGGGTCCGGGTGATCTTCGTCCTGACGGCCACATCGATCAGCGGCGGGATCCGCGCGGTTTTCCAGATCGCCAACGGGTTGGCCGAGCGGGGAATGGACGTCGAGATCTGGTCGTTGCAGACGGCTCCCACCTGGTTCGAACTCCACGTCCCCGTCCGCACCTTCGACAGTTACGGCGATCTCCTGCTCTCCCTGCGCAATGCCGATGCCATCAAGGTGGCGACGTGGTGGGAGACGGCCGAGATCGTGTGGTTGGGATCGGTCAACCATGGCCTCCCCGTCTATCTCATCCAGGAGTTCGAGACGTGGTTCTTCCCCGACGACCAGGTCGTCCAGGCAGCCGTCGTCGCGGGCTATCGGAGCGAGTTCCTCGGCATCACGGAGGCGAGCTACCAGGTCGGCGAGCTGGAGCAGATCGGCATGACGGCGACGCTCGTGCCTCACGGTTATGACGAGACGGTCTTCCATCAGCTCGCCGAAGTCCCTCGCGAGGAGGACACGGTGCTGGCTATCGGGCGGTCGTTCTTCCAGAAGAACTTCGCCATGACCGCTCGCGCGTGGCGGGCGATGG
>Ga0308158_10000776_pt1 | contig 42992 bp, 30 predicted proteins | sample PhyBR2_FD_201038 | JGI IMG/M metagenome (GOLD analysis project Ga0308158, IMG submission 201038) | Phyllosphere microbial communities from UC Gill Tract Community Farm, Albany, California, United States - DLSLB.R2 | ecosystem: Host-associated > Plants > Phyllosphere > Unclassified | place: USA... | reverse complement strand
GTATTGGCAAAAGAAGTGTTCAGGCTCAGCATCATTTTAAGCGTATAGCTCGGATTGCTGAGGCTTGCACCTCCGTCTGTGGTTTCAAAAGAAAGGCTTGTGATATAACCCGCTCCCGTGATTCCCTGTGCCGTTAATTCGGCTGCGCTGTAAATAAACTGTTGTCTGGAGTAAACCGAACTCTGAACAAAGGCCGACATACCAACGGTCGCCGCCGTTGTTGTTTTAGCCGCTCCTATGGAAGCCTGGGCCGGTAATGCTTTGAGAAGGTCCAGTTTGGTTACCACATCCTTACACACATCGAAAGAGGCTGCAAGGTTCGGGTTGGCTTCAGGCTCTGTTCCGGCAAATACCAATACGGTTTTCACCACTTCGCAGATACCTGTTGACTGCGTAGCCACAAGGGTATACAGTTGCTCGGTAGCCGTCGAGAACGTCCATCCGCTGGTTGCATTACCACTTACTCCCGTAGAAGGTGTCCATACAAAAGTATCATAACCTCCCTGGTTGGTTGCTACGGTTACCACATCAGATATTCCACCTTCACAAGAAGTCACTTTATCTGTAGACAATTCGAAAAGCGGTTTTGGTTCAATTGTTACCGGAATCTCAATTGCAGGTGACAGACATCCCTGAACTCCAACGAAAACCGTATTAGGTCTGTCGCTTGTTGTTGTCGTTCCCCCGCTTCCATTTACACTTCCTGTATTTGTAACCAGAAAATCAGAAGCTGATTTGTTATCTGCATAACTATAAGTTGTTCTTGGTCCGGTTGTAGTACTATGGTATTTTAATGCTCCGCTAGAACCTCCTGAGTTTTGATTACTCCAGTTGGTCTGCACCACGATATTGCTTTTTCCATCCCAAACGTAAGGTGTTGTAAACGTAAAGGTTTTAACCCCTACTGCAAAAGTTTCGGCAGCATTGCTGTATACCTCAGTTAAGTTACCATTATCAATATGCGTGTTTGTAGCCACAGATTGTGTCGTGTTTCCAAGTGAAATAGTAAAACTATTTCTCGTCGTGGCACCTGTTGACGCAACCTCAAACTTTAAAGCGGTAATAGGCCCGGCAATCATACCTTCTTTCTTCAATTCATCAGCTGTAAAAATAAACTGATGTTTATAACCTCCCCAGCTATGATATAAAAATGTACCTGAAGTTGTTGAGGTCGACGTTCCCCTGCCTACCTGCATTTCAACATCATCTTCAGAAGATTTTGTTCTCAGCCAGAAGCTTCTGTTCTGGGTGATTACATCATCTGAGATAAAATTCGGCCCATCGAACAAAGAAACAATATCATCCTCCTTGTCATACCATGAAGCAACTCCGTCAGGATCTGCCAGGGTAGCTGTTAAATCAGCTTTCTGCGGACCACAATAAGTAGCCGAAGTTGTATAAGACACCAAATCAGGATAGTCACATAAAGTCGCAACACTTACCGCATCACTCCAAGCACTTTGGTCTGTGGCAGAACAGTGACTGCGAACATATATCTTATAATCAGTTCCAGGGGTAAGACCTGTCACCACAATTGAAGTAGCCCCAACAGCAGTAGTAGCCGTAAAAGCTGCCCCCGGAGTACCAGGGTTTCCGGTAGCACGTACCTCTACATCATAAGCCACAGGGGTTATGTTGTAAATGTCCGTCCATTTTAAGGTAAATTTATTTTTATCTATTGCACTTACCACAAAAGTGCTTGCTTCAACCGGTCTGCAACTAGGTGCATCTTCATAATAAATATCATCAATAAAGGTATATTTTGTTAAATTTTCTTCGTCGAAACCAAAAGCAAAATAATCATCTGTAGTATTTGGCGGGAAATAAACGATAAATTCTGTATAACTTGTCGATGGAACGTTTATTGTTTTAAGCAATGTCTTTTTAGCTCCTGCAGTTGTTCCATTCATCGAATAGATATATAGATTTGTGGAATAATTTCCCGAAAAATTGTTTCTCGCGGAAAAACGCAGACGTTTCATACCTTTCCCAAGGTTATCCGTTTCGGGAGAAATAAGCAGGGACTCACCACTAAAGGTTGTACCCGACTGCCCGGGACGATAGGTATAAAAATGCTTGGATCCCGTTTTCGGACTTGTTGTATACGTATATCCGTAAACCGAAGTAGATGTTGCGGTTTTCAGATACGTCCAACATATAGGTACCGTATTGTTTGTGGAGGATCCTGTAGTGGCACTTTCAAAACCTTCGAAGAAATTTCCTGTTATAACAACACAGTCCGTATTGAATTTAGCAGGGTACATCGTCCATATTCCGGAAGAATTTCCACAAATGCTGCGCACGTATACGTAATATACGGTTCCCCCTGTTAATCCGGTGATGTTTGCACTTGTTCCTGTAACAGTTGCTGTTTTTACAAGCCCGTTTGGCCCGGAACCGGCATCTCCTGAAGTCCTGATTTCATATTCATAACCTGTAACGCCTGTTGCCAATGACGGGCTCCATGAAATGGTTGCGGTTGTTCCTGTTATATTACTTGCCTGGATATCCAACGGAAATATACACGGTGACAAATCTTCGTAATAAATATCGTCAATATAGAAATAAGGATATTGACTAGGAGTTGTATGCTCCAGTGCAAAAGCAAAATAATCATCCGTTGTCACCGGTAAGGGTACTATATATTCCGTGAAAGAGGTATTATACGGAACAGGAAACTCAAGTATTTTGGTTTTCGTGGCGGTATCTGTAGTACCGTCCATACTGTACACTACAAGTTTTGGAGTATAGGAAGACGTAGGATTCCGTACTGAGAAACGCACCTGCTTGGTACCATTTCCTAAATTATCTGTTTCAGGTGATATAAGCAACATATCCCCACTGGCAGTTGTCAGCGGATATCGGGTCATGTAGTAGGATCTGTTCCCTGTTTTTGAATAAGAACTGGATACGTACGCGTAGTTATACTGATAGTTCGTAGTATTGAGTCTCGTCCAGCAGTCCGGTACAGTCTGGTTAGACGAACTACCGGTTGGGGTTGTTTCGAATCCTTCAAAAAATGCCGTTGCAGCTGCCAGTTGGGCCACAGAAACAACATTGGAAGTATTGCTGTTCCCACTTGTATTACAGGTTACAACAAAACGATAATCTGTAGATGCGGTTTGTCCCGTTACCGTGTAAGAAGTACTGTTAGCCCCTCCAATATTGGTAAAGGTATTGGCTCCTTGAGGGGAACTCTGCCACTGATAAGTCATATTTCCCGCAATAGTTGCATTTGCTGCAGACAAGGTAAAAGGCTGGCTGTTACATGCTCTTGTTGTTGCAGATGCAGTACCGGCCGTCGGTGTTCCCGAACACGGCGGAAGTGCAACTATATTTACTTTGTAATCGTGAGTTTCTCCCCATGAATAGGAAGTACACGGATCAACGCCGGTACTGTTGTATACTACGCGTACGCGCATTCTGTGAATACCAACCGGCGCGGTAAGCGGAATAGTTATGGAACCTGTAGCAAAAGCAGGACTTTCGTCCAACGGAAGATCGGCCAACAACTTTTCTGTACTTTCAAACGTTCCGTTGTCGTTAAAATCAATCCATATACTTGCCAGCTCGTAAGTAGGCGAGCCATATGTAGTATTGATCTTCACCGGGTAAGACTGACTCTGCATAAGGTTCACAGGAGTAAACGCAGCAGTATTGTCCAGATAACTTCCGGTATTACATCCCGTATTAAGGTCGCTGATAACAGATGTACCTTCACCCGTTATCACAAAACTGTTCAGGTCGTCACCAACGGTACAACCCGTACTGTAAGCAGGTGTACAATATGTCTGCGCATGAGCCTGCAGAAAAGGTACACAAAGAAACAGCAGCAGCATCAGGGTCTGTAACCACCGTATCTTTAGCCTTGGTAATTGTGTAATTTTTCGCATAAAGAAATAAATTTATAACTGATTAATTGATTGATAAACTTAAATCTTTTTTTTGGATATCTTAAAACAAAATTAATTTTTTTTTAACTTTTAACATATAATAATTCAATTTCCTTCCTACATTATTTTCTTTTTTAACAAAAAAAAAGCCACCCAATAAATTGGATGGCTTTTTATATTTTTCAGGCTTTTAACAAAAAACCGGAATTCACTTTAATTATTCAACAGGTATACTGATATTAGAAATTCAGATCAACTTCCTGTTTTACTTCCTGTGTTCCTACAACAATATGGTCGTACTGACGCATACCTGTACCTGCAGGGATTCTGTGACCTACAATAACGTTTTCTTTCAGTCCAGATAACGTATCTACCTTACCGGCAACAGCTGCTTCGTTCAATACTTTGGTCGTTTCCTGGAACGATGCTGCCGAAATGAACGATTTTGTCTGTAACGAGGCACGTGTGATACCCTGAAGAATAGGAGTTGCCGTTGCCGTAATAACGTCACGAGCCACCACCAGATTCTTGTCTTCTCTTCTAAGGATCGAATTCTCGTCGCGTAATTCACGTACCGAAATAATCTGTCCTTCCTTCAGAACGGATGAATCTCCTGCATCTTCCACGACCTTCATTCCGAACAAACGATCATTTTCACGCATGAAATCATCTTTGTGAACCAATTGCTCTTCAAGGAACAAGGTATCTCCGGCATCCTGTATCTGTACCTTACGCATCATCTGACGGATCACAACCTCGAAGTGTTTATCGGAGATTTTCACCCCTTGTAAACGGTATACTTCCTGAATCTCGTTTACAAGGTACTGCTGTACGGCAGAAGGTCCCTGGATTCTTAAGATATCGTCCGGTGTAATAGCCCCGTCCGATAAAGAAGTTCCTGCTTTCACAAAGTCATTCTCCTGAACAAGGATCTGATTTGATAACTTCACAAGGTATTTGCGTGCATCATCGTCTCCTGATTTAGGCGTTACCACAATTTCACGGTTACCGCGTTTGATTTTTCCAAACGACACCACTCCATCAATCTCTGCAACAACTGCAGGGTTAGATGGATTACGGGCTTCAAGCAACTCGGTAATACGAGGTAAACCTCCTGTAATATCCCCCGCTTTGGAAGATTTACGCGGAATTTTCACCAACACCTTGCCGGCTTTAATCTTTTCTCCGTCGTTTACCATTAAGTGTGCACCTACCGGTAAGTTGTACGAACGGATCAATTCTCCGTCTTTGTTATAGATCAATAAGGTAGGAACAAGTTTTTTATTTCTCGATTCTGTAATTACTTTTTCCTGGAAACCTGTCTGCTCATCGATCTCCACCATAAACGTCTGGTTTTGTTCGATGTCTTCGTACGCAACCTTACCTGTAAACTCAGATACGATTACCCCGTTATATGGATCCCACTTACAGATTACAGTACCTTCTTCCACAACCTGTTTGTCGTGAACATAAATAGTCGATCCATAAGGAATATAGTGTGTATTCAGAACAATACCTGTGTTCAGGTCAACAAGCTTTAACTCTGTTGAACGTGAAATCACAATATCAATTTCATTTCCTTCTGCATCCTCACCTTTTACTACTTTTAAATCTTCAATTTCCAAACGTCCTTTGAACTTCGTAGTAATCGTTGAAACTTCGGAGATGTTACCTGCGGTACCTCCCACGTGGAATGTACGTAATGTTAACTGCGTTCCAGGCTCACCAATAGACTGAGCTGCAATTACTCCAACTGCTTCTCCCAACTGGGCCATACGGTTCGTTGCCAGGTTACGTCCGTAACATTTTACACAGATTCCCTGATCAGCCTCACATGTAAGTGCCGAACGTACTTCAAGTTTTTCAAGAGGTGATGCATTGATTTTAGCTGCATGTACTTCATTAATCATTTCACCTGCCGGAACAATTACCTCGTTCGTTAACGGGTTAACGACATCATCGATCGTTACGCGACCCAATACACGCTCACCTAATGATTCAACGATCTCCTCGTTCTTTTTCAACGCTTCAAAGTCGATACCTCTTAGTGTTCCGCAATCCTCAGAATTGATGATCACATCCTGGGCAACGTCATGTAAACGACGTGTTAGGTATCCGGCATCGGCCGTTTTCAATGCCGTATCGGCAAGACCTTTACGGGCACCGTGCGTTGAAATAAAATATTCCAAAATCGACAAACCTTCCTTAAAGTTCGAAAGAATCGGGTTCTCAATGATATCTCCTCCTGAAGCTGTCGATTTTTTAGGTTTTGCCATCAATCCACGCATACCTGTTAACTGACGGATCTGTTCTTTGGATCCACGGGCTCCTGAATCAAGCATCATGAATACCGAGTTGAACCCTTGCTGGTCTTCCCTGATATTCTTCATAGCCAGCTCGGTCAGCATGGCATTGGTTGATGTCCAGACGTCGATCACCTGATTGTAACGTTCGTTGTTGGTAATAAGTCCCATGTTATAGTTCATGGTAATAGCTTCTACCTGATTGTTCGCGTCATCAATCATTCCCTGTTTCTGATCCGGGATCTTGATATCACCTAAAGAGAACGACAATCCTCCTCTGAATGCATATCCATATCCCATATCTTTCATATCGTCAAGGAATTTAGCAGTTGTAGGAACATCCGTAACAGCTAAAATCTTCCCGATAATATCTCTTAACGACTTTTTCGTCAATACTTCATTTATATAACCCGCAGCTTCCGGAACCACCTCGTTGAACAGGATACGTCCTGCTGAAGTTTCGATGATCTGGTACACCAGTTCTCCATCGGCATTGAAGTCTTTTGCACGTACTTTTACCGGTGCATTCAGATCCAGTCTGCCTTCGTTGATGGCAATGTGAACCTCTTCTGCCGAATAAAATGTCAGCCCTTCTCCTTTGATGATATGGTCAGGTGTTGATCTGCGGATTTTCGTCATATAGTACAATCCAAGTACCATGTCCTGAGAAGGTACCGTAATCGGTGCTCCGTTCGCAGGGTTCAGGATGTTGTGAGAAGCCAGCATCAGCAACTGTGCTTCAAGGATTGCCTCAGGTCCAAGCGGTAAGTGAACCGCCATCTGATCCCCGTCGAAATCCGCGTTGAATGCCGTACATACCAACGGGTGTAAACGAATCGCCTTACCTTCGATCAGTTTAGGCTGGAAAGCCTGGATACCCAAACGGTGAAGCGTAGGAGCACGGTTAAGTAATACCGGATGTCCTTTGATCACGTTTTCAAGAATATCCCATACCACCGGCTCTTTTTTATCGATGATTTTCTTCGCCGATTTAACCGTTTTCACGATACCGCGCTCAATAAGCTTACGGATCACGAAAGGTTTGTATAGTTCAGCAGCCATGTCCTTAGGAAGACCACATTCGTATAATTTCAATTCAGGACCTACAACAATTACCGAACGGGCAGAATAATCCACACGTTTACCTAACAAGTTCTGACGGAAACGTCCCTGTTTCCCTTTTAACGAGTCAGATAATGATTTTAACGGACGCTGTGATTCTGTTTTAACAGCAGTTGCTTTACGTGTATTATCGAACAAGGAATCTACAGCTTCCTGTAACATACGTTTTTCGTTACGTAAGATTACTTCCGGTGCCTTGATTTCCATCAATCGTTTTAAACGGTTGTTACGGATGATAACACGGCGGTAAAGATCGTTCAAATCTGATGTTGCAAAACGACCTCCGTCAAGCGGTACCAACGGACGTAATTCAGGCGGAATAACCGGAACAACTTTTAGAATCATCCACTCAGGACGGTTTTCTCTGTTCAGGTTTGATTCACGGAAAGCCTCTACAACCTGTAAACGTTTTAAAGCCTCTGTTTTACGTTGTTTGGATGTTTCGTTATTGGCGGCATGACGCAACTGATAAGAAAGGGCATCCAAATCGATACGCTCCAACAAATCCATGATACATTCAGCACCCATTTTGGCGATGAATTTATTCGGATCGTTGTCATCGAGGTACTGGTTTTCCATAGGAAGGGTATCCTGAATATCCAGATACTCATTCTCTGTCAGAAAATCAAGTCGGTTCAGTGTCTCTCCATCAGGACGTTTGGCAATACCTGCCTGAATCACCACATATTTTTCATAGTAAATGATTTCATCCAGTTTCTTAGAAGGCAATCCCAGGATATATCCGATCTTGTTAGGTAAAGAACGGAAATACCAGATGTGTGCAATAGGCACCACAAGGTTGATATGCCCTACTCTGTCGCGACGTACTTTCTTCTCTGTAACTTCAACTCCACAACGGTCGCAGACAATTCCTTTATAACGTATTCTCTTATATTTTCCACAAGCACATTCATAATCCTTAACCGGACCGAAAATACGCTCACAAAATAAACCATCGCGCTCTGGTTTGTGCGTACGATAGTTAATGGTTTCAGGTTTCAAAACCTCTCCTCTCGATTCGGCTAAAATCGATTCCGGAGATGCTAATCCGATAGAGATCTTATTAAATCTTTTAACGGTATTATTTTTATCTTTATTTTGTTTCATGGTAAAACCCTTTACTTTTAAAGCTTTTGTAATAGAATGATGCTTTTTCAAGCATCATTCGTAATACGATGTTATTCCTCTAATCTGATATCTAAACCAAGTCCTTTTAATTCATGCATTAATACATTGAACGATTCTGGTAATCCTGGTTCCGGCATCGGCTCCCCTTTTACGATTGCTTCGTAAGTTTTGGCTCTACCAATAACGTCATCCGATTTAACAGTCAAGATTTCACGTAGTGTAGCAGATGCACCGTAAGCTTCAAGAGCCCAAACCTCCATCTCTCCAAAACGCTGACCTCCAAATAACGCTTTACCTCCTAAAGGCTGCTGCGTAATTAAAGAGTACGGACCAATAGAACGTGCGTGCATCTTATCGTCAACCATGTGCCCTAATTTCAGCATGTAGATAACTCCTACCGTTGCTTTCTGGTCGAAGCGTTCTCCTGTACCTCCGTCATACAGATACGTATGCCCGTAACGTGGAACACCTGCTTCATCGGTCAATGCATTGATTTCTTCTAAAGAAGCACCGTCGAAAATTGGTGTTGCATATTTTTTACCTAATTTTTTACCTGCCCATCCTAACACGGTCTCATAAATCTGACCGATGTTCATACGCGATGGTACCCCAAGCGGATTCAGTACGATATCTACCGGTGTTCCGTCTTCAAGGAACGGCATGTCTTCATCGCGGACAATTTTTGCAACGATACCTTTGTTACCGTGACGTCCTGCCATTTTATCCCCAACACGTAATTTACGTTTTTTGGCAATGTAAACTTTTGCAAGTTTAAGGATTCCTGACGGCAGCTCATCTCCAACTGTAATCATAAACTTCTCACGGCGCAATACCCCCTGAATATCGTTTAACTTGATTTTATAGTTGTGGATCAGGTCGGTAATCATTTCATTGGTATGCTCGTCCGTTGTCCACTGTCCTTTCGTTAAATGTGTAAAATCTTCGATTGCATGTAACATTTTCAGTGTGAATTTCTTCCCTTTCGGCAATACTTCTTCACCTAAATCGTTCATTACACCCTGTGATGTTTTACCATTTACCAAATGGAATAATTTATCTACCAAACGCTCTTTCAATTCGTTGAACTTCACTTCGAACTGGGTATCCAGCAAAGCGATATCCTCTTTGTCTTTAGAACGTTTACGTTTGTCTTTTACAGCACGTGCGAATAGTTTTTTATCTAAAACAACACCGCGTAATGACGGAGACGCTTTTAACGAAGCATCTTTAACGTCACCTGCTTTGTCACCAAAGATTGCGCGCAATAATTTTTCTTCCGGTGTAGGATCTGATTCACCCTTCGGAGTAATCTTACCAATAAGAATATCACCAGGTTTTACTTCCGCCCCGATACGGATCATACCGTTTTCGTCAAGGTCTTTGGTAGCCTCTTCCGAAACGTTCGGAATATCGTTTGTCAACTCTTCCGATCCCAGTTTTGTATCACGTACTTCAAGCGTATAGTCATCGATATGGATTGATGTAAAGATATCGTCACGCACAACACGCTCAGAAATCACGATCGCATCCTCAAAGTTATACCCTTTCCATGGCATAAACGCTACCTGTAAGTTACGTCCAAGTGCCAATTCTCCGTTTTGTGTCGCATATCCTTCACATAGCACCTGTCCTTTTGTAACCCGGTCACCCTTGCGCACAATCGGCTTCAGGTTGATGGAGGTACTCTGGTTGGTTTTACGGAATTTGATAAGGTTGTATGTTTTCTCATCAGAATCAAAACTTACGAGGCGCTCATCGTCTGTGCGGTCATACTTAATGATGATTTTCTGTGCATCAACATATACAACTTCTCCTTCACCTTCTGCATTAATAAGCACACGGGAATCGGTTGCCACCTGTTTCTCAAGACCTGTACCCACGATAGGAGACTCTGGTCTTAACAAAGGAACTGCCTGACGCATCATGTTCGATCCCATCAACGCACGGTTCGCATCATCGTGCTCCAGGAATGGAATCAACGATGCAGAAATAGAGGCAATTTGGTTAGGTGCAACGTCGGCATAGTTCAATTCCTTCGGTTCTACAACCGGGAAATCCGCATCCTGTTTTGCAACCACCCTGTCATCGGTAATGGTTCCGTCTGTTGCTACATTTATTGTAGCCTGAGCAATAAGTTTTTCTTCTTCTTCTTCTGCAGACAGATAAACCGGTTCTTCATTTAATTGAAGTACACCGTCGTTCACTTTACGGTATGGGGTTTCAATGAATCCCATATTGTTAACCTTCGCATATACAGCCAAAGATGAGATCAAACCAATGTTTGGTCCCTCTGGTGTTTCAATCGGACATAAACGTCCGTAATGCGTATAGTGAACATCTCGAACCTCGAACCCTGCTCTTTCACGCGAAAGACCTCCTGGCCCGAGAGCCGACAAACGTCTTTTGTGTGTAATCTCGGCCAATGGATTCGTTTGATCCATAAACTGGGAAAGCTGGTTGGTACCAAAGAACGAGTTAATAACCGAAGACAAGGTCTTCGCGTTAATAAGGTCAATCGGCGTAAACACCTCGTTATCGCGAACATTCATACGCTCGCGGATTGTACGGGCCATACGTGCCAGACCAACACCGAACTGAGCCGATAACTGCTCACCTACCGTACGTACGCGACGGTTTGAAAGGTGGTCAATATCATCTATCTCAGCTTTTGAGTTAATCAATTCAATAAGATACTTAACAATCGTAATGATGTCTTCTTTCGTTAACACCTGTTTATCGATCGGAGTATCTAAATTCAATTTCTTGTTCATTCTGTAACGACCTACATCACCTAAATTGTAACGTTGATCAGAGAAGAATAATTTATCTATAATACCCCGGGCTGTTTCTTCATCCGGAGGTAATGCGTTTCTTAATTGACGGTATATATATTCCACCGCTTCTTTTTCCGAGTTTGTCGGGTCTTTCTGAAGCGTATTGTGAATAATTGTATAATCAGCAAGATTACTGTCTTCTTTATGTAAAAGAATCGTTTTTACATCTGCTTCAATGATTTCCTCGATATTATCCTTATCCAGAACAATGTCACGATCTAAAATTATCTCGGTACGAGGAATTGTCACCACTTCTCCGGTATCCTCATCTACGAAGTCCTCATGCCAGATATTAAGTACCCGCGCAGCTAATCTGCGTCCAACATACTTTTTAAGTCCTGTTTTCGAAACTTTAACTTCCTCGGCAAGGTCGAAAATCTCTAGGATGTCCTTGTCTCTTTCAAACCCGATTGCGCGGAATAAAGTTGTTACAGGTAATTTTTTCTTACGGTCGATGTAAGCATACATCACACTGTTAATATCTGTCGCGAATTCGATCCAGGATCCCTTGAACGGAATAATACGCGCAGAATATAATTTTGTACCATTTGCGTGAAATGACTGTCCGAAGAAAACTCCAGGCGAACGGTGTAATTGCGAAACAACAACGCGTTCCGCTCCATTGATTACAAACGTTCCGCTAGGTGTCATATACGGTATAGTACCCAGATACACATCTTGTACGATGGTCTCGAAGTCTTCGTGTTCTGGATCTGTACAATATAACTTCAAACGTGCTTTTAGAGGAACACTATACGTTAAACCTCTGTCAATACATTCTTCAATTGAATAACGTGGGGGATCTACGAAGTAGTCTAAAAATTCCAATACGAACTGGTTGCGTGTATCCGTAATCGGGAAATTTTCCATGAAGGTCTTGTATAAACCTTCGTTACCTCTCTCATCTGATTTCGTTTCTAATTGAAAAAAATCTTTAAACGATTTTACCTGAATGTCTAGAAAATCCGGATAAGCAGGAATATTTTTCGTAGAGGCAAAATTTAATCTTTCAGTATGATTTGTAATCATCAATGGACAAAATTTTGATTAAAAATTAAATAGAATAATGCGCAAAAACTAATTATACGCAAAATGGTTTAGGCCATTGAGACAAAACTCAAGGCCTAAACCTAAAAAATTATAATATTGTGAGATTATTTTAACTCAACAACAGCACCAGCTTCTTCTAATGCTTTTTTCAATCCTTCTGCTTCGTCTTTAGAAATTCCTTCTTTAACGTTAGCCGGAGTTCCGTCTACTAAATCTTTAGCTTCTTTTAATCCTAAACCTGTTAATTCTTTAACAGCTTTAACAACAGCTAATTTAGAAGCACCAGCATCTTTCAATACTACTGTGAACTCAGTTTGCTCTTCTACAGCTGCCTCAGCACCACCACCTGCAACTACAACTGCTGCTGCTGCCGGCTCAATACCATACTCGTCTTTTAATATTGTTGCTAATTCGTTAACTTCTTTAACTGTTAAGCTAACTAATTGTTCTGCGAATTGTTTCAAATCTGCCATTTTTCTATCTTTTAATTTGATTTGTAAAATATAATAATTTATGTGCGTTCAATAGAACATTAAAAACGATACGTCGAAATGACTATTCTTCGTCTTTAAATTGATTTTTAAGAGCTGAAATAACTCTTTGAGCAGGTGACTGCAATAATCCGATGATATCTCCGATAAGTTCCTCTTTAGATTTAATTGCTACTAAAGCATCTAACTGGTTATCTCCGATGTAGATTTCTTCGTTAATGTATGCACCTTTCAATACAGGTTTTTCATTCTTTTTACGGAAGTCCTTGATGATTTTAGCCGGAGCGTTTGCAACCTCCCCGATCATAATGGCACTGTTTCCTTTCAAAATAGAAGGTAAATCTCCGTACTCTTTATCTGAAGCTTCCATTGCTTTACCAAGCAATGTGTTCTTAACTACTTCTAATTTAATTCCTGCTTTAAAACAAGCTCTACGTAAATCTGATGTAGTAGAAGCATTTAATCCAGAGATATCTGCAACATAAATAACTTTAGTGTCAGCTAACTGTGCAGTTAAATCTTGAATCGCAATTGATTTGTCTTCTCTAGTCATACTAAATATTTTTAACTACCAATTATACTGCTTTTGGATCTAAAGCAATAGCAGGACTCATAGTACTTGATATGTGAATAGACTTAATATAAGTACCTTTAGCTGCAGTTGGTTTTAATTTAATTAATGTTTGGATTATCTCAGCAGCATTCTCAGTAATTTGCTCTGCTCCGAAAGATACTTTACCGATTCCAGCGTGAACAATACCGGTTTTGTCAACTTTGAAGTCAATTTTACCAGCTTTTACTTCCTGTACTGCTTTTGCAACGTCCATAGTTACTGTACCTGTTTTAGGGTTAGGCATTAAACCACGAGGTCCTAAAACACGACCTAACGGACCTAATTTCCCCATTACAGCAGGCATAGTGATGATTACATCGATATCAGTCCAACCATCTTTGATTTTTTGCAGATAGTCATCTAAACCTACATGGTCTGCACCGGCAGCTTTTGCCTCTGCTTCCTTGTCCGGAGTAACTAATGCCAATACACGTACATCTTTTCCTGTACCGTGCGGTAATGTTACAACCCCACGTACCATTTGATTTGCTTTACGAGGATCAACTCCCAAACGTACTGCAATATCAACAGACTCATCAAATTTTGCAGAAGCAACTTCTTTAATCAATGCAGAAGCATCTTTTAAAGAATATAATTTGTTCTTCTCAATTTTCGATGCAGCCTCTTTTTGCTTTTTTGTTAATTTTGCCATTTCTTCTTTTCTTTAAAATTAAAAAGGAGCGTTTCCTGTAACCGTAATCCCCATAGAACGTGCAGTTCCAGCAACCATAGACATAGCTTTCTCAATTGTGAAAGCATTTAAGTCTGCCATTTTGTCTTCAGCGATTGCTTTTACTTGATCCCATGTGATGGAAGCTACTTTCTTACGGTTAGGCTGACCTGACCCAGATTTTAATTTTGCAGCTTCTAATAATTGAACAGCAGCAGGCGGCGTTTTAACAACAAAGTCAAAAGATTTGTCTTTGTAAACTGTAATCTGTACTGGTAAAACTTTTCCTGGTTTATCCTGTGTTCTAGCATTAAATTGCTTACAGAATTCCATGATGTTAACTCCAGCAGCCCCCAAAGCAGGTCCAACCGGTGGCGAAGGATTCGCAGCACCTCCCTTAACTTGTAGTTTAACTACTTTACTAATTTCTTTTGCCATTTTTAAAAAAATTTAGCACATCTTTCAGTTGGAAGCGATTGATGTGAATATGTAACAATTATAATTTCTCTACTTGTGTAAAACTCAGTTCCAATGGTGTTTTTCTTCCGAAAATTTTCACCATTACCTCGAGTTTGCGTTTGTCTTCGTTAACTTTCTCAATGGTTCCGTTAAATCCGTTGAAAGGTCCGTCTACAACTTTTATCGTTTCACCGATTTCATAAGGAATCAGCCCGCTTTCTACCGATACCGCCAATTCATCCACTTTACCCAGCATACGGTTTACTTCCGACTGTCTTAAAGGCACGGGATCACCACCTCTCGTTTCTCCAAGGAAACCGATCACTCCCGAAATAGATTTGATAATGTGGGGCAATTCTCCGGTTAAATTAGCTTCAATCATTACATATCCCGGAAAATAAATACGCTCTTTTGTAACTTTTTTCCCATCGCGTTGTGAAACCACTTTTTCGGTCGGAACCAGAACCTGAGACAGGTAATCTTCCATTCCCAAACGTACGATTTCACTTTCTATGTAACCTTTTACTTTATTTTCCTGACCACTAACTGCTCTAACTACATACCATTTTTTCACGCTATTCTCTGTCATTCCGTAGTCTTTTAAATTATGAATTTAAAATATTGAAGAAACCAGCAATAACTTTACCGAATGCCGTATCAACACCCCATGTGGCCAATGACAATACTACAGTAAAGATCCCCACAATGATTGTATAGCGTTGTACCTCTGCCCATGGAGTCCATGTTACATTGGATTTTAATTCCGTAAACGCATCAGATATGTAATTAAATACTTTAGCCATAAAATTTGATTTTGCACGGGTGGAGGGATTCGAACCCCCATCAACGGTTTTGGAGACCGCTATTCTACCCTTGAACTACACCCGTTTGTTAAAAAGTTGGCAGGTTATCTGCCAACTTAATGTATTTATTTAAACTTGTAATTAGTCTAAAATTTCAGTTACCTGACCAGCACCTACTGTACGACCACCTTCGCGGATAGCGAAACGTAAACCTACAGACAATGCGATTGGTTGTAATAAATCAACAGTGATTGTTAAGTTATCTCCAGGCATAACCATATCAGTACCTTCTGGTAACATGATCGTTCCTGTTACGTCAGTTGTACGTACGTAGAACTGTGGACGGTAGTTGTTGTGGAATGGAGTGTGACGTCCACCTTCTTCTTTTTTCAAGATATAAACCTCAGCTTTGAATTTAGCGTGTGGTTTAACAGATCCTGGTTTAACGATAACCATACCACGACGGATATCAGCTTTATCGATACCACGTAACAATAAACCTACGTTATCCCCAGCTTCTCCACGGTCTAAGATTTTACGGAACATCTCAACCCCTGTAATAGTAGAAGTTAATTTGTCAGCTCCCATACCGATGATTTCAACTGGATCTCCAGTATTAGCAATACCTGTTTCGATACGACCTGTAGCAACAGTTCCACGACCAGTAATTGTAAATACGTCCTCAACCGGCATTAAGAATGGTTTTTCATTATCACGTACTGGCTCTTCGATCCACTCATCAACAGCAGCCATTAAGCTCATTACAGTTTCAACCCATTTTGGCTCACCGTTTAATGCTCCTAATGCAGATCCCTGGATAACTGGTCCGTTATCACCATCATACTGGTAGAATGATAATAAGTCACGGATTTCCATCTCAACCAACTCTAACAACTCAGCATCGTCAACCATATCCACTTTGTTCATGAAAACAACGATACGAGGAATACCTACCTGACGACCTAATAAGATGTGCTCACGAGTTTGTGGCATTGGACCATCTGTAGCAGCAACTACTAAGATAGCACCGTCCATCTGAGCAGCACCGGTAACCATGTTCTTAACGTAATCCGCGTGACCTGGACAGTCAACGTGTGCATAGTGACGGTTAGCTGTTTGGTACTCTACGTGAGAAGTGTTAATTGTAATACCACGCTCTTTTTCTTCCGGAGCGTTATCAATTTGGTCGAATGATTTCGCTTCTGATAAACCTGCATCAGCTAAAACTTTAGTAATAGCAGCAGTCAATGTTGTTTTACCGTGATCTACGTGTCCGATAGTACCAATGTTTAAATGGGGTTTCGAACGATCAAAACTTTCTTTTGCCATGATTCAATTAATTTAATCTTAGTTATATAATTAGTGTTCAACTTTATTGAGCCAACGACGGGACTTGAACCCGTGACCTCTTCCTTACCAAGGAAGCACTCTACCGCTGAGCTACGCCGGCCTATTGTGGGGAGAGCAGGATTCGAACCTGCGAAGGTTTCCCAACGGATTTACAGTCCGTCCTCGTTGGCCGCTTGAGTATCTCCCCTCACCTGTTATTTTTACAACTTTTTTTGTTGAAGAGCCGATAGAGGGACTCGAACCCACGACCTGCTGATTACAAATCAGCTGCTCTAGCCAGCTGAGCTACATCGGCACTTAAAAAAAGTCCGCTATTTCTAACGGACTGCAAATATATATACTTATTTAAAAAAATAAAAGCTTTTTCCTATTTTTTTAAATTTTAATGCGCTTTTATTTTTTCTTTGCGTTTTACCAGCAAACGCTCCAAAGCGTCCACACCGCTATCTGTTGCTTCTTCAAACGATTTAGCCGTCTTTTTAACGATTAAATCATCTCCGGGAATCTTTACCAGTATGTCCACCGATTTATTTTCTTTGTCACTGGTATTTTCAGTATGCAAAGATACATCAATCCCCACAATTTTATCATAATATTGCTGTAATTTTTCTAAACGTTCGTTTATAAAATCAACCAATTTTCGATCAACGTTAAAATTAACTGCTTGAATGTTCACTTTCATAATCTATAATTTTAAAGGTTTATAAATCTTCATCATCAGAATTAAAACGCGGATGCGACCTGCTGTATACCTTTTTTAACTCAGCTAGACTTGTATGGGTGTAGATCTGGGTCGAAGAGAGGCTTGCATGCCCCAGCAACTCCTTTATCGTATTAAGATTTGCCCCGGCATTTAGCATATGTGTTGCAAAGGTATGACGCAATACATGCGGACTTTTTTTATCTTTTGATGTTATACCCCTAAAATAATTATTTATTAAATGATAAACAAATGTTTGATTTAAATTTTGACCGTTTTTTAACAAAAAAAGATTTTGATTCGGAACATACCCAAACTGCAGCTGCCGTTCTTTTACAAACACCGTCAAAACATCGGAAACACCTGACACAAGTGGCACTACTCTTTCTTTGGAACGCTTACCGAAAATCTTTACTTCATTACGATCCAGGTCAACATCATTGCATTTTATACCGATGAGTTCCGACTTTCTGATTCCCAACGCGTAAAACAACAGTATGATAACGTATTCCTGAAATCCGAAATATCCCTCTTTAAAATGGCTGCGTTCAATTGCCTTCATTTCATCTTCAGAAAACGGAACCTGTAACTTTTTCTGAATCCTTAATGATTTATGCCCCTCCAGCGGATATACCTCTATGGTTTTGGTTATATACAAAAACCGGAAATAACTTTTCAGAGAAGCGACCTTCCTGTTGATAGAACTGTTTTCCAGTCCTTCTGAAGACATAAGCACCATCCATTTTCTTATATGCCCATAACGCACCGCATCAGCCGCCGCTACATCACTGCCGGCAGATTCCCAGAAACGCTCCACATCCTTTACATAGGCATTTACGGTATGTAGAGAAAAATGTTTTTCCTTCAGAAGATATTCCCTGTACTGTCCTATAAATGTTTCCATAAAAAAAATCGCTAATCAAAGTTACCTTTAATTAGCGATTAAAAAAATATTTTTCAACTGTTTACTAGAACTCTACAGATTCTCTTAAACGTTGTACATATTGCGCTTTTTGTACTTGAGCTCTTTTTGTTACAGAAGGTTTCGTAAAGGTTTTACGATCTCTTAACTGACGTAACGTTCCTGTTTTGTCAAATTTTCTTTTGTAACGTTTTAACGCTCTATCAATATTTTCTCCGTCTTTAATTGGAATGATCAACATACTTTATACACCTCCTTTCGTTAATGGCTGCAAATATACGGTTATTTAAAAATAACAAACAAATAAAATGTCACTTTTTTTATCGACCTGTATTTCAACTAAAATTATCCTTTGAGTAAGTTTCTCGAAATCACAAGTTTCTGAATTTCCGTTGTTCCTTCTCCTATCGTACATAATTTTGAGTCGCGGAAGAATTTTTCAACAGGAAAATCCTTTGTATATCCGTATCCTCCATGAATCTGAATTGCTTCTGTTGCTACCTTCACGCACACTTCAGAAGCATACATCTTAGCCATGGCACCGGCTGTCGTTACCGGTTTATGATTGTTTTTGAGGTAGGCTGCCTTGTGCAACAACAACTCGGAAGCTTCGATTTCAGTAGCCATATCGGCAAGTTTGAACCCGATTGCCTGGAATTGTGAAATTGCTTTTCCGAACTGCTCGCGCTCTTTAGAATATTTTAAGGCGGCTTCATAGGCTCCTTTAGCGATTCCTAAAGACAATGCGCCGATAGAGATACGTCCTCCATCCAATATTTTCATTGCCTGGATAAATCCTTCTCCAACCTCACCCAAACGGTTTGCATCGGAAACACGGCAGTTGTCAAAAATAAGTTCAGCTGTTTCAGAAGCACGCATTCCCAATTTGTTTTCTTTTCGTCCGGAACTGAATCCCGGTGTTCCTTTTTCAACTACAAATGCAGTCATTCCACGTGAATCGCCTTTCTCTCCGGTACGGACAATTACTACGGCCACGTCTCCTGAGATGGCATGTGTAATAAAGTTCTTGGCACCGTTAATCACCCATTCTTCTCCGTCTTTAACCGCCGTTGTAGCCATTCCTCCTGCGTCAGATCCTGTATTGTGCTCTGTAAGTCCCCAGGCACCGATCCATTCTCCTGTTGCCAGTTTAGGAATCCACTTTTTTTTCTGTTCTTCGTTAGCGAATGTTAGAATATGATTTGTACACAATGAATTATGAGCTGCTACCGACAATCCTATTGAAGAATCAACTTTGGAAATTTCTTCTACAACTGTGATGTATTCGTGATAGCCTAAACCAGACCCGCCTAATTCTTCCGGAACCAACACCCCCATATAACCCATTTCTCCGAGTTTTTTGAACAATTCAACAGGAAAAATCTGTTCTTCGTCCCATTTCATGATATTCGGTCTGATTTCTTTCTCTGCAAAGTCTCTGATCGATTGCGCGATCATCGCCTGCGTTTCGTTGTATTCAAAGTTCATTTCTGATAGTTTTACGTTCGTTTTTTGCTTATTTATCTAAAAATCCAAATATAACTTAATTATATTTAATTTGTCAAGTGGGAAATTATTAATTTTTTCTAAATCTTCAATTTTAATCGGTTCATCCTGTTTGCTTCTGAATATGAGAATTTCGCGGGCAAGATAATTTCCGATATAGGGCACTTTTGCAAGTTCTTCCTTTGTTGCGGTATTAATATTGGTCTTTTTGATGAGAACCGGCTTCTTTACGGCAACACCTTTTTTTAAAGCGTGTAAGGTTTCAGGTCGCAATCCTTTAACGAAATCAAGTTGCTGTACCGAGATAAAACCTCCAAGCCGCTCCCGTTCGTCCAGGATGATTCGGGCAGTATAGTCACCAACTCCCCTGACCCCGATAAGTTCATCAAATCCTGCAGTATTCAGATCAACCCGGCTTCTAACAGTTTCTTCTCTATCATGCTTTGGTGTTTTTGTCCATTCGGGAAATTTAAAAAAAGGCTCAAGCTTTGCAAGCAATTCATCTGAAATACCGGTCACTTTCTGGAAATCACGGGCTGAATTCACATAATTGCCCGCATTTCGAAATTTTAGCAACCGGTCTATCTCTTCCACACTCATTCCCAGTCTGAAACCTTTGGCATCACTTATGTAATTTGGATTAAAAGGTTGCATAACCGTTTTTTTCAATGCCAATTTCTTTAAACTGTCCAGTTCTTTCAGCACTTCTGCATCTGCTCTTTTAACATGTTTGGCAAAGCTGCCCGTATGCTTCCTTGCCATAAACAAAACACCCTGCAGCACCACAATCATAACCACCAGGAGTATAATTGCCAGACGCTGCTTTTTATTCAGATAGGGCACTTCCAATTTCATCTGTTCATAAGTTTAATACCTATCTCGCAATTCAGGCATCTCTTCAAATCGCAGTAATTCTTTTTTAGAAAAAGCACCGACTGGCTGTCAAAGGAAGAGTCAACCAGCACATTAAGCTTTTTAAATATTTCGGTTACGGCATTTTTTTCAAATACGATAGACTGATAATGCTGCAGTATCTCGTCTATTACATCATTTCCCAATTGTTCATGGTACACATACTGAAACGGGAGGATTGTATTGATGAGAATAAGGTTATAGAAAGACTGAGCCACCGTCTTTTTTCTTTCTCTGTGCTCTTTTCCGAACACGTAGTGGGAATCCCAGTAAGAAGATGCCCTGGCTCCAAGTAAGCGGTTATTTGTACACAGCGTTTCCGGATTGCGGATGAGATCAAACAAAAAGGGTTCATGGTAAAGAAACGAAGCAAACTGGGTCAGACGGATCGTAGGAAAATTATCGGGTCTCAGCTTAAAAAACGTTGTTTTAACCATTGCTTTTTTTAGCCCGTATTTTTGCTGCAGATACGTATAGGTCTTACGCAACAGTTTCAGATAAAAATCCTCACTGTCACCTTCCAGTAACCCGGCTGTTCCAAGAAGTAACGCCTCAAGATGCAGCAAATCAACCTGCTCTTTACGAATCACTTTCAAAGGTACTGCACAGGCTACTTCATAAAAGGCTTCATTATTAATGTTAAGCCCGAAACTTCGAAGCAGTATTCTATAAAAGGCTTCCTCCCAGTTATTACCAGTTTTTTTTAATTCGGCCACAATACGGTTTGTGAACTGCTCCAAACGTTCAATCATGAGCTTTTCTTTCCATATAAGCCAGTCAAAAGAAGTAAAATGTTGAATATGATCTTCACAAAAAAGATATTTCGGATGCAGTTTAAACTGGTTATAAGCTTCAAAAACACTTTCAGACACATAGTCCTTTAAAACGAGTGTCGGGATTTCGGTCCCGTTACTTCGTACGACAGACAAATCGTTGTTCCACACAACATGAAGTATGACATTCTCATATGCCGGGTCTATTTCATGGTGATGCGCATACCAGTCGGAAGTATTTACATGCATTTCCACTGTACCGGCCCAAAGCTGATGGTCGATATAAATCTGGGCATTAAAAAAATCTGGGCCCTCCGTTCCTAAATAAAGGCCAAAATCTTTTACGACGACTTCATTTCCCTGAACCGTCCTTAACAAGGTAGTATTAAGCTTTTTAAACCTCCACACATAATGTAAAAAATCTTCTTTCATATTGAAAAAGCTTTATATAAATGTAAGCTAAAAATTTGAAAACTCCTAATATTCAGTACATTTGCAAAAACCGTCCTTTATGAAAAGTATACTACTTTTTTTACTTCTGGCTGCACAGGCAGCCGTTTCACAAAACCAACAGTATAAAATTACCTACACTGAAAAATACAATGGGAAACCCATTAACGAAACTCAGAATACGGTTGTTTATGCCGACCGTAATACGGCACTCATTACACATAACGGGTTTGCAGCAGCTGCCGTTTATCCTAAGCAGCAGCTGGTTGTTAACCACGAAAAAGGAACCATTGCAACCCAGGCTTTTCTAGACAGTTCCAGAATCATTTCTTCAATAGATTCCACTTCCATAAAAAAGCAAAATATTTTAATAACAGACGAAACGGACCATATTCTTGGATACAAAGTAAGAAAGGCTACCACGTCTATCAATTCAAACACCATTCATCTCTGGTTTACCACCGAACTGCCGGTTAAGGCCGCACCCAACAGTCTCGGGATCACACTTGGAACTGTACTGCGGTACACCCGGAATAACGATTATGTTATGGAAGCACAAGCTGTAGAAAAACTGAGAAAAAAAGAATACATATCACTGAACACCTTACAGGGAAGTGCCGTAGATGCATTAACCTATCAGGACATGCTGATGAAAGCCCGTTTTACAACTATTCCTGTTTTTCGCAATGAAGTCATCAGCTTTAACGAGGCGAATGTTTCCAATGATTCTGTTTTCAAATTTGCAAACGGTACCGTTGCACTCCGGAAAATCACATTTCCTAAAATTGCTAAAGGATCACAGGTATTCCTTGATGTAAGAGAACAGGCGAACGGTGATGCCTATGACAGAACCGGTTCTGTTTTTGCCATATTACCAGGTGACAACAGGTCAACCTTTTTAACGGGGTTAACCAACGGCATTGCAACCCTGCCCGTATACGACAACGGAACTTCGAAGAAGTATCAGGGCATCGTTTCTACCGACATTTATGACGCTCCACTGGAACTGATGCGCTTCTTCACTCCTTTCGGGGTATACCATTTCAATCACATCAAACTCAAAAACAAAGAATGGCGCGACTGGGTCGATTACAGACAGGATATATCGGAATTCGGACAATTGTTTTCGGAAAAAGAAGTTTACATCGGTATTTTCATAGGCAATTACGATAAAGGCGGACACAAAGTTTCAACCAACATCACCATCCATCCGAACGACACCAGCCTGTTTCCTGATAAAACGGTCAAACCTCTGTTCAATACCACTAATGTAATGGAAATGGCCGGGCAGGAATACCCGATACTGTTTGAGGATGCAAAAACATTAAAGTTAAGCTTTCAGCTTGATACTGATCTGGACCAGGCTTACCTGCGCTATATAGCAACGGGACACGGAGGCTGGGAAAACGGAGATGAGTTTGTTCCCAAAGAACACGAGATTTATATTGACGGTGTATTAGTCCAGAAACTTATCCCGTGGCGGACAGATTGCGGGTCTTACCGCCTGGACAACCCTGCTTCAGGAAATTTCTCAAACGGGCTGTCAAGTTCCGACCTTTCAAGGGCAAACTGGTGCCCGGGAACCGTTACGAATCCGTTTTATATTCCGTTAAGCAAACTTAAAAAAGGCGCGCACACACTTGAATTAAAAATACCACAGGGATTAAGAGAAGGGAACAGTTTTAGTTATTGGAACGTTTCGGGTGTACTTATCGGCAAATAAAAAAAACAGGACGAAAAATGTCCTGTTTTTTATTTATCTCTTAAGTTAAAGATTACTTTATAGAATTGATGATATCGTATTTTGTGATGATATGATATTTACCGTTTCCCAGGTCAACCAATACGGCATTATTGTCTTTTGTAATAAGTTTAGACACTTCCTCAACCTTAGCCTTACGTGAAACAACCGGATAAGGTTGTCCCATGATTTCCTTAATCGGGGTATCTGCCACATTTGAATCATTCAAAAATGCCTGCAACAGGTTCGCATCTTCGAGAGAACCTACAAAACCGTCTTTATCGACTACCGGGATCTGAGAAATCTTATACTTACGGATACGGTCCAGCGCATGCGACACCAGTTCTTCTGTACGAACCACTACAAGCGGTTTTTCTATATGATCTTTAATTAGATCTTCTGCCGTCACAATCTGCTCGTCGAGATATCCGCGCTCACGCATCCAGTCGTCATTGAATATCTTCCCTACATAGCGCGATCCTGAATCGTGAAACAGCACCACTACAACGTCGTCTTCCTTAAGCTCATCTTTCATCTGCAACAATCCTTTGATTGCCGAACCTGAAGACATCCCTACAAAAATCCCTTCCTCCAGGGCCAGTTTTCTGCAATATACCGCAGCATCCTTATCGGTTACTTTAGTAAAATGATCAATAACAGAAAAATCAACGTTCTCCGGCAGTATGTCCTCTCCGATTCCTTCCGTTACATATGAATAAATTTCATTCTCGTCGAATATGCCTGTTTCATGATACTTTTTAAATACCGATCCATATGTATCGACTCCCCAGATCTTAACCCCGGGATTTTGTTCTTTAAGATATTTACCTACCCCGGATATCGTTCCTCCGGTTCCCACACCTACAATAAAATGTGTCACCTTTCCATTGGTCTGTTCCCAGATTTCCGGACCTGTCTGTTCGTAATTGGCCTGGGCATTGGACGGATTATCGTACTGGTTTACGTACCAGGCATTAGGAGTTTCTTCGGCCAGACGTTTCGAAACCGAATAGTATGAACGCGGATCTGCAGGCTCCACATCTGTAGGACAAACCACTACACGGGCACCTACGGCACGGAGAATATCCATTTTTTCCTTTGATTGTTTATCCGTGATTACACAGATAAGCTTATACCCCTTTACTATAGCAGCCAGCGCAAGGCCCATGCCGGTATTTCCGGAAGTTCCCTCGATGATGGTTCCGCCTGGTGTTAATCTTCCGTCTGCTTCTGCATCTTCTACCATTTTAAGAGCCATACGGTCTTTACACGAGTGTCCGGGATTAAAATATTCTACTTTTGCGAGTACCTTACAAGGCAAATCAGCAACTATTTTATTTAACTGGACCAACGGTGTATTCCCGATTGTTTCCAATATATTGTGAGCATATTTCATAATTCATTTATTAATTAGACAAATTCCCCGGAAAGAAACGAACCTTCCGTTGTAAGAACTGCTGACAAAGATACAAATCGTTCTTTAAAAAGAAAAAGTTGTGGCTTGCACAACTTTTTAATTAAAGAAATTCCATTTTATACCTAAGCGAAACGTAAGATCCCTATAGGCATATGTTGGTGTATTATAGTAGTTATACCCGGTAAAAGCCGCATTAAAATGAGCTACGTTCACATAAATCTGTGCTGTTTTAATTTTAGCATTGAGAAAAAAATCGAGCACGGGAAAATTACCCACCTTTATACGATCCTGAACTACAAAATCCCCTATCACCGGATGGTATTCATTTGCATAGTATCTGGTAAAATAATTCAATACAATTCCGGTCTGGAAATACAACGCCTTGTTAAATATATGATCGGAATAATAAATGGTATTTCGCGTTACGATTTGGGGTACATTGAGTATATCATCGTCCTGCACTACCTGCTGAAACATGACCGTATTATCAAAAGCCCATTTCCCATAAACAAACTCCTTACGCGCTTTCGCCATAAAATAATTAATCGGTTTGCCGTATTGCTTAGGTGAAACAATCAGCTGTTCAAAACGTCCGTCTGCATCCACAGCAACTGCATCATTCGAGAAGTACAACTTATCGTTTATCATCTGGTAGGTTGAAGACAACTCAATATAAGGTGTCTTTATTATTGCAGAAAGTGTATTGATCTTCTCATTTGAAAAATCCTTGAACCAGTTGAATTCCGTGTAATCACTTTGAAAAAGCTGGTAAGTGTAATCGGGAATCCTGCTTTCCAAGCGATAAGTTGCCTCCACTCCATACTTCTCGTTAAGATTAAAGGCTGCGTTTATCTTTACATCTGTCAGCGCACGTCCTATTACCGATTGCTTAACGTTCAGATCGGCCACCACCTTTTCTTTATTTAAAAAATAGGATCCTCCCAAGGTAACGATTTCATCTTTCAGGCGGTTCGGAATTTTCGTATTATCACTTGTAAATACTATTGATTCGTATTCATGACTGAAATTGTAAACTCCTGCACTTACTGCAAACAATCCAATCGCTTTGGAATCAAAAGCCACATCAAACGTATTTTCAAAACGCCTGTGCCTTAGCTTGTCATGAATTCCTGAAGAAAATGACTTTCCAAAATAAGGAACCTGGTTATTAAACGGATTGGAATTAATCTGCTGATAAAGATTTGAAAAATACTCATAGGTGAACTGATGGCGAATAAGCGCCCTGTTGGTCTGCGATTTGTTAAACTGGAAACTATGATCAAAATAAGTACGCAGCCCTTTAAACAAGGTTATGGCATCCCGCATCTGCAAACTTATCTGTTCCCTGTTATCATATGGTGCATCCGATGTATTAAATTCATTCACGTTCAGCATCCCTCCATTTTCTTCCTGAGTCATATCCTGGAATGTAATGTGATTCTTGAACTGGTACCGCTTATCTTTGGTATAATAGCTAGAACCTATCCTGAAATTCCCATTCGAAACCAATTGGGAAAGATATTTCCCCTGGGAACGAAGTCCGCGGTATCCGATAAAAAAATTGAGCTGTTCCGAAGTATTAAGTGTGATGAATGCATCCAGATTCTGGCCTTTTCCCGTTACACTGCTGTAAAATGCCTCAGAGGCCGGGGTCGGAACCCTGTAGTAACTGATATCATCTCTGTTAAGGTATGAAAAACGACGTGCATTAAACCCTAAATTTATAATGTTGTCTATTTTTATATAATTGGGATCCAGAACCTGATAAGTCTGCCCGTCATTGTTAAAACCCAGGATCCCGAAAAGATCTTTTCTCAGATAATTAAACTCGTATTGTTTCTTGATACTCAATATAGTATCAAATCCCGAGGTCCCGGTCTTTTCATTAAATATTTTATAATCGCCTATAGGTGCAATGGTATCCCCTGTTTTGGTAATAATCTGTCGTACCTTGAGAGAATCAGGGTTTGCCGTATCTATAGCGGAAAAACGGTCTACAGAATTAATTGCTTTAATCCCCGATGAATTTATTTTCTTGGATGTACCCTTATCTGCTCTTTTTATCTGCGAAAATGCCGCAGAAGAAAACAACAGTATGAAACATAAAAAAAGACGCATAATGCTAAATTTAAACAAAAGTACATTTTTTTGACAAACTATATAACATAAAAAAGAGGTGCTGTTGCACCTCTTTTTAAAATATTTAAATCGACTGATTAATAACCAGGATTTTGAACCATTTTAGCATTAGATAACATTTCGTTTCTAGGAATCGGCAATGTTAACTTGTAATCTCTCGGTGCTAATTCACAAGCTCCGTTACGCTCACAGTCTTTCTCATCACGTTCGAAACCTACATTTGCTTTTTCACCGATACGTTTTACGTCTAAATAACGGTGTCCTTCAAAGGCGAATTCCATTCTGCGCTCATTTAAGATCGCTTTCCAAGCGCTTTGTGCGTTTGTAATAACAGGCATACCATTAGGCTCAGTTACACCGGAATCAGGATTCAATCTGGCTGTACGGATATTATAGATAATAGACTCGACATTAGAATAGTCTCCCACAGCAACAGTTCCGGTAATCTGACCTTTTGCAGCTCTGGCCTCAGCCAATGCTAATAAAATATCACTAAATCTGAATACCATCATATCGGCCTGCATACGGTTCTCTGCTCTTTCACGGTATTTACCTATAAACAACTTGTCATTTGCAATATATGCCGTTTGACTTAAACTTTTATAGTTAGCTTTAGCTTCTGAATCACTAAACAAATTTGTCTTGAAACGCACATCAGATCTTTCCAAATAAATATAATAAGGCACATCAAAATCATTTTTCAGTGCAGGATCATATACTGGTTGTCCGGTTTTTGTTGGATCCAATTTGTCGAATTCATTATACAAAGATCTTCCCATTTCAAAAGAAGTATTCCCTGAAGAACCAATCTGGTTTGTATACCAAATATCCGATATTGTATAAGATTGATTCACAGCTCTGCGCAATCTAAAAATGATCTCCGGATTATTTTTTTGCACGGTACTTCCTCCATTTTCCCACACCATATCTTCATCATTAAAACGATCTTTAACGTGATACATTTCAACATAATCATTACCAGTAGCTAATGTATGAATATTAGAATCAATTATATCACTTGCAATATCAATTACATTATCATAATCCTCAGTCATCGAATACAATTTTACCAACATGGCATCTAATGCTCCTTTTGTAATAAAATGATTTTCTGCAAGATTATAACCTTGGTCTCCATAGTATTTGTTGGCCTCAGCAATATCATCTTCAATGAATTTCTTGATATCAGCAACATTAGATCTTGGAATTGTAACATTCAGATCTGTATGCTCATAATCAAGCTTCATGATAGATAAACCAGCAGGATTTTTATAATCAGGTGTGTAATAAGAAAACAACACCAAATTACAATACGCTCTTAAACCGTATAACTCAGCTTTCGCTTTTTCAAATCTCTGACGGTTTGGAGACCCTTCTTCTTCTTTAACAATTAACCCATCTATTACTCTAAACAAACGGTTAATGTTGTTAATAGTTGTATAATTTCCGTACCATATTGATTCTGCATAACCATTCGTCGATAATAAAACGAAGTTATAGCTTCCATCGTTAATACCGGCACCACCGTTGTTAACACCTATACCCACTTCATCGGTAAATACGGTTTCAAACTTAATTCTTGTTTCCGTATTCAACATTCCGTAGATTCCACTTAAGGCTCTTTCTACCGACGCAACATCAGTAAAAACCTCAGATCCATCGGTAACGTATCCCGGCTGATCAATTTCATAAGCATCCTGACACGAAGTCAATAATGCAAATGCGCTAAATATCGTTAAAACTACTTTTTTCATTTCTCTTAAATTTTGTTTCTATTAAAACTGTACTTCAACACCAAATGAAACACTTCGTGGAGTTGGATATTGTCCAAAATCTAACTGTCTTGAACTTTCAGCATCCCAACCTTTCCATTTTGTCCATGTTAAAAGATTTTCTCCTTGTGCAAATACTCTTAAACCTGATAAATTAAGGAAGTCAAGATCGCTTTTCTTAAAGTTATATCCTACAGATATAAATCTCATACGGATATAAGAAGCATCCTTAACGTAAAAATCTGAATCAGATAATAATGCCTGTGTTTGCGAGTTTAATTTAGGGAATGAAGCATTTGTTTTGTTTGTAGATGACCATGCTCCGTTAATATCGTTTGACATATTAAATACACCTGCAAATCCAGGGGTTGTATACCAGTAATAATCGTTATCATATCTGTACACATCTTTAGCATAAGTAAAGTTTGCTGTTAAGAAGAACCCTTTGTGCTCTACATCAATTCCAAAACTTCCCTGGTATTTAGGCCACATCGTTTTTCCTGTCCAGAAGCGGTCATCATCCGTTGGATTTTTCGTTGTTCCCCCACCTTGCTTGTAATATAAAGCATCTCCAGACGCTACGTCAATTCCGGCAAATTTATAAAGATAAAACTCTGCAAAAGGCTGCCCTACTTTATAACCTGTAAGTCCATCACCGTTCAATGCAAAACCTGTTGCTTCAGGAATCTCCGTTACCGTATTTTTATTGTAAGATCCGTTAGCGCTTAACGTTATTCTTGTATTTTCTGTACGAACGATATCTCCTTGTAACATTAACTCAAGACCCTGGTTTTCCATTGATCCGAAGTTTGCATTAATTTCAGTTTGCCCGTTAATTGCAGATAATCTTCTAGCTAAGAACAAATCATCTGTATTTTTTTGGTAAACATCAAAAGTACCTCTTAACCTGTTATTGAATAATCCAAAATCCAATCCTACGTTACCTTGTGCAGTTGTTTCCCATTTTAAAGATTCGTTCGGTATCTGTGTTATGAATACAGAAGATTCTCCCAAATATCCAACACCAATTCCATATCTAGTACTGAAAAGGTTAGCTCCACCAAAATACCCGGCGTTAGTAATATCCTGGTTACCGGAAACACCATAAGATCCTCTAAGTTTCAAATCTGTGAAGATTGAATTCTCCATGAATTTTTCATTCGAGATGTTCCAACGACCTGCCACAGACCAGAAAGTACCCCATTGATTGTCTTTCGTGAAACGGAATGATGCATCACGACGAATAGTTGCGTCTAAACCAAAACGTTTGTCATAATCGTAACCAACAGTTCCGAAATAAGAGAACAATCCAGAATTAAATTTGTTTTTACCTCCTGTTACAGCATAGATATCATCACCTGGATTATCTGCAATCCATCCAGAACCTGTTCCAGGTGCGAAAAACAACGGATCAAAACCTCTTTTTGAAATCGAAGTACTGTTCAAATGTGCTTTGATATATTCTGTATAAAGCCCAACATTTACTGTATGTACATCGCTAAAAGTTTTTGAATATTTTAAACTTGCCGTATTATTAAATACAAAACGTTCTTCCAATGTCTCAGCATAACTTCCCGTGTACTTAACAGGATCTCCATTTGGATGCTCTTGCCCTTCAATAGATCTTCTTTGAGAATATCCTAACGGAGAATACCATGCTGTCTGGCTAATTGACTGATAGTCTACACCCGCCTGGTTTCCGATTGTAATATCATCAGATAACTTATAACTGATAGCTCCATTCAGATTCATTTTTAATTCATTTTGTCCATATCCAGTATACAACATACGGTTTAACAAAACGATCGGCGTTACACCAGCATCTCCCAATTCTGATTCAGCAGTTCTTGTACTGTCATAATCTCTACCCCAGTTATATTTATTAGGATCAACATATGGTAAAGCTCTGAAAGCTCCTAAGAAATAGTTATGATAAATAAGATTAGTTCCTGTTCCGTTTAACATCTTATTTTTAGAATAGTTCATACCTAAAGATGTTGAATAATTTAATCTTCCAGAATCATTTTTACCATTAAGGTTTGATCTCAAGTTAAATCTTTTTAAACCGGTTGTTTTTAAAATACCTTCATAATCAGCATATCCCAAGGAAGTATTAGAACTTAAGTTTTTGGATCCTGCAGAAAAAGATATTGTATGGTTTTGTTGAATCGCCGGAGCGAAAAATATATTCTGCCAATCTGTATTTACAGCATTGTCCATATCTTCAGGTGTCCAGCTTCTTACTCCAACCTTATTTTCAAAAGTCATTAACTCTCTTGAATTCATAAGATTGTAATTGTTCTCTTGTAAGAACTGCACCCCTGTTAAGCCTGAATATTTCACAGATAAATCCTGATTAAAAGAACCGCGTTTCGTTGTAATAACAATTACCCCGTTAGCTCCCCTGTTACCATAGATAGAAGTTGCTCCAGCATCTTTTAAAACGGTAATAGTTTCAATATCGTTCGGGTTAATTGATCTGAAGCGATCATCAGCCATTGCAGCACCATCCACAATGAATAAAGGTTTTGTGCTACCGTTGATTGAACCAACCCCCCTTAAAACAATATCAATATCATCAGATCCTGGCTGACCAGAACCCGTCATAATGTTAAGTCCCGGAACCTGTCCCTGTAACGTCTGAATAACGTTGGCATTCGGGCGCCCCTCAATTGTTTTGGAGGTAATCGTTGTCTGTGCAACAGTCGACTCCTGCTTACTCATCGTTCTATACTGATCGATGACAATTTCATCTAAAACGTCTATTTCTTCTTCCTGTAATGTTACGTTTAACACATTGGAATCGGAAACAGTCAGAGTTACTGATTTATATCCCAAATACGCCACCTTTATTTTATCTCCTTTTGAGGCGTTAAGAGTATAAGTTCCTTCTAAATCAGTATCAGTACCTTCATTGGTACCAACCAACAACACGGTAGCTCCAGGAATAGGATCTCCATCTTGTGTTTTCACAACTCCGGACACTTTCTTCTGTTGTGCAAAACCAACCTGCACAATCAGAGAAAAGAACAGAGTTAAAATCCAAGTAACCTTTGATCTCATATTAATTTAATTTGAATTAGTTATTTAGCAAAACTAACAATTATTTAAACAATAACAAATATTTAACAAGTAAATAAATAAAAAAGTCGGGAAAAAAATCCCGACTTTTTTATTTATTTAGATCGCCTTACTTTATTAGCTTAAACGTTTTAGCCGCTCCGTTTTTCTCAATATTAAGTATATAGAAACCAGACGAAAAAGAAGATGTATCAATTCTTAAATCCTGTTCTGACTTAATATTTCTTGAAAGTATATTTCTTCCTGACGCATCGTATACATTGATTGACGAGGAGATAAGATTCTGGCTATCACCTTCAATTAAAACATAATCTTTAATTGGGTTTGGATACACCTTTAATGTGTTCAACATTTCTTCCTCCACTGACAATTTACCATTATGACCTGTCATAACAAGAGAATACAATTGATTAGCTCCACTTAAACTTCCTTTATTGGAAATTACAACTTTATAATTACCTGCAGGCGCATTGGCTATAAACACCTTCTCTATATTATCCACACTGTTTATTCCTTTTTCATTTGATGAAGCCGGCTGCATATCCGCCCATTTCTCCTTTAACTTATAAGGAAAATATTCAGTATTATTATCGGTATTTACAATTTTCAAATCCAAGTCATTCACTAATGCTTTTGCATAGAAATTAGCTGTCTGGCTTGAGGTTTCTTCTCCAGCCGGGTCGTTCCAAGCAATAGTTGCTGTTAAATCAGAAACATCCTTTTTAGAAAATTTTATTTCCTGAACCTGGCCGCTTATCAACGTATTTTCATCAATTATAGAAACATCTGTAGGTTTATTTTCGATTACGCGCGCGCCACCTTCTGTATTAAAAATTCCCCAACCGTACATATAATCGGGTCCTTCTTGGGCACCTGCTTCTAAGGCTGTATGCGCCATCAGAGCACGTACGGTAGAAGACCTCATATATACACCGGTTTTCTCCTTATATAACTGCTGCCATAACGTAATGGCTCCCGTTACAGACGGCGCTGCCATTGAGGTTCCACTCATAACTCCATAGTCACTATTTCCCGAACCAAGAAGCGAATAAACATTTACTCCTTTTGCTGAGATATCCGGTTTTACCCTAAAATCATCTGTTGGCCCCCAGTTACTGAATGTTGACATAGTCGCAGAACTTGCTCCCGTATAGGTGGTAATTCCGTTAATAGCTGCAACTACAACAAGATTTTTAGAAGTTCCGGAATTAACAAGCAAATCACGCTGAGCCATTGCATTGTTCAAAGGAGGCATAGCATCTCTATCGTTTCCTGCTGCAAATACAATAGTATAATAAGGAGCGTTATTTGCTATAATATCATAATCACGTGAGGTTTGAATACCATAATTTTGTTTGGTTGGTGTCCCGGTATATCTTCCGAATATCTTTACTCCATAATTTGAAGCAAGAACCTTATTATCCAGACCATAAGAATGATTAGACACAAGAAGTTCATCTTTCGTAGCTGCCGTCGCCATTTCCGACAAGTCACTTATCCAGTCATATGACGCAAGGTTAGCCATAGGCGCCATACCCATAGCCTGACCTGTTCTGTTAGTTCCACCAGCAGTTTCACTGGCCGCAATTGTTCCCGCAACGTGCGATGCGTGATCTTTATCCTTAACAGTTGTCTGACCAGGAGCATTTCTTTCAGACACCCTACCTTTTAAACCATCATGTGTAGCTCTGGCAATATTTCCATCCCATTCTCCAACCAGCATTCCCTGACCTTTAATGTTAAGGGTATGAAGATATTTAACTTTAATTGTATTGACAGAACTTGCTCCCGGAACATTATTAGTGGTTAACATATACAATAAGTTATCCGTTTGAGGATCATAGGAAACAACCTCAAAATTCTGGTTTTTTTCATTAACGCCTTTCACAGGTAAACCTTTCCGGTTTGCTACATCAACAGCTATCTGATATTGTTTTTCAGAAAATTCTTTTTCAACTTTTGCAAAATTGTTCAGAAATTCAACATTTGTTTCTCCTAAAATTTCCTGTTTTGATTTCTCAGTCTGAGCCTGAGCCGTAAACCCAGAAATCATCAAAACCAAAAACAACTTAGTAATTTTATTTTTCATTTTGTTTATAAATTAACCATAATACGTTTAAGATATCAAATTTATGTATTTTTGTTGTAATTTTTTAATTTTCAGTAAAACAAAACAATATTTAACATTTTATTATGCTACTTAAAAGCTACAGTCATTTAGAATTCGAAGTAGGAACCGATGAAGCAGGAAGGGGCTGCCTGGCTGGTCCCGTAACGGCCGCAGCAATTCTTATCAATGAAAAATTAGAAAATGAACTTATTAACGATTCCAAAAAACTTTCACTGAAATCCCGGAATTCACTTCGGAACTATATTGAAGAACATAACAAACTGTTCCAGATTGCCCACATATCCGAAAACCGTATCGACGAAATAAACATCCTCAATGCTTCCATCGAAGCCATGCACACTGCCATTTCCCAGTTACACTTTATGCCGGAATTCATTATTGTAGACGGCAACCGGTTTAAACCTTACAAAGAAGTACAATACAAAACCATCGTAAAGGGAGACAGCAAATACCTTAGCATTGCGGCCGCTTCCATTCTGGCAAAAACCTATCGCGACGAATACATGTTACAGCTGCACGAAGAATTCCCTATGTACCGCTGGGATAAAAACATGGGGTATCCCACAAAAGAGCACCGCAAAGCCATTCTGGACCACGGCCCCTGTAAATACCACAGAAAAAGCTTTCGGTTACTGCCGGAACAACTGGTTTTAAACCTGTAGTTAAATAAAAAAAACAGCAGGGTACTGCTGTTTTTTTTATTTAACAAGTTCTGCATCGAACATTTCTCTAAAATAATCCAGAATTTTACGTTTAACCTCTTCTTCGTCTACTCTTTCCACGCCGAGTTCCACATTCAGTGAAGCAACTGCCTTTCCCCTTATTCCGCAAGGAATGATGTTATCGAAATAGCCTAGATCGGAATTGACGTTCAATGCAAAACCGTGCATCGTTACCCAACGCGATGCGCGCACTCCCATAGCACATATCTTGCGCGCAAAGGGTGTTCCCACATCAAGCCAGACCCCGGTTTCTCCCTCACTACGCATTCCTTTGAGTCCGTAATCATCCAATACCTTTATAATAACTTCTTCAAGAAATCTCAGGTATTTATGGATATCGGTAAAGAAATTATCCAGATCAAGTATAGGATATCCTACAATCTGTCCCGGACCGTGATAAGTTATATCCCCTCCGCGGTTGATTTTATAAAATGTCGCATTCTTTTCTTTTAATTGCTGTTCGTTAAGTAACATATTCTCCAGATGTCCGCTTTTTCCCAGCGTATATACATGCGGGTGTTCTACGAACAAAAAATAATTAGCCGTTTCTTTGGGCTCTGTTTCACTTTTCCTGTTTTCCGATTTCACATTGAGTATGCCCTGAAACAGATCTTCCTGATAATCCCAGGTTTCCTTATAATCTTTCAGACCTAAGTCCTGTACCTGTACCCTTTTATTCATCTTTTTGAAAATTTAAACAAATTTACTTATTTTAAAGAACACCGCTTAAAAATTCCGCAAAGAAATCATTTCAACAATTTAAAAAATAATTACTTTTGCAGATTAATTAAAATAATTATAAATTTTATGCAACTTTCAGAACAAGAAATCATCAGAAGAGAAAAATTGAGCAGGTTAAGAGCACTTGGCATCAATCCATATCCAGCAAATTTGTTTCCGGTAGACCATACAACGAAGCAGATAAAGGACACTTTTGAAGAAGGAAAGAAGGTTGTTGTTGCAGGAAGACTCATGAGCGTACGCGACCAGGGGAAGGCAAGTTTTGCCGAAATCCAGGATCACGACGGTCGTATCCAGCTTTACCTGAACCGTGACATGATGTGTCCGGACGAGGATAAAACCCTGTATAACACGGTGTTTAAAAAACTCACGGATTTGGGCGACTTTATCGGGATTGAAGGCGAACTGTTCACTACAAACGTAGGAGCACAATGTATCCGCGTTGAAAAATTCTCAATGTTATCCAAAACACTGCGTCCCCTTCCGCTTCCCAAAACAGACGAACAGGGGAACGTATTCGACGCCTTTACCGATCCTGAACTGCGTTACCGCATGCGTTACGTGGATCTTGTAGTAAACCCGTTAAACAAAGATATTTTCATTAAGCGTACAAAACTTTTCAATGCCATGCGTTCGTTCTTTAACGACCGCGGCTACATGGAAGTAGAAACACCTGTATTGCAGTCCATTCCTGGAGGAGCAGCAGCGCGCCCGTTTGTTACGCATCACAACGCCCTTGATATTCCTTTATATCTAAGAATTGCCAACGAGCTTTATCTGAAACGTCTTATTGTGGGTGGTTTTGAAGGGGTATACGAATTTTCAAAAAACTTCCGCAACGAAGGAATGGACCGTACACACAATCCGGAATTTACTGCAATGGAGATTTATGTAGCCTACAAAGACTACAACTGGATGATGGATTTTACTGAGCAGCTGCTTGAAAGTTGTGCTGTAGCGGTAAACGGAACCACTACTTCTACCTTCGGAGCGCATACTATTGATTTCAAGGCTCCTTATAAACGCGTTACGATGCGCCAATCTATTATTGACTTTACCGGCTTTGATATAGCAGGAAAAACAGAGGACGAAATTCGTACGGCAGCATTAAATATGGGAATCCCCGTTAATGAAACCATGGGAAAAGGAAAGCTTATTGATGAGATTTTCGGGGAAAAATGTGAAGGAAACTACATACAGCCAACGTTTATTACCGATTATCCGAAAGAAATGTCACCGCTTACAAAAGAGCACCGCGACAATCCGGAACTTACAGAACGTTTTGAACTTATGGTCTGCGGGAAAGAAATTGCAAATGCTTATTCCGAGCTCAACGACCCGATTGATCAGCGCGAACGTTTTGAAGAACAGCTTAAACTATCTGAAAAAGGAGATGATGAAGCCATGTTTATTGACCAGGATTTCCTTCGTGCACTGGAATACGGGATGCCTCCAACTTCAGGTCTTGGAATTGGCATGGACCGTTTGACCATGTTCCTGACGAACAACCCTTCTATACAGGAAGTATTGTTCTTCCCGCAGATGCGTCCTGAAAAAGCAGCCCCAGCATTCGAACTTACAGAAGACGAAAAAGCCATTATCGATATTCTGGAGAAAAATGCAAACAGACTGCATTTAGCCGCACTTAAAGAAACTGTTGCCCTGAGCGGTAAAAAATGGGATAAAGCCATGAAAGCACTCGCTTCGTATAACCTGACCAAAGTTGAAACAGAAAACGAAGAAAAATGGGTTTCCTATATTGGTTAACACCATCAAATATTAACAAAAAGGTTCCGTTTTTTAAGCGGAACCTTTTTGTTTAGTCATAATATTAAATAGTTACCAGCTTCCTCCAGCTCCTCCTCCTGAGAATCCGCCGCCGCCGAAACCGCCACCAAAGCCTCCTCCTCCGGAACCACCGCCAAAGCCTCCTCCGAAGATTCCGCCGCCACGTCCCATACGGCTTAATATGATAATATCACCAAGATCGGGACCTCCGCCACGACCACGGTTGTTTCCTTTTCCTCCTCCCATTTTACTTGCAATAATTAAAATGGCAATGACAATAAGGATTACCAGAAACGCCGGTATTCCTTCTCCTGAATTTTCAACACGGGTTCCTTTGTAGGTTCCGGAAAAAAGCTCCATGAGTTTATCGGTTCCTTTGTCAAGTCCCGCGTAATAATTCCCTTTTTTAAATTCAGGTATTATATCGTTCCTGATTATTTCCCCGTTTATACCTGCCGTAAGCAAATGTTCCAGGCCATAGCCTGGTGCTATCCAGATTTTACGCTCTTTTTCAGCCAGCAGAATAAACACGCCGTTATCCTCCTTTGCCTGACCTATCCCCCATTGCTGTGCCCATTTAGGTGCAAGCATTCCTTCGTATTCTCCCTCGAGGCTCGGTATAATCGCTACTACAATCTGTGTAGAAGTTGTGTCGGCATAATGTATAAGTTTACTTTCCAATTGCTGCTTTTCAGCAGGTGAAAGCAATGAGGCGTAATCATACACACTCGTTTGTTCATTTTTAGCAGGTTTTTCAGGTATATTAAACTGCGCCAGAGCCCATAAGGGAAGAAAAAGCAGCAGCAGCGTTGTCGTTTTTTTTAATAAATTCATCAGCCTCTCGAAATTTCGTTAGGTAGTTCATTCTCATCTTCTGTCCTACTGTACGGAAAAAACTGCTTAAGTTGCTTTCCCGTGTGCAGAACACCAGCTATGAGACCGTCCTTAAACCTGTTTTCTTTAAAATGTTTTACGACAAGCTCTTTGGTACTTTCCCAAAAATCATAAGGTACCGCCCGGTCAATCCCGTCATCTCCAATAATGGCCAGATGCCGGTCCTGTACTCCTACATAAAACAAAACGCCGTTTCGGGCGCTTGTTTTATGCATCTGTAACATCTTAAATACTTCACGGGCACGGTCCAACACGGGTAAATCACTGTGGTCTTCAATATGCACGCGTATTTCACCGGAAGTTTCCTTCTCGGCTTTTACTATGGCAGCCACAATTTCCTGCTCTTCCGCAGCGCTTAAAAAATCTTCCGTTAAAGACATTGTACTAGAATTTAACTTCCGGAGCTTTCTCAGCACCTGTATCTGCTTTAAAGAATGGTTTCTCAGGATACCCGCTAAGGAAGATCTTATTTGGGAATCTCAACACATAGTTATTGTATACCTGAACCGACTCATTAAAACGCGTTCTTGCCGTAAGAATCTGATTTTCCGTAGAAGCAAGTTCATCCTGTAATTTTAAAAAGTTCTGATTGGTTTTCAGGTCGGGATATTTTTCAACTGTTACCAATAATCTCCCTAAAGCACTTGAAACACCAGATTGTGCCTGTTGGAATTCGGCAAGTTTTTCCGGGGTCATATTTGTAGGATCAATCGTGGTTTGCGTAGCCTTAGCACGGGCATTGATCACTGCCTCAAGCGTAGACTTTTCAAAATCCGCGGCCCCTTTCACAGTATTTACAAGATTTCCGATAAGGTCGTTTCTTCTCTGGTATGCGCCCTGTACATCGGCCCATGTTTTATCGGTTTCCTGTTTATGCCCCAATGCCCCGTTCTGATAGTTCATAGACATTAAAAAGTAACCGCCTACCAACACAACCAACACAATAATAAAAGGAAGTAATTTTTTCATAAATTTTTAATTAGATTTCGTTTTTAATAATTAACAACTGTTTTTTAATAAGCTCCAGTTTTTCAATAATTTCGATTGTGTCCAGCGGCTGTTTTTTACTGTTCTTTAGGAAGTCTCTGGCTCCGTCAAGCGTAAATCCTTTTTCTTTAACCAGATGGTAAATCGTTTTCAGGTTTTTAAGATCTTCAGGTGTAAACATACGGTTTCCCTTGGCATTTTTTTTAGGTTTCAGTATGTCGAATTCTTTCTCCCAGAAACGGATCAACGAAGTGTTGACCTGAAATGCCTTTGCTATTTCCCCTATGCTGTAATATCTCTTTTCCGGCAACTCAATCTGCATTACATCCAAATTTTAGCTTTATGCTAATATACAATTTTTCTCAATAGTTTCACCAAGTCTAAAAAGTTCATTTCATCGGGTATAAATCGGCTAAAAATCCTTATTTTTGCACTGCATCTTACATCATATGTAAAACGCTTATTTTGAACGGTTCATAATTTAATATATCGAATGAAATCACAAGACATAAGAAAACAATTTCTGCAATTTTTTGAAAACAAGGGGCATTTGATCGTTCCTTCGGCACCCATCGTCCTCAAAGACGATCCTACACTAATGTTCAACAACTCGGGAATGGCCCAGTTTAAGGAATATTTTTTAGGAAACGCCACTCCAAAAAGCAACAGGATTGCCGATACTCAAAAATGTCTGCGTGTTTCGGGAAAACATAACGATCTGGAAGATGTAGGGTTTGATACTTACCACCATACTATGTTTGAAATGTTGGGAAATTGGTCCTTCGGCGATTATTTCAAAAAGGAAGCTATTGCCTGGGCATGGGAATTCCTTACGGAAGTACTGAAAATTGACAAAGACCGTTTATACGTTTCGGTATTTGAAGGAAACGAGACGGAAAATGTTCCGTTTGACCAGGAAGCTTTTGACCTATGGAAACAGTATGTTGCAGAAGACCGTATCATCCTGGGAAATAAGAAAGATAACTTTTGGGAAATGGGTGACCAGGGACCTTGCGGACCTTGTTCTGAAATTCATGTGGACCTTCGTCCGGATACAGAACGCGAGGCCATTTCGGGAAGAAGCCTCGTAAATGCCGATCACCCGCAGGTTGTGGAGATCTGGAACAACGTATTCATGGAATTCAACCGTAAAGCGGACGGATCACTTGAAAAACTACCTGCTAAACATGTCGATACAGGTATGGGATTTGAACGCCTGTGCATGGCCATGCAAAATGTAACATCTAATTATGACACCGATGTATTCACTCCTCTTATTTCGAAAGTTGAAGAAATTACAGGTTTAAAATATACGGATAATACCGTTATCAATATTTCTGAACAACAGAACAAAACCAACATAGCCATACGTGTAATCGTAGACCACGTGCGCGCCGTAGCCTTTGCCATTGCCGACGGACAGCTGCCATCCAACAACGGCGCAGGTTATGTAATCCGCCGTATTCTTCGCAGAGCCATTCGTTACGGATTTACATTCCTTAATACAAAAGAGCCTTTTATATTTGAACTGGTAGATGTGCTTTCTGCACAAATGGGGGCTTTTTTCCCGGAAATCGTAACACAAAATCATCTTGTTAAAAATGTAATTAAGGAAGAAGAAGCTTCTTTTTTAAGAACTCTTGACCAGGGGCTTCACCTGCTGGACTCCGTAATCGAAAAAACAGATGGTAAAGTAATTGACGGAAGCAAAGCTTTTGAACTATACGATACCTTTGGTTTCCCGATTGACCTCACAGCACTTATACTGCGTGAAAAAGGGTACGAACTCGACGAAGCGGGCTTCAATGCCGCAATGAAAGCACAAAAAGACCGTTCAAGGGCAGCTTCAGAAGTATCAAAGGACGACTGGAATATATTAATAGACGGAAATATTGAGACCTTTACCGGTTATGACCAGAGCGAAAACGATGCCAGAATTACCCGTATACGCAAAGTAGAATCCAAAAAAGACGGTACCCTTTACCAGATTGTACTGGACCATACTCCTTTCTACCCGGAAGGTGGAGGACAGGTCGGGGATAAGGGCATACTGGTATCGGCAAATGAATCTGTTGAGATCATAGATACCAAAAAGGAAAACAACCTCATTCTGCACTTTGCGAAACAACTGCCTGAGAATATCGGGGCCACTTTCGTTGCAAAGGTGAATACCGATTTAAGAAGCCGTTCGTCTAAAAACCACTCTGCGACGCATTTACTGCACCAGGCTTTACGCACCGTACTGGGAACACATGTAGAACAAAAAGGATCGCTTGTAGCTCCGGATTACCTGCGTTTTGATTTCTCGCATTTTGCAAAAGTTACCGAAGCGGAACTGCAACAGGTAGAAAATTTCGTAAATGCGCGTATAGCAGAGCAGCTGCCGTTAATTGAACGCAGATCGATTCCCTTTAAACAGGCTGTTGAGGAAGGCGCCATGGCCCTGTTCGGTGAAAAATACGGTGACGAGGTACGCGCCATCCGATTCGGAAATTCGATGGAACTGTGCGGAGGAATCCACGTAGTCAATACAGCCGATATCTGGTCGTTCAAAATCGTATCGGAAAGTGCGGTTGCTGCCGGAGTACGTCGTATTGAAGCTATTACAGGCGATACTGTACGTACTTTTTACGAAGATCAGGAAAACATCCTTAAAGAAATCCGTGAAACTCTGAAAAATCCTCAGGATACGCTAAAGGCTGTTCATTCGATACAGGATGAAAACAGCAAGCTTAAGAAACAGCTTGAGCAGCTTCTCAGAGAGAAGGCAAAAGGAATGAAAACGGCATTACTGAATGAAGTTATTGAAATAAACGGTGTGCGTTTTCTTGCCCAACTGGTTGACCTTGACGCTACCGGAGCCAAGGATCTTGCTTATGAAATAGGAAGTACCGCAGATAATTTCTATATTGTTTTCGGAACAGTAACCGAAGGAAAACCAATGCTTACAGCCTATGTGTCCAAAGAAATCGTGGAAAGTAAAGGCTTAAATGCAGGGCAGATTGTCCGCGAGCTGGGTAAATACATCCAGGGCGGCGGCGGCGGCCAGGCCTTCTTTGCCACTGCAGGAGGTAAGAATGCAGAAGGATTAGCAGAAGCCATACTGCATGCCGGAGACTTTCTTAAATAATCATATAATAAGCCCCGACAAATATCGGGGCTTATTTTTTTTGTCTTTTTGTACAAAATCCCGTAACTTCATATAAAAAATGTTATGAGATATGTCGTTATTGTAGCCTACCGTGTATTCCCCGATAAAAGGGAAGCTTTTTTCGACCTCGTCCGCAGGGAAGCGGATGCCCTGGTACAAAACGAACTGGGCACCCTTCATGTGACCAGTATGATTGACCGCGTAGACCCTAATAAATTTCTTAACCTAAAAATCTTTGAATCGCAGGAAGCCCATGAAATCCACAAGGGAGGCGAAATACTTAAAGCTTTTTTAACTGAGGCCGATCCTCTGATCACTGAAGGACCCAGCATCATTTTTGAAGGCTACCACATGTATTCTTGCGATGATTATACAATTGAGCAGAAATCAGGAAATGATTTAACCGAATATTTCAGACGATAAGCTATTTTTGTAAAAAAACAAATGCA